>PPYE01662555.1_pt1 | contig 10781 bp, 17 predicted proteins | sample 1559881 | NCBI WGS metagenome assembly PPYE01 (sample SAMN08240022, study PRJNA423297) | Human gut metagenome, whole genome shotgun sequencing project.
GTTTAAGATTGATTTATGGGGAGCGAGTGGGAGTAAAACGAAACGCCGTAAAAACCCAGTGTTTATGCGGGTTTGCTACGATTTTTATTCTTTATTGGTTCTGAAATGGTTCTAATTTTTGCGTTGCACGCATTTCGGCGCGTTCAAGAATTCGTTCTTCCACACTGCCATTACGCTTCCATGCGGTTAATCCTGTGCCGCCATAGCCCGCGCCATAGTCCATGAATTCAGAGAGTGTGCGACGTATTTTCCAAGCGCGAAGTTGCTTTAATGCACTTACTTCGAACTTACGTTCTTGCTCATATGTTAGCCCCTCGATTCTGGCAATCTCTGCGCCGTTTTTCCCCCCATAATAACGAGCAGTAATAATGCGGCGTTCGGGTTCTGGTAGTACGATCAGCGCTCGGGTAAGTGCTTCATGCAGTGCACGGAGATAGTCATGATGATCGGCGTTCTCAAAAGCCTGTTCCGCGTTGTCATCTGCAATTGTGTCAGAAAGTGATAAACTTTCATCTTCGTCGGAAATAAGACGGTCTAAGCTGTCCGCAATGTTAAGAGCACGCGTAGCGCCGCGTCGGCCAAGCAGAAAGTTAAATCGATTTTTCGTGTGGAAATTTAGATAAGTTGTGAATTTGAAGCTTTTTTCTTTGTCATAATCCTGAACAGCATTCAGCATAGCAAGAAAGCATTCTTGCTGTAAATCGTCTAGGGCTACTCCTGCGCCCGCGCATGCCTCTTTTTGACTGTTGTAGTATCTGAATGCTTTTAGATATAAAAGGCTCTGTACACGCTTCCAGAGGGTACTCACGGCCTGTCTGTCGTCTTTCTGTGCGAGCAGTGCTAAAGTTTCGTTGCTTTCTTCCATGCCTATCTCCTTTCAAAGCAAAAAGCCCGAGCGCCGAGAAAACCTCTCTTGTGCGCTCGGGCTTTTCAGGTGTTTATGCGCTTGCGGGCTGTGCCTGATAGTAAAGCGCTTTCGTCTTGTTGTCCAGAACAAAAGCATCATAGACGATACGCCCTTCAACCAGCGTACCAGAAATTCCAGGCGGGTTTGTGTGCGCTACGAAGTCTTTAAGTTTCGTCGGCGCAACTGTTGCGGATGGATGGGCGAGCAGAAAGCCGAAATTCTCCGGAAGCCGGACAGAAGGAACACGAATAACATTCGCGCCGTCCAGATTGGAAACAACACCTTTTAAGCGCATATCGTTTCCAATCTCGGTTTCCATGGTGATTTCTTTACAACGTTTAATCAGGCGATATACTGAAGGACTGACGACAAGCACTCGCTGTGTGTCCGGCACAAGAGCATCATCCAAAGCCTGAGAAGCCGTCAAAATTTCATCATAGATATTTTCGGTGGTAAGCGCTTTCGCTGCGGGTTTTGTACCCGCTTTCGTGCACATTACGTTGTAAACGTAAGAATCAACTTCAGGGATGATAACCGCCCGTTCCTGACGTGATAAGGCTGTAGCAGCAGAAAGCTGCATCACGGTTTCATCTTTATCTCGTTTATCAATGGCAAACGAGAAGGACCGATCCTTGGAGAGCGTGAAAGTTTCTGTTGTGGCATCCACAGTAGAATGGCCGTAGCGGTTATAGTAGTCTTTCGTCCCTCTACGGTCATAGTCGTTCATTGTTGCAGTACCGACCTTATAGATTTTTACGGTTTCTGCATTGATCCAGTCGAAGTCTTGATTTGTAAGCAAGCTGAGCTTGCTTTCCTGTGAAAAAAGTTCGTCCGTGTAGGGTGCGAACTTGGTTGCTAAATCCATTCAATTCTCCTTACTTTCGATTGAAGAATGCATCACGGACGGGATCGTTTCCAACCGGTATACCGTGTGGGCGTCCTGAATCAACATAAGTACCGGAAACATTACTATGAGGAAATAACTTCATGAGTTTATCCACAGAATCCTGAAAAGCTTTTTCGTCCCCGGTAGGGAGAATATCTAAAAGCTCCTTAGGGTACTCTTTGTCGATAAGATATTCTTTGCATGCAAGGCGAGCTTCGCGCGCTGTGAGCTCTTTTCCCGCTGTGCTATCGTCTGGATTGGCTTTCGCCCTTTCACGGCTAAGCCTTTCCGATATAATCCGGTTTACTTCATCCTGTGTGAACATTTTCTCCGCGCAACCGTTCTCCCCTGTTGCCGCCGTGGTCGCGTTTTGTTCCTGCGGAGCTGCATTCTTGTTATTGTCTTCTGCCATTGTTCAAAACCTCCATTAACGCCGTGAGTTTGGCTAAAATAAAAAGGCACGGAATACCAGCCGTTTGAAAGCTGTTTTCCGTGCCTTTTTGGCTAACCTATCGGCGGTACTCCGTGCCTTTTATTTATGTTATTATATCACATTTTTCGGGGTTTGTCCACTGTCTGCAAATAGATATGCATAAAAGGTGCATGCGCGGCGCTGTGCCGTTTTTTAACGGGAGATAGAATTTTTGATAAGTACAGCTCTATCAAGCGAGCTTCGCGGCTTTCTTCTTCTGTGTATGTAATCTTAATTTTCATTTTTTTCACGCTCCTGAATTTTATTGACTTTTCCCCGCATATAATCGTTTAATATTTCTGTTGCATAAAAAGCACCCAGCGCAAAAGCATCTTTTAAGATGCAGATACTCGTTAGATCATTATGATGCTTCTCCATTTCAGTAAGCAACGTAGCGGCGGTAGAATCGTTTAGTTTACCGGCTTCTTGAATGAATATTTTAAGCTCGCCATCTGAGAGATAAAATGCTTGCAATTCTACGTTAGATAGAGTATTATAAACTTGTACGTGTTTTTTGTTGCCTGTGCCGGTTGCCGCCGTGCCAGGCTTTTTCTTTTTAAAGAACATAGTAGTTCAATCCTCCTTCTCGCTTTGTGAGGCATAGAGCTCCACAACTGCCGCCAGCGCCGCCCTTGCGTGCTTGGCATCTAACAGATCTACGAGACTGTAAACCGCTTCACGCGCGTTCCACGCGGTTTTTATGCGGAGCGCGTTTAGCTCCCTGTTGTGTACCTGCATAACGTATTCCATCTGTTCGGTGTTCAAGCCGATTGCTGCTAACTCTGCTCTTTTCATTTCTCTGATTCCTCCTTCTTGATTTTCGGAAATTCGATTCGTTTCGGGCGAGATTTAAAAGCGCCCATACGTTTAAAGGTACCATAATCAAGTGCTTTTCGCGGTGTTTCGACTTTGTGGATGTTGCTTTTCATTGTCCTGAGCTCCTTTCTCACTTGGAAACATAGTGCCGGTTCCATATTTGAGCCACCCCGGTGAAATCTTGAAGATGCTGCATATCGCATCTATGGTTCTTGTGTACAATCCCGTCTGTTTAAAGTCCGGCGATCTGAGTTCTGTTTCAAGAGCGTCTGCAAACTCATTTTCCGATAGATGAAAATACCTCATCAGTTCTTTGATTCTCCCTTCTCCCATTCTGCTAAGCTCCTTTCTGTTTCAGATGATCCCATCCTACTACAGAGCTCGAAGCCCTCGCCCACCTATACGCCCCCGATTTGTTATTGTTAATAAAATGTTTATATTTGCGAAACTGGTGTAACTCTTTTGAAAAAGCCCACAAAGCCCGTCGTTAAGGGATTTGTGCCGTGCTGTAACGCGTTACTCGTCTTTTTTTATCCCGTATCGTATCTTTTATATACACACTCTCTATCTGTCTGCATATAGCTATATTTGTTTTAAAGTATAAAATACAGAGTAACAGAGTAACGTGTAGCCGCAAGTCCTTTATTTATCGGTGTTTGTGGGCGTTACCACCGCAAACACAAATGCATTTCAATCGGGTAACGCGGTAACGCGAACATATGTCTTTTTTAATTTTCCTCCGTGTCTTCTTCCTTTTGGCTCCAATCCGGTCGCGATTCTGATTTCTTTTGAAAATAAAGTGCTCGAAAGTTCCCGCTTTCCGTTAAGCGTGCACCAGTATTTGAAAGACTGGTAGACCTCACTTGTCGGACGGCCTTCAAGCTCGGGCTGTTCTTCTTCAAGAAATTCTAAAATCGGATTGTTTTCAAGCTCATATTCCCGCAAAGCTTCCGTAACGCTGGCAGGGCGGGTAAAGCCACCGTTGCGGATTAACCGCTTTAAGCCGTCCATAGCGTGGCAGACAAGGCATTCCATTTCCGATTCAGACCATTCACGATTTTTAAGGGATACGTCTTGTTTTCCTGCGGAAAAGTCTTTGTTCAAAGGGATCAACAGAATGCGACTAAAAAAGGCGCGGCTTTTGTCATTTACGCGGGGAAGTGTGTTCATGGAGAAGAAAAGCTTTGCATAGGATTTAAAAGTCACAGGGTCTTGCCCTTTCTGCTCTGCTATAACCGGTTCGCCGGTGACAAGCTTCTTAAAAAGAGAAGTATCCAGAAGATACGTTTCTGGAATATCATCACCGATATTCGCGACCTTTCCGTAAATCCCGTAAAGCCTAAATCGTTCGGCAGTATCCTGTAATGCGAGACTGCTTGCATTTTCGACGCCCACAAGCTGAAGAATGATATTCAGCAGAGTGGACTTACCGTTATTTCCGCTTCTGCCGTACAGCATGACCGCTCCACGATAAGAATTAAGCAGATAAAAACAGTTTCCCATAGCTTCATAGAGCAGGTTTATAACGTCCCTGTCGCCGCACGCAATCTCTTCTATTACGCGGGTAATGCTGGGCTGTTCCGGCGCATAGGGTTTATAATCATACGGAAACCGGTTCAGAAATATACAACATAAATTTGATCTCTATTTTCATTGGTATAACATCATTCATGAAACGGGGCATTGCCTTAAAAGTCAGACAGATATAAAGATGTCAGATGTCCAAGAAGAAATGTTTGTGAATGAATTTGCGATCAGTTATTATCGTTTTGTCGGCGAAGATAAGAAACTTGTAGAATTGCAGAACCTATTGCAAAGTGTAATCAATGGTCTGCCTACAATTGTACCGGCGGGAGAAACATTTACCGAATTTTATGAAAGAATCTGGAATACGGAACAGATCAATAATATAATGATATATGGCTATTTTCAACTCAACAGCGTGCTCCAAGCAATGAAAAAGCAAAGAACTTTCGAAGAAGTACTTTCTGATCTTGGCATCCATATAATAAGGAGCAAACAGATTCTCCGATGCACTGAGGAGATTTCTTCAGAAAATACAGAAAGCATTCTTTTCACAGCACTGGAAAACATGAAAGCGATGGGGATTGATGTTCCATTGATCCATTTGGAATTGGTCGATAATCCAATGATTCAACAGGCGCGGTATAACTAAGGTAATCATTCTTAGGGGAGCCCTTATGAAATAACTTGTCGAGTATGAATAAAACAGAACGAAACCAATTGCATCAGTGCCGGTGCGCAGTTTTTCGGATGTCGAAATAGTGTACACAGATTCGAAATAGTGTACACAGATAGGGAGGGTGAACGATTGTCTTTCAAAAAGATTCTTTTATTTATCAGCTTCCTTCTCCAGTAACCCACACTTTAGTAACTCTATCTGGAATGGAAGCTGTTCTTTATAGGCCAGATCCTTACGACGCTCATAAAAATATTTTTACAAGACCTATTGACAAATATCTATCTGCTGCATATAATAACACATAGACATTCATCTATGTGAGGTGATCTTGTTGAATATTGATGAAAAGAGAACAGCAACGATTTTTAAAGCTTTTTGTGATGAAAATCGTATCCGCGTTGTGAAGCTCTTGCAAACAGGGGAGAAATGTGCCTGCAAGCTGCTTGAAGAAATCAATGTAACGCAGCCTACGCTTTCCCATCATATGAAAATCCTTTGTGACTCCGGCATTGTGGTCGGTAGAAAGGAAGGTAGGTGGATGCACTATTCCATTTCAGCCGAAGGTGCGAAGTACGCAGCGGATTGTCTAAAGGCTCTGACAACGCTTGATTGCGGTTGTGAAAATAAGTCGTGTTGTGAAAAGTAGGGAAAGTCAAATGCTTTTCTGCACGACTTCCTTTAAGGTTTATAAATAGATACATTTCAATGCGACGATATGAAAGAAGTGGCCTTTAATGGAAGTATTAAAACCAGCGTGGGATTTCTTTCAAAATGAAATCCTCGGTATGCAATGGCTCAATCGGCTCATCGGTACGATTTTGAATGCTTGCAGTCTTGACACTACAGGCAGGATCGGCGGCAGTATTCAATTCTTTATTTATGATGTTATTAAAATTATGGCACTGCTTGGTGTTCTGATTTTGATTATTTCCTATATTCAGAGTTTCTTTCCGCCAGAGAGAACAAAGAAAATACTGGGGCGTTTTCGCGGTATCGGCGCTAACATCGTTGCAGCCCTGCTGGGTACGGTAACGCCGTTCTGTTCCTGCTCGTCTATCCCTCTGTTTATCGGATTTACAAGCGCAGGCTTGCCCCTTGGTGTAACCTTCTCGTTCCTCATTTCTTCCCCAATGGTCGACCTCGGAAGCCTTGTTTTGCTGATGAGTATTTTCGGATGGAAGGTTGCCGTTATCTATGTGGCTGTCGGCTTGGTGATTGCCGTTGTCGGCGGTACACTGATTGAGAAACTACACTTTGAAGAACAAGTGGAGGAATACATCCGCAACGGTCGCTCTCTCGATGTACCGCAAAAGGAACTGCACTTCAAAGATCATATCAAATTTGCGTGGGAACAGGTCATTTCTACCGCAAAAAAAGTTGCACCTTATGTGCTGATTGGCGTCGGTATCGGTGCTATTATTCATAACTGGATACCCGAAGATTTCATTGTTAAGGTACTTGGTGATAATAACCCTCTCGGTGTTATCCTTGCTACCGCTGCAGGTGTGCCGATGTATGCAGATATTTTCGGCACGATCCCGATTGCCGAAGCTCTGCTTGCGAAGGGTGCATTGCTCGGTGTTGTTCTGTCCTTTATGATGGGTGTTACCACCTTGTCTCTGCCGTCTATAATCATGCTCCGCAAAGCTGTAAAGCCGAAGCTGCTCGGTATTTTCGTAGCCATCTGTACTGTTGGAATTACTATTGTCGGATATTTCTTTAATGCAATACAAAATTTTATCATATAAAACTTGGAGGTACTTTATTATGTCATTGTTTAACTTTGGAAAGAAAAGGGAAGAAAAGAAGGCCCCTGCTTGTACTTGCAGCTGCAGTTGTCCTACAAGTGAGGCCAAGGAGACCAAAAATAAACGCTGCCTTGAAGTTAAAGATAGTATCTGCATCAAGGTGTTAGGAGCAGGCTGTGCATCTTGCCATCAGCAGTTTGAAAACGCCAAAAAAGCCGTTAAAAATATGGGCTTGTCTGTCGAGGTTGAGTATATCACCGATATGGCAAAGGTGATGGAATACGGAGTTATGAGTATGCCTGCCCTTGTTGTAAATGAAAAGGTTGTGTCTATGGGTAAGGTGTTAAAAGCTGCTGATGTAGAGAAGCTGTTGCACAAGCTGGGGTTTTGATAATGAGTGATAAGAAAAGAATTGCCTTTATCTGCGTACACAATTCCTGCCGCAGTCAGATAGCAGAAGCTCTCGGCAAGCACCTTGCCGGAGATAAGTTTGATTTCTATTCCGCAGGAACGGAAACGAGGCCGCAGATCAATCAAGATGCAGTGCGGCTGATAAAACGGCTCTATGGAATTGATATGGAACAAACGCAGTACAGCAAGACTGTTGATAAAATCCCCACCCCCGACATTGCTATCTCTATGGGTTGTGATGTTGGTTGTCCGTATATCGGCAAAGCCTTTGACGATAACTGGGAACTTCCCGATCCGACAGGACAGAGTGATGAGGTGTTTATCGAGGTCATTGAGCAAATTGCAAACAATATCCGCAGTTTACATGAAACCTCCTGAAATCTTAACATAATCGTTTATGATGTCCGTGCTCTCGTGACAACAGAAATTTGGATAGACCATAATTTTATAATCCAAATAATTTAAATAGTCTGTTCTAAGTCACATTTGCGATTTGCAGGAACGAGGGAGAATGAGAAGCGGCAGCCTGAGAATTCGGAAAATATGCGGGTTTCTGGACTTTCCCTCTACTGCATGACAATCCAAATGAAAAGGATTTTCAGCCTGATGAGAATCGGCTTGTAATGCGAAACAGATTTTTGGGGAGATCTTTTGGTAACGGCAGCGGCGAAAAATCCAACCCGTGCGAGTAAAAAACTGGAAATTCTGTTAATCAGAAAAGTCCACCTGCAAGCATTTGCCGCAGGCGGACTTTAATTTCTGTTATAAAGGATCGCTCAGCACGAATAGTCGTAGCCCAACTGCAAAGCATGCAGATTCGGTTCAAACAGGTGCTGCTTTCTTGCCGGAATACATTTTTTCATCGCTTCTTTTAAGACCTCAATTGAGCAGAACCCAGTCTGCTTTAAGGTCTGGCCGAGCATGATGATGTTTGAAAGGCCATGCAGGCCGCTGTCGTTTGCTATTTGCGTGGCGGGGATCGCCGCCACAGTGATGTCCGTACGGGCGCATTCTGCATCGATCAGCGTTGAGTCGTAGATCATGACGCCGCCGGGAACCACCATGTCCACGAATTTGTCATAAGACGGACGGTTCATGACGATCAGTGTTTGCGGCTCTAAAACGATCGGGCAGCCAATGGGCTTGTCGTCAATGCAGACGGAGCAGTTCGCCGTGCCGCCGCGCATCTCCGGGCCGTAGGACGGAAGCCAGGAGACCTGTTTTTCCTCAATCATGCCGGTATAGGCGACGATCTTTCCTGCGAACAGGACGCCCTGCCCGCCGAAGCCTGCAATCAGCATATGTACAGCCATATCAGAATACCCCCTTTTCGGTTCTGTCCTGATAGCATCCAAGCGGATAGTACGGGATCATGTTTTCCTTGAGCCATTTGAGCGCTTCAACCGGCTCCAATCCCCAGTTAGTCGGACAGGTAGAGAGCACCTCGACAATGGAGAAGCCCTTTTTGTCGATTTGCGTCTGGAAGGCCTTTTTAATGGCGCGTTTGGCATTGCGGACGTTCGGTACGTCGGTTACGGTGACGCGCTCCGCATAGGCGACGCCGTCCAGTGTGGAGAGCATCTCGCACATGCGAATCGGATAGCCCGCGCGGGTGACGTCACGGCCATACGGCGTAGTCTGGGTGACCTGGCCGGGAAGAGTGGTAGGCGCCATCTGTCCGCCGGTCATGCCATAGATCGCGTTGTTGAGAAAGATGATGGTGATATTTTCGCCGCGCGTTGCCGCGTGAACCGTCTCCGCCGTGCCGATTGCCGCCAAGTCACCGTCGCCCTGATAGGTGAAAACGATGTTGTCCGGGTTTGCACGCTTTGCGCCGGTTGCGACTGCCGGCGCGCGCCCGTGCGGCGCCTCGATCATGTCGCAGTTAAAATAATCGTATGCCATAACGGCGCAGCCTACCGGCGCGATGCCGACGGTTTTGCCTAAAATGCCGAGCTCCTCCATGGATTCTGCGACCAGGCGGTGCACAATGCCGTGTGTGCAGCCCGGGCAGTAGTGGAGGACCGCGTCGGTCAAGCCTTTTGTCTTATGAAACGATGCCATTATGCTACACCTCCCGCAAGTTTTTTGATTTCACGCAGTACCTCGGTCGGTGTCGGAACGATGCCGCCGGTGCGTCCAAAGAAAGATACGCCGCATGCGCCGTTTGCTGCAAGGCGGACATCCTCGACCATCTGCCCCATGCTCATTTCGACTGTGAGCATGCCTTTTACGCGTTTTGCCGTGTCTGCAATGACCTTTTCGGGGAACGGCCAGAGCGTGATCGGACGGATCAGGCCGACTTTGATACCCTCCGCACGCGCGCTTTCCACCGCGCTTCTTACCACGCGGGCGGTTGCGCCGTATGCGACAACGACGTATTCCGCGTCCTCAGTAAGGTATTCCTCCACGCGAACCTCGTTCGCCTTGACTGTCTCATAGCGCTTAAAACGTTCGACTACGGTACGTTCCAGCTCGTCGGGCTTTAAATAAAGGGAGTTGATGATATTCGGCCTGCGCTCGCCTTTTGTGCCGGTCGTGGCCCACGAACGCCCCGGAAGTTCGGCTTTCTTTTCCGGGAACTCCACCGGCTCCATCATCTGACCGAGCATACCGTCCGCTAAAATGAGCGCCGGCATGCGGTATTGCTCCGCCAAATCAAAGGCCGTGCCCATCAGATCGACGATCTCCTGCACGGTAGCCGGTGCGAAAACCAGAAGCTGAAAATCGCCGTGGCCCAGCGCCTTTGTCGCCTGCCAATAGTCGGATTGCGATGGCTGAATGCCGCCAAGGCCCGGGCCGCCGCGCATGACGTTTAAAATGACGCACGGCAGGTCGGAGCCCGCTATGTAAGAAACGCCCTCGCTTTTTAAGCTGATGCCCGGCGAGGAGGAGGAGGTCATGGCGCGCACGCCGCACGACGAAGCGCCCAAAACCATGTTGATCGCCGCAATTTCAGACTCCGCCTGCAAAAAGGTTCCACCGATTTTCGGGAGCACTTTTGACATATAGGCGCTGACCTCTGTCTGCGGCGTAATCGGATAGCCGAAGAAGTGAATACAGCCGTTGCGGATCGCGGCTTCTGCGATCGCCTCGTTGCCCTTCATTAAAAATTTCTGTCCCATGTTTTGATCTCCTTTGTTCAGTCTTCGATCGTAATGACACAGTCGGGGCACATTGTCGCGCACATTGCGCAGCGGATACACGCGCCCTCGTCCGTCAGGATAACCGGATTGTAGCCTTTGCGGTTTAACCGCGCCGTATCAATTTTTAAAAGCTTCTTCGGACATGCGTTTGCACAGAGCGCGCAGCCTTTGCATCTTTCAAAATCGATGATC
>PPYE01073544.1_pt1 | contig 10780 bp, 9 predicted proteins | sample 1559881 | NCBI WGS metagenome assembly PPYE01 (sample SAMN08240022, study PRJNA423297) | Human gut metagenome, whole genome shotgun sequencing project.
ATTTGGTGGAGTAATGGTAATGAAAAAGGATGGAATACCGAACTGGATGGAGAGTTTCATAAATACGATCCGCAGAAACGTCCGGTTATTCACCCGCAAGGTAACTTCTCCGGTTTTGAAACCATGCATTACCGCTCTTACGGAGAAAGCCAGAACTACATGCGCTTACCGGAAATCTTTATGCCTACGGAATTCTTGCATGGTTTGTACGATGGCGGCCATGGTGCCGGATTATACGATTATTGGGAAATGATGCGCAAGCATCCCCGTTGTATCGGTGGCTTCCTTTGGGTATTGGCAGACGAAGGTGTGAAGCGTGTAGATATGGACGGATTCATTGATAACCAGGGAAACTTTGGAGCAGACGGTATTGTAGGACCACATCACGAAAAGGAGGGTAGCTACAACACTATCAAGCAGTTATGGAGTCCGGTGCAAATCATGAATACTTCTATCGACAAGCAATTTGATGGCAAATTCTCCGTAGAAAACCGTTACGATTATCTGAATCTGAATACTTGCCGTTTCCTTTGGAAGCAAGTAAAATTCCCGTATCCTCGCTGATACAGATGCTCTTTACCTGACAGCTATTGATAAATACGGTCATGAACTTTGGCGCTGGACTTTCCCGGTCAACAAACTGAATCAGCAGACAGAACAGCTTTCTCCCTTGTCCAGTCGTCCTACTTATACAGAGACAGAAAATGATCTTACTGTGAAAGCGAATAAGCGTACATTCATCTTCTCAAAGAAAGACGGACAACTAAAAGGAGTATCTGTAGATAATCGTAAGATTAACTTCGCCAATGGTCCCCGTTTTATTGGAGCCCGTCGCGCAGACCGCTCATTGGATCAGTTCTATAACCATGATGATGAGAAAGCAAAAGAAAAAGACCGTACATACAGCGAATTCCCTGATGCTGCCGTATTTACGAAACTGGACGTAAAACAAGATGGAGGTGATCTGATTGTTACCGCCAATTATAAACTGGGTAATTTGGATAAAGCTCAATGGACAATCAACCCGAGTGGGGATTTGGCTTTGGATTACACCTACAATTTCTCCGGTGTCGTAGACTTGATGGGTATTCGTTTCGACTATCCTGAAGATCAGGTAATCAGCAAACGCTGGCTGGGTGCCGGACCTTACCGTGTATGGCATCCCGACACGTATATAGGAGTATATCAGCCTCGTGATGGCCGCGACCGTTTGCTTTATACTCTTCCCGAAAGCGGAATTTCTGTCCTGAACGTGATTCCTCCGGTACGTAATAAAGTAAACTCCACCGATTTGTGTGGTCCCTCTTCACAACCGAAATGGGTAAATGGTCCACAAACCGGACGAGTCATTTTCCGGTTTATGTAAATGAATCATATAAAGGTATCCACATTGCGTTGGATGAACCCCGGGTTGCAAGTTTGCTGATGAACGGACTGGAGGAAAATGGCTATCAGACAATGGTGGCTTATGACGGACTAATGGGGTTACGGCTTTTCCAGACGCACACATTCGATCTGGTTATATCTGACATCGTTTTGCCTAAGATGGACGGATTTGAACTGGCGAAAGAAATTCGCAAAACCAATCCCCATATCCCTATATTGATGTTGACGGCATTAGGATCGACGAACGATAAACTGGACGGTTTCGATGCCGGTGCAGACGATTACATGGTGAAACCTTTTGATTTCAGAGAGTTAAATGCCAGAATCAAAGTGCTGTTGAAACGTGTGGCGGGTAATGCACAGGAATTGCCGCAGGAACTTGTCTATGCAGATTTGCGTATTGACCTTCAACGTAAAGACGTAGAACGAAACAGCATATCCATAAAACTTTCTCCTAAGGAATACAACTTACTGTTATATATGGTAGAAAATGCCGAAAGAGTATTGAGCAGGGTTGAAATAGCAGAAAAAGTATGGAACACCCATTTTGATACAGGAACGAATTTCATAGATGTATATATCAACTATCTCCGCAAAAAGATAGACAGGGACTTTGAACCGAAACTTATTCATACCAAAGCCGGAATGGGATTCATACTGACCGATAAATTATGAAAATCAGAACAACGTTGACTTTACAATATGCAGGGCTTACAGCTGCGGTATTTTTCGTATTTGTCATGGCGGTCTACTATGTCAGTGAACATTCGCGTAGTAATGCTTTCTTTCGTAATCTTCAAAGTGAAGCTATAACCAAAGCACATTTATTCCTTAAGGATCAAGTAGATGCCAAAACCATGCAGTCTATTTACCTGAATAATCTGAAGTTTATTAATGAAGTAGAGGTTGCCGTCTATACAACAGATTTTAAAATATTATATCATGATGCTCTGCAAAACGATATTGTCAAAGAAACTCCGGAAATGATAAAGCGTATTTTGCAGCGGAAGAACATCAATTTCTATGTGGACGAATATCAGGCTATAGGACTGGTATATCCGTTTGAAGGCAAAGACTATGTGGTTACTGCCGCAGCTTATGACGGTTACGGGTACGCTAACCGGGATGCGCTAAGGAATATGCTCATTCTCTTATTTATCGGAGGATTGAGTGTATTAGTGGTTGTGGGCTATATCCTGTCTCGAAGCACTTTAAAACCGATACGTAACATCGTGAAAGAAGCGGAGAAAATCACGGCATCGCATATTGATAAAAGATTGCCCGTAAAGAATGAACAGGATGAACTGGGAGAATTGAGTACGACATTTAATGCTTTACTGGAACGCTTGGAAAAGTCTTTCAATTCACAGAAGATGTTTGTCAGTAATGTATCTCATGAATTGCGTACCCCCATGGCAGCCCTTACAGCTGAACTGGATTTAGCTTTATTGAAAGAACGGAGTTCCGAACAATATCAGATGGCTATCGGCAATGCACTGCAGGATTCTCACAGGATTGTAAACCTGATCGACGGATTGTTGAATTTGGCAAAAGCCGACTATCAATCGGAACAGATCACAATGGAAGAGGTTCGTTTAGACGAGTTGTTGCTGGACGCCAGAGAGCTGGTATTAAAAGCCCATCCGGATTATCACATCGAATTAGTATTTGAGCAGGAAGCCGAAGAAGATAATGTGTTGACGGTAATCGGGAATAGCTATTTGCTGACTACCGCTTTTGTGAATTTAATAGAGAATAACTGCAAATATTCTTCCAACCGAACTTCGTCAGTCTTGATAGCCTATTGGGAGCAATGGGCAATCATCCGCCTGTCAGATACCGGTGTAGGCATGTCTGATACGGATAAAGAAAACCTGTTTACACTGTTTTATCGCGGAGAAAACAAGAATATTGCTCCCGGAAATGGTATAGGTATGGCCTTGACACAAAAGATCATCCACCTTCACAAAGGCGAACTTACCGTATCTTCCCATAAGGATGAGGGCACTACCTTTGTGGTGAAGCTCCCGCATATCTAAGAAATTCTAATCGTTTTCTAATACCACTCTAATCATTCTCTAACAGCTTCCCGGTGAAGTCCTCCTTACTTTTGCATCGAATTAATAAATGCAGTTAGTAACTAAAAAAAATTAGAGATTATGGTATGGAAGAAAAAACTGCGTTCACCACAGTACACATTCAATTCAGAGAAAGTATTTTTGGTTGCCACACAACCCGGTAAGTCAATCTATTCATACTTGCAGACAACCAAGCTTGGATTAACACAGGGAGAAGTGCAAGAGCGACAATCCATTTATGGAAGAAACGAAGTGGTACATGAACAGAAAAAGAATCCGTTTATCCTGTTTATCAAAACGTTTATCAATCCTTTCATTGGTGTTCTGACCGGGCTCGCCATTATATCCTTATTTTTGGATGTATTGATGGCCGATCCCGGAGAGCAGGAATGGACGGGAGTCATTATCATCTCATCCATGGTGCTGTTCAGTGCTATCCTGCGTTTTTGGCAGGAATGGCGAGCAAGTGAGGCTACGGATTCTTTAATGAAAATGGTAAAAAACACATGTCTTGCCAAACGTGCCGGTGAACAGGAAGAAGAGATCGAGATTACGGAACTCGTCCCGGGGGATATCGTGTATTTGGCAGCTGGGGACATGGTTCCCGCTGATATTCGGATCATCGATTCTAAAGACTTGTTTATCAGCCAGGCTTCATTAACAGGAGAGTCCGAACCGATAGAAAAGTTTCCGGAGGTACGGGGACAGCAGTTCCGAAAAGGAAGTGTCATTGAATTGGACAATATTTGCTATATGGGTTCCAATGTGATAAGTGGTGCGGCAAAAGGAATCGTTTTTGAAACGGGGAACAAAACCTATCTGGGTACTATTGCAAAGAGCCTGGTCGGACATCGTGCCACTACAGCTTTTGACAAAGGCATTAGTAAAGTTAGCTTTTTGTTGATTCGCTTCATGCTGGTTATGGTTCCATTTGTATTTTTCGTAAATGGCTTTACGAAAGGGGATTGGTTTGAAGCTTTCATATTCGCCATATCCGTTGCGGTTGGCCTTACTCCGGAAATGTTACCGATGATTGTGACTGCCAACCTTTCCAAAGGAGCGATAGCCATGTCCAAAAAGAAAACAATCGTAAAGAATCTCAATGCCATTCAGAATTTTGGAGCGATGGACATACTCTGTACTGACAAAACCGGTACATTGACCTGCGATAAAATCGTGTTGGAAAAATATATCAATGCAGATGGCAGTGACGACAACAGTAAACGTATTCTTCGTCATGCTTACTTCAACAGTTATTTCCAAACCGGTTTAAGGAACCTGATGGATAAAGCGATTCTTTCCCATGTAAGAGATTTGAGCCTGGAACATCTGAAGGATGACTATACCAAAGTGGATGAAATACCTTTCGACTTTACGCGCAGAAGAATGTCTGTTGTAATAGAAGACAGGCAGGGAAAGCGGCAAATCATCACCAAAGGAGCGGTAGAAGAGGTTCTCGATGTCTGTTCCTATGCCGAGTTCAACGGGCAGATTCATCCCTTGACTGATGCCTTGAAAATCAAAGCACAGATGATTAGTGAAGAAATGAATCAGCAGGGGATGAGGGTATTGGCAGTCTCCCAAAAAAGTTTTATCGAGAAAGATTGTAATTTCGCCATCGAAGATGAAAAAGAAATGGTACTGATCGGGTATCTTGCTTTTCTTGATCCTCCGAAACCTTCTGCTGCCGAAGCCATTGAACAGTTATATGCGCATGGAGTAGCAGTGAAAATTCTATCGGGAGATAATGATGTCGTAGTGAAAGCGATTGCCCGGCAGGTAGGAATTGACACCAGTCATTTTCTTACGGGGATAGAAATAGAAAATATGGACGAAACAGCATTGAAAGAAGCGGTAAAGGATACCACTTTATTTTCAAAACTGACTCCATTACAAAAGACGCAAATCATCTCTCTGTTGCAGGAACAAGGCAATACGGTAGGGTTCTTGGGAGATGGAATCAATGATGCAGGTGCATTGCGTCAGTCGGACATTGGTATATCAGTCGATTCTGCTGTGGATATAGCCAAAGAAAGCGCAGATATTATCTTGTTGGAAAAAGATTTGATGGTATTGGAAGACGGAGTGCTCGAAGGAAGAAAGACATTCGGCAATATCAATAAGTACATCAAGATGACTGCCAGTTCCAATTTTGGTAATATGTTCAGTGTGATGTTTGCCAGTGCATTCCTGCCGTTTCTGCCCATGATGCCGATACATCTATTGATCCAGAACTTATTGTATGACATATCGCAGACCACCATTCCTTTTGACCGTATGGACCCGGAGTTCCTGAAGAAACCCCGTAAATGGGATGCGTCCGATCTAAGTCGTTTTATGATTTATGTAGGTCCCATCAGTTCTATCTTTGATATTATCACGTATCTGGTTATGTGGTACGTATTTAGCTGCAACAGCCCCGAACACCAGACACTGTTTCAAACCGGATGGTTTGTGGAAGGTTTGTTATCACAGACATTGATTGTCCACATGATACGTACCCGCAAGATACCGTTCATACAAAGCCGTGCCACATGGCCTGTGATGGGACTGACCTTCTTAATCATGGCAATAGGTATTCTTATTCCTTTCACCGCTTTCGGGCGTTCCATCGGATTGACAGCTCTTCCTTTGAGCTATTTCCCCTGGCTGGTTGGGATTTTGCTCTCTTATTGCATTTTGACGCAGATCGTGAAGAATTGGTATATTAAGAAGTTTGTGCGCTGGTTATAGCTTTGTCTGTTTATCTCGCAAATTAAATGTATATATTGTAAAAGATTTAAAATTGAGACGAATTGTCTGTCAAGAGTTTTTGCCCCTAAAATTAATTTCATATATTTAGGAGCAAGAACTCTTATTTATTTAGATTTGCAAACTTTCTAATATTCAGGCACGATGAAACACTATTATTCCTTTCTGATAATAACCTCTTTGTTATTAGCCGGATGCGGGCAAAAAGACCGGGCAAAATCTCAATTCGAATCATCTGTACAGACAGAAGAAAGTTATTCGTTAGCAAAAGAATATATTAAAGAAGCTGTTATCACAGGAAAAGTGTTGAACCGGGATTTTTATCCTCAAGAAAAGGAATTAACTCTCATCATTCCATTTTTTTGGAAAATGGAAAATCAATATCGTACCCCCATACAAGAAGACGGCTCATTTTCATTCCGCTTTCCGGTTTATGCAAAATTAAGAGAAGTTTCCATTCGCAATTATGCGGAACATTTGTATATCCACCCGGGAGATAGCATACATGTGGAAATAGACTTCAAAGATCTTTTTCATCCCAAAGTAACAGGTGATGCAGAAAAGTTGAATCAAGAAATACTGGCATTTACAGAAAGCGCCTACTATTACATACAGAATTATAGTATAAACCCGAATTTGAATATTAAGGATTTTGAGGCTGAATTAAAGAAAGAATATGACTTTCGTTTGGAGCGGAGAAACGAGTATCTGACGAAGTATAAGCCAATGGGCGATGTTACGTTATTTACTGAAGAGTTACTGAAACAGGACTATTATTACGCTTTGTTATCCTATGGTAACCAATGCCAGTTTAAAACGAGAAAAGAAATGGACCGATATCATAAACTTCTGCCTGCAATCAATAAGCTTTATAATAAAGGGATTCTTTCGGCACGTTTATATGATATTGCCGATGAGGTAGAACGTTATATAGCTTATGGGATAACATACAAAGATAAAAAAAATCCATCTGTAGAAGAGATTATGTCGGCAGTAGGAGAGAATGAACTGAACCAGTATATATATACTAAAATGGCAGTTGGCTCTTTGAATGCAAATGATACACTTGCTTTAACAACGAGGCATACACAGTTTGATTCGATTGTAAAAATGCCGCATTTGCGTGCACAAGTGATGCAGATATATAATCAGACTAAATCTTACCTGGAAAATCCGCAACCAGTTTCCAATAATTTATTATATGGTGAATTTCACGAAAACTCAAAGCTAAAAACATCTATGCCTTACATGGAACCCGTCTATAATATACTTGAGAAGCATCACGGAAAAGTAATCTATTTCGATTTTTGGGCTAGGTGGTGTCCACCATGCCTGGCAGAAATGGAACCTTTGAAACAATTGCGGAGTAAGTATTCCACCAAAGACCTGGTTATATACTCCATATGTGTAAGTGAACCCAAGGAAGAATGGGAAGAATGTCTGAATGAGTATTCATTGAAAAACCGGGGAATTGAATGTATTTATGCATCTGATTATTTTGGAAAAGATAACTTACAGAAAATTCGCAAACAATGGAAAATAGATAGAATGCCCTATTATCTGTTGCTTAATAGAAAAGGGCAAATTGTAGATTTCGGAACTACGGCACGTCCCAGTAATCCACAATTTATATCTCGAATTGAAGAGGCTGTAAAGGACAGCGAATAACAAAAGATAGGTTGTTCTACACGGTCAGTAGAACCATGATAAACAGTTAACATAACTTATCTCCTTTTTGCTGTGTCGAAACTTGAAAAGGACGATAATCTTCCGGCAACCATTGTGGATCACGATGATAGATATATTCTAATAAAGAATCTACTATATAGGCTTTCCCTTGGGTATGCAAAGTATCATAAAAAGCATTTATATAACCGTCTATAGCACCTAATTCCTTTAGTTTATTATATACATCCGCACTATAGCGTCCTAACCGTTCGGCTGTATTCTCTATACAATAGATAATAAACTCTAATTGTTTTTCTTTAAGGGTCATATTATTTTCTCCTTTCTTATCTTAATCAATTAGCGAAAAAGATTAATATTAGCAAAGATGTCGTCTATATGCCTGCTGCAATTTGTCGCTAGTTGCTTCCCCTATGGCAATTCGTATTCCATTTATGAGTGACTCATTAATAAAAATACTATTTGTAGGGCAATTCCCGCTACAAGTCTGGCATTGAATACAGTTGCTATCTTTTGTAGGAAGAATAACTTTTGAATTTTCATATTCCTTTATTTCAAACACATGCATTGGACATAGATTGACACATTTCATACAATGAATGCAAGTAGTAATATTTAGTAATGTCGTTTTGCCGGCAATCTTATTATCGTTGGAGGGGTGTTTGTAGATGGGAGAACCGTCTGTTTTATCAATTATATGTTTCTTCATTTTAGAGAATTCAGCTAATGGATGCATGCGTCTTCTCATATTACTAGCAAACAGTTTTGCTCTGAAAATATCTTTTTCGTTAGGACGTGCCTTGTTGTAGCCGTCTATTGCCACCCATGGACCGGTCCTGTCAAAACCTCTACAGGAAAATTCACCGATAAGATTTCCACCTTTATTAGAGAGAATTTTTTTAAGTGCTTGATGATACTTCCCAAGGAAAGGGCGGCAACGGGTGGAGAAAATGAAAATGTTGCGATTCTTTAATTCATGTGACTTTGCGAATGAGAGAAGTTCCCGGTGGTGTTGGGCGAAGTTTATGCCGGAACCGAGTCCGATTAAGTCATAATCCGATAAGTCAATCTTTTCAGCTTCCAGTGTAGTGGCTAAAGATGCGGATAATTCGCTTGCCATACTTCGGGCAATTTTTAGGGTATTACTTTGGTAAGTAGAAACATATATAATAATGGTTTTCATCATTCTATCTTTTGAAAATTTATATAATGGATATAATAGATATAGTGGATATAATAAATATAATAGTCGGGTATCATTTATTTAGCTTTGATAATAGTTTCAGGAGTACCGGGCCCGCCATTCACTCCTTTGTAACCTATGAACTGATGATTTGCCGCATTGAAATAATAGAGGCAACTCCAAAAGTGCGATAAGAGACCTGTAAGCTTTACCTTTACCTCATAAGCTTTCTGATTATTGAATACTACAGTGCCGGCTTTTCGTTCTGCCTGCATGACATATAATTCCAGATTGTCAGGGCGGAAACACTCGTATTTTATACTATTCTTATTTACTGTTTGTCCGGCAGAGTAAGCAATATTCTGATACCATGGATAGCCTTTGCTTTTAACGCTTTTACTATAGGGCCGGTTATTGAATACACCTTTAAAATAGTAAATATTATTATATAAGATAACAGTTAGATTCGTATGTTTTATTGAATCTGTCAATTGCCAGGATAGAGTTGTACATGACGGCGACAGCCGGTAGTGATGGATTTCTGAATTTTGAGAAGTAGTTAGAAAAATAATGTTGTTATCTGTTTTCTCCTTCCATGTTATCATGCTCTTTTCTTTACCACATACAGATTCGAAATATCTCTGTTGTATCTGTGCTTTGCACGAAAAGGCACACAATGCAGAATCGCATATTATTAAATAGGAGAGTACCATGCTGCATTTAACAGTACAGTGCGGTATAATCGTTGAATGATAAATTGTTTTCATATCAGTATATTTTCAAAAAGTACACGAATGTATTCATTAATAGCTTGTTTGCATAACTCCCAAGTTTCTTGATTGCTAAAATCGATACCGTTAAACAGACGATATTGCCTCGTAGCAAGAACAATGTAATTGATGGAAGCGATTAATATTGTGATAAACATACGTGCCACTTTCGACTCTTTTCCCAGTTTCTTTTCCAGTGCTTCTTGAAGTTTGAAACCATTTTTTTCCCGTTCGTCCTGAATACTTCTGAATGTTGAATTTCCTGATAACTCCCATGCTAACAATTCTTGCATTAGCTTGTTTGTCCGCAGGAAGTTCAGTTGCTCTAATAAAATGCTTTGGGTCAATTCTATTATATCTTCAGAACTTTCCACTTTTGATACTCTTTCCGAATAAGCATGATAAGCTAAAGTATAAAAATCATTTTCTTTAGCCCAAGTGGATAATATACCTTCTAGTCCACCAAAATAACGATAGATTAACACTTTATCGCATTTCGCTTGTTTGGCAATTTTGTTTACTCCAATTTTATTGAATCCTTCATTTTCAATAATCTGGCTGACTGCAATTAGCAGTCGTTTTTCTGCATTTCTTAATTCCATAATATATGTATTGTCACTATTCGGTGACAAAGGTAGGCTTCAAAGTGGTGACATATTCTTCATAATGAAAAAAAGTAAGAAATTTAAGTAATCTGTTTTCCTACTCTTTCATTTTCTTCCTCCACCTCTGAAACCCTCTCATCAAACTTTCCTCTTCCACCGACTCCACCATATCATACTTTACCACAAACTCATGCATTGACTTTATATACATCACTCCATTTTTGAACTTATTTTCCAATAGGAACGAATAAAGCTCCGCTTTCATTTCCACCTCAATTTCCTTTTCGATAATAAAGATACTGTCCTGACCGAAATAATTAT
>PPYE01257731.1_pt1 | contig 10780 bp, 9 predicted proteins | sample 1559881 | NCBI WGS metagenome assembly PPYE01 (sample SAMN08240022, study PRJNA423297) | Human gut metagenome, whole genome shotgun sequencing project.
CTGACGGAGCAGGCAGACGGAATAAACTGGGAACTGGAGGAAATTCGGAAGACCCTGCCAGAACTGAAGCCGTACATCGACCTGACCCCGGTGCAGAAGTCGCTCACGGAGATGCAGAGATCGCTGACGGAAATGAACAAACTGCTGGAACGGGTTGGGAACCTGAGCGAGAAATATTCCTCCAAGTGGATCGACTGGCTCCCGGACTTCAGCCTGCTGGTGGTCACCAAGTGGATCATGCTGGTGCTGATCCTTGGCACGGCGGCACTGGCGGGATGGTATGGCGCGGCGGCGATCCGCGGCCTGTTCCTCTGATCCCCGCCGTGGCCGGACTGGCTGCCGCGGGGACATTGTTGGATGAGGATGAGGATGCTGAGGAAAAGCGGCGGCGCATGGAGGCGAAAATCGCCGCCGAAAACTTCGGCGCTGTGGTCGGCTTCGCCGCAGGCGCGGCTCTGGCGGTGAAAGAAAAATGGGATGAACACGCCGCGCGAGAAGAACAGAAAAAGCAACAGCAAGAGCAAACGATGGGAGGTATGTAGGTGATCCATACTTCCCTGCCATGAATTATACCAGTGAAAGAGACAGACCGATTGGGTCTGTCTTTTTTGCATAGGACAAGTTTTTTATAAATAGAGTGATAGCACCCATGGGAGGTGATCGTTATTATTGTCCGCCCCTTCACTTACGACAGTGATGCACATATCGTTTCCGGCAGAAAAGCCATGATTCGAATCGAAAACCTCTCCCCTCAACTTACCGCTGAAGAGTGCATGGAGCAGCGGCGATGTATTGAAGAGGGCCTTTTCGAGATTTTTATCAAATACGAGAAACAACAGGAAAATGATAGCTATTTAGGAGTTGCTGCGGTATGATGTACCTGTCAGCAGCTCTTTTCTATGAGAAAGGAGCTACAAAATGAATGCAATATACGCAAGACAATCCGTTGACAGAGCCGATAGCATTTCCATCGAAAGCCAGATTGAGTTCTGCCAATACGAAATGAGAGGTGAACAGTACAAGGTTTATACCGACAGGGGTTACAGCGGGAAGAATACAGACCGCCCAGCCTTTGCGGAAATGATGAATGACATCGAAAGTGGAGTAATCCGTAAGGTCGTTGTGTACAAGCTGGACCGCATCAGTCGTTCCATCCTCGACTTCTCCAATATGATGGAGCAGTTCGGAACACACAAGGTCGAGTTTGTGTCCACAACAGAGAAATTCGATACATCTTCCCCCATGGGACGTGCCATGCTCAACATCTGCATTGTATTCGCACAGTTGGAACGAGAAACTATTCAAAAGCGCGTGGCTGACGCCTATTACTCTCGCAGTCAAAAGAGCTTCTATATGGGCGGCAGAGTTCCGTATGGATTCCGGCTGATCCCGACAACCATTGATGGTGTCAAGACGTCCATGTATGAGATCAACACGGAAGAAGCAGAGCAGGTGCGTTTGATCTATGAGCTTTATTCCAAGCCAGAATGCTCCTACGGCGACATCATCCGCTACTTCCAGAGCCATGGCATTCTCAAAAACGGAAAGCCATGGGGACGCACACGCCTTGCAGACGTTCTGCGAAATCCCATCTACGTTCGTTCGGATCTATCCATCTATGAGTTCTATCGGGACCAAGGCGCTATCATAGCAAATGATCCAGGCGATTTTATTGGCACAAACGGGTGCTACTACTACAAAGGGAAGGATTCCACCGGCCGCAAGCAGATGAATCTGGAGGGCAATCATCTGGTGCTGGCACCGCACGAGGGGATCATTCCCGCCGACCTGTGGCTGAAATGCCGTGCCAAGTGTCTGGAAGCGCAGCAGATCAAGCCGTATCAGAAAGCCAAGAACACATGGCTGGCGGGAAAGATCAAATGCGGCGTCTGCGGATACGCGCTGGTGGATAAGCACTATTCGACCACCCGCTCCAGATACCTCCTCTGCTCCAACAAAATGAACGCCAAAGCCTGTGCGGGTCCCGGAACGATCTACACGGACGAGTTTGAGCAACTCATCTATGATGAGATGCGAAAAAAGTTGGCACAATTCAGAAAACTCAGACGGTGTAAAGGAAATCGCATTAACCCTGAATTGACTGCGTTGAGCGTCCAGCTCACGCAAGTCGAAAGTGAGATTGCCGCCTTAATGGAGCGCTTGTCGGTTGCAGACGATACCATGTTCCGTTATATCAGCGGACGCATCAAGGAACTGGACGGTAAAAAGCAAGAGCTGATGAAACGCATATCTGAGCTGAAGCTGCACAAGGAGGCCGACTACACGGAGATCAGCAATCATCTGACCATGTGGGATGAACTGAGCTTCGACGATAAGCGACAGACGGTAGATCAGCTTATCCGTGTCATCTATGCGACCAGCGATTCCATCAAAATCGAATGGCGCATTTGAAGGCTTGTTATTTCCATCTTGTACGCTTCGGCGAGGCGCTGCGTCTGGCCAAGGAGCGGATGAACAGCAAAAACGTCTATTATCTGAACCCCAGCTTTGATACACCGTCCAAATAATAAAACAGACCGCCGCTCTCAGAGCGGCGGCCTGTTCATGCTTTCAGAAATACGGAATCTTCCGCGCAGAAAGGTCTTGGCAAATTTTTGAGATAATTGACCGTCTTTTTGCACTGCCAATCAATTTGTTCACCATCTTGAGGATCATGCCCCTTATCAATTCCCATCCACTTGACCTTTTCCGAGTATCGGCCTGTCGCCTTGATGACAATGGTGGATTCCTCGCGTATGCGCCATCTCCCCTTCTTGACATTTTTGCGATCTTTGCTACAATAAATTTGGGGGGATTGTTATGCGTTTCAAGGATGAAATGAAAGACTTTCTGACTTCTGTGCCGGGAAAGCTCCTTCTTTTTCTTTTCGGAATTGAAGTAATCACTTTCATCTGGCTTTTCCAATGGCCATAAGAAATTAAAACCAAGGAGCGATCACCATGACAGACGGGTTCAAAATACAATGATCGTCTTTCTTATTGTATTATTTTTGGCTGGTTTATTTTATATCAACCTTTTATTCTAACCGCTTAATTTACTAAGCTCATCCGCCCGGATGTGCTTATTTTTTTGCCTTGCGGCTCAAATCGAATCATCCCGCCCTGCCGCAGGTCGCGGGTAAAACGGCTGACCTCCTTTGATCACGATCAGGTCGATCTGCCCCAACGATCCCAACGTTAATGACACTATTAAGTTCCTCCGGGAACGGGAGGGATCCACTTCCTGAGATTTGGCGAAGCAAAGCGCACTGGATGGAACCGAATGAAAAGAACTACTGACAAAAAGACATCCAAGGATCAAATTTCTTGGATGTCTTTTGCTATTCACGGTTCCGTATCTCTGCATACGGTGCATCATGGTGTCACTCTAAATGTTTACATCTACACGCCGCTTGGCGGCCCATGCAATCACAAAGGTGATGACCTGCGCGACCGGCGTGGCAAGCCAGACGCCGGTCAGTTTCAGCATTGGCGGCAGGATCAGAAGCATCAGCAGCGTGCAGACCGGCTCAGCATATACGAGAAGGTAGGAAAGTCCATTCTTTTCCGTTGCGTAGAAGTAAGATGTCGTAATACGGACAAACGCCAGAAACAGCAGCGTTGCGAGAAAAAGTGGGAGATACCGGATGACCCCGGCGTTTGCCTCTGTCGAAGCGCCAAACAGCGTGCCGACTTTTGCTCTTGCAAGATAGACACCGATCGTGCAGACTGCCGTGATCGCAGCAGCGGTCAGGTAGGCCAGCTTTCGGACAGCCTGAACGGAAGATCGGTCATCCCTTCCGTAATACTGGCTGATCAGCGGCTGACTGCCGTCGCCTACTCCTTGCAGCAGCAGATAGAGGATCGCGGTAATATAGCCGATACAGCCGTAAACCGCAACTGCCTGCTCATCCCCGTACAGAAGCAGAAAGTGATTTATGAGGAGCATCGTGATGATGGAAGAAAAGGTCAAACCAAAGGGCGAGATCGCGACGATCAGGACATTTTTCCAAAGCCTGCATAGCTCCCGCAGTTCCGGCAGGCAAAATCCGCTCTTTTTTACAAGGAAGAAAATGACTGCCACGATCATAGTCACGGCCTGTCCGATAATGGTCGCCCATGCAGCGCCGGCCATTCCCCAGTTCAGGGCCCACACGAAAACATAGTCCAAAGCAATATTCGTTGCAAAGCCGAGAGCCATGGCTATCATGGCAACCGTTGCCCCGCCCATATTGCGGATAAATGGGACGAATCCGGTTGCCAAAAGCTGAAAAACAGCGCCCAGCGCGATTACCTGGGCATACGCGACACAGAGCGTGAGCATATTGCCTCTCGCACCCAGCAGATGAAGAATCGGCTGGGCAAAAGCAAATAGGATCGCCGTCAATAAACCGGCAGTCAGCAGCATCAGCAGCGTTGTTCCGGAAAAGCACTCCTGACGCTTTTGGGTTTCCCCCTGCGCGTTCAGGATCGTAAAGCGAATCGCTCCCGACAGGCCAAGGCCCGTACCGACCGCTCCGATCAGCGCGGAAATCGGATAGCCCAATGTGATGGCGGTCAATCCTGTATCACCGAGGCTTTGCCCGATAAAGAACCCATCGACAATGGTGTAAACCCCCGACAATGCGAATGCAAGGATGGACGGAATGACATAGGAAAAGAATTTCTTGTTCAGTGCGGTGTTCATTTGCCTGTGTCTCCATTTCTTTTTCAAAAACAAGATTGAATAGTGTGATGGCGTCCGTCATCTGCTTCATACGCTCTGCGCCCATACATTTCAACCCGCATACCCCACGAGGGGGCGACAGCAAAAGTACACAAATTCCTTGTGAAGCTTTGCAACAAGGAGGCAATACAAAGACAGGCTTACACAAAATGCTGCTTCCGATAGGCGTCAGCCTGATCCAGCAGTTCGCCGGCACTTTCCAGCAGCGCAGGCGTTACCTGACTGCCGCCGGTGATCCGGGCCAGCTCCGCTTTGCGGGCCTCCCGGTCCAATTGGATGACTCTTGTGAACGTCCGTCCCCCGCTCTCCCCTTTTTCCACGGAAAAATGGGTATCTGCCATTGCGGCCAGCTGTGGCAGATGGGTCACGCAGAGTACCTGCTTGCGCTGGGCCACCTGAGTCAGCTTTTCCGCCACCTTTTGGGCCGCGCGGCCGGAAACGCCGGTATCCACCTCGTCGAATACCAGCGTGGCGATGGACTCCTGCTCCGCCAGCACGTTTTTCAGGGCTAGCATGATCCGGGCCAGCTCACCGCCGGAGGCGATTTTGGCGATGGGCCGCAGGTCCTCTCCCGCGTTGGCGGACATCAGGAACCGGATCACGTCGCAGCCGTCGGCGGCAGGCTCTTTTTCCGTGAATTCGATAGCAAAGCGAACTTTGTTCATGTCCAGATCCCGTAGTTCCGACTGAATTCGCTGCTCCAGCGCTTGGGCAGCCGCTTTCCGCTTTTGGGTCAGCTCCGCGCCGGCGGCACGGACAACAGCCTCTGCCTTTTTCAATTTGCCGTTCAGCAGGATCAGGGTATCGTCCGCCGTCTCCATGGCGTCCAGTTCACTGCGGCACTGTTCCAGATAGGCGATCATGTCCTCCACAGTGGCGCCATATTTCTTTTTCAGGCGGTAAAGCTGGTCGGTCCGGGCCTCCGCGGCGTCCAACTCCGCGGGAGAAAAGGCAAATTCTGCCCGTTTATCCCGAATCGTCTCGGCAAGGTCATATACTTCACAGCGAATGGATTCCAACCGTTTGTATAGCTCACCCAACTCATCACTGAGGGTGCGGATGCCCCGAAGGGCCTCCTCTGCCTCCCGGATGGCTGAGACCGCGCCTGCACCGTTGTCATCGCCGCTGAGACAGTAATCGGCCCCGGACAGGGCGGCAATATACTTCTCGCCGTTGCGCAGCAACTCCCGCCTGGCGTTCAGTTCCTCCTCCTCGCCGGGGACCAGCTCCGCCCGCTCCAACTCGTCGATCTGGAACCGGAGGGAATCCATGCGCCGGGCCTTCTCCGCCTCATTCATCTGTAAGGACCGAATTTGATCCCGGATGGCTGCCATGGCGTCATAGGCGCTGCGGTAGGCAGCCAAGGGGGCCTCCATCCGCCCGAAGCGGTCCAGATATGCGCCATGCTGTTCCTCATCCAAAAGCTGCTGGCCGTCGTGCTGGCCGTGGATATTCAAAAGCTCTCCGCCGATCTGGCGCAGTTGGGTAACGGTCAGAGGGCGGCCATTGGCGCGGCAGACGTTCTTGCCGTCCCCGCCGATCTCTCGCTGCAACAGCAGATTGCCATCCTCGTCAGGTGTGACGCCGTTGTCAGCCAGTCCCGGCAGTGTGGACGGGACCTGAGAAAAAACGGCGCTGACAAAGGCCTTGTCCGCGCCGGTCCGGATCAGTTCCCGGGAGGCCCGCCCGCCCAAAACCGCGCTCATGGCGTCAATCACAATGGACTTGCCGGCACCGGTCTCGCCGGTCAGGGCGTTGAAGCCGGGGCGGAAGGATATATCCGCAGACTCGATCACTGCGATATTTTCAATATGAAGCAATTCCAGCATGTTCCGCGTCTCCCTTCGGAATGGGTTTCTGCCGGTGGTTTACAGCATTTCCCGGATCTCCTGGCAGAAGGTTTCCGCACAGGCGTTGTCCTTCATGACCACGAAGACCGTGTTCTCCCCTGCCAGCGTGCCCACCATGCCGTTGACATCCATGTGATCCAGGGCCTCGCAGGCGCCGCCGGCCAGACCGGCCAGCGTCTTGAATACCACGATGTTCTGGGCGCAGTCCACGCTGGTGATGCTCTCATGGAAGATGGTGCGCAGCTTGTCCGCAATGTTCAGACGGGCACGGCTGCTGGAAACCGCGTATTTGTAGGTGCCGTGGCCCGTAGGCTCCTTCACCAGATGAAGCTGCTTGATGTCCCGGGAGATGGTGGCCTGGGTGCTGGCCACGCCCCGCTTCCGCAGCTGCTCCAGAAGCTGCTCCTGGGTCTCGATGTGTTCCTTTGCGATGATGTCAAGGATCATGGATTGGCGATTGTTTTTCATGACTGGAATCCTCCCGGCAGCATTTTTTGCGCGAATACTTCGCAGAAGCTCTTTTCAGACAGATGCGCCAGCCGGGTCAGATATCGGCTTCGGCGGATCTGGACAATATCGTTGGAATGCAGAGGGAACGCCCGACTCTCATCCACAAACAGGAATATCGGCTTGCGGCCATTGCGCTCGAAAGAGACCGTCAGGGTGCGGTCCGGAGAGAGAACGTAGGATGAAAAGCGCATATTGTGGGTGCAGATGGGTGTCAGAGTCAGGATCTGGGCCACCGGCTCCACCACCGGGCCGCCGGCGGAGAGTGAATAAGCTGTGGAGCCTGTGGGGGTGGCAATGATGGCGCCGTCTCCCGCGATGTCCGCAAGGTGCTTTCCGTCGGAAAATACCTTCAGATGGATCACATGGGAGATGGGGCCCTCCCGGATCACAGCGTCATTCAGACCCATATTCGTATAGATCTGCTTGCCGTCCCGCAGAACGGAAACGTCCAGCATCATTCGTTCTTCAATGGGAAAATCCCAGTTTTTCAGGCCGCGCAAAGCGTTCAGAGAGCCGACCTCCAGCTCCGCCAGAAAGCCCAGTCCCCCCATGTTGATACCCAGCATGGGGATCTTGTGCAGCGCCGCCAGCTTGGCCAGATGCAGGATCGTCCCATCGCCGCCAAGGGTGATGACCAGATCCGCACCCTTCAATTCCGGCAGCAGCGGCTTGGAGGGCAGATCTCCGAAGGCGTCGGTCTTCGGGTCACGGAAGGGCGAACAGACCACCGTCTGAAAGCCCATGTCCCGCAAAATGGCAATGGCGGACTTTGTGGCCTTCATTCCGGTGTCCCGGTCCGGATTCGGACAGAGAATGATTTTTTTCGGTTCCATTATACCGTCCCCTCTCCGTGCTCCTTCAGGGTTTGATGGGATTCCTCCACAAGGGCATCCAAGTCAAAAGACGCAGTGGTTTCCGCGCCCTTTTGCAGGAAGCCCAGATACTCGATGTTCCCCTCCGGCCCCCGGATGGGGGAATAGGTCAGTCCCAGAACACCGAAGCCCGCTTCCCTTGCGTGCTCCAGATAGTGCTCCAGTACCTCCTTGTGCACCACCGGGTCCCGGACAACGCCCTTCTTGCCTACCTTCTCCCTGCCGGCCTCAAACTGGGGCTTTACCAGACTGACCACATAGCCGCCGTCCTTCAAAACGTTGGCCACTGCCGGCAGGATCAGCTTCAGGGAAATAAAGCTCACATCGATGGATGCAAAATCCAGCTCGTCCGGGATCTGCTCATGGGTCAGGTACCGGGCATTGGTGCGCTCCATGCACACCACACGGGGGTCCTCACGGAGCTTCCAGGCAAGCTGGCCGTAGCCTACATCCACCGAGTAGACCTTGCTGGCTCCGTTTTGCAGCATACAGTCCGTAAAGCCGCCGGTGGAGGCACCGATGTCTCCGCAGATGCAGCCATTCAGCTCAATGGGAAATTCCGCCATGGCTTTTTCCAACTTCAGACCGCCCCGGCTCACATACTTCAAAGTATTCCCACGAATTTCGATTTTCGCGTCATTGGGGACCGCCATTCCGGGCTTGTCCACCCGCTGACCGTTGACGAACACCAGACCGCTCATAATGGTGGCCTGTGCCTTCTGGCGGCTTTCCTGAAGCCCCTGCTCCGTCAGCAGTACATCCAGCCTCGTTTTATTGCTCACAGGACATGGCCTCCTTTACCGTTTTTACTACACCGTCAGCGTCAAGGCCGAACCGGTGCCGCAGTTGATTCACCGTGCCCTCCGGGGCAAAGTGGTCCTTCAGATTTTGCAAAATCATGTGGGGACAGCACTGCCCGGCCTCTTCCATGGCCGCAGCCAGCTGCTGGCCCACGCTGCCGTTTTCAAAACAGTCCTCCAAAATCAGGACTGTCTTGGCTCCCTCTGTCTCCCGGAGGATCGCCGCCGTGTCCAGAGGGGCGATGCGGTTGAGTTTCACCACGCGGGTGGAGATCCCGAATCGTTCCAGCTCCTCCGCGGCGGACAGGGCCTGCTCCACCAGCGTTCCGTAAGTGATCAGGACTGCCTGACAGCCGTCCCTCATGCGCACTACGGCCTGAGTGCTGGTGTCCGCCGTAAACGTCCCCTCACCCCCTCTGGGATACCGGACCGCCACTGGGCCGTCGATCTCAAACAGCGCCTGATGAAGCATGGTCCGCAGTTCCGCAAAGCTGGCGGGGCACAGGACCGTGAACCCCGGAATACTGGTGAGATAGGAAACATCCAGACAGCCGTGGTGGGTCTCGCCGTCAGCGCCCACCAGACCGGCCCGGTCCACGCCAAGGACAACATGAAGCTTTTGCAGAGCCACATCGTGGACCAGCATATCGTAGCTCCGCTGCAAAAAGGTGGAGTACACGGCGAAAACAGGGATCATCCCCTGCTTGGCCATACCGGCAGCCATGGAAACGCCGTGACCCTCCGCAATGCCCACATCGAAGAACCGCTCCGGGTGGGCCTGCTCGAATACTGTCAGGCCGGTGCCTTCCTCCATGGCGGCGGTGATAGCACAGATGCGGCTGTCCTCCCCGGCGCAATCGCTGAGGGTCTTGCCGAATACGGAGGAAAAGGTCTCTCCGGGTGCTTTTTTCAAAAGTCCGGTTTCCGGATCAAAGGGCGCGATCCCATGGAACTTGCCGGGGTCCCGCTCCGCGAAGGCATAGCCCTTACCCTTCTGGGTGTGGACATGGACCACCACCGGGCCGGTGAGCTCCTTGGCCCACGTCAGCATATCGCACAGGCGGGGCAGGTCATGGCCGTTGATGGGTCCCAGATAGGTGAAGCCCATATCCTCAAAGAGAGTGCTTCCCGGCCACAGTGTCTTTTTCAGGCTGGTTTTCAGCCGATGGTTAAAGCGATAGATGGCGGACTGGGAGGGAGACTCTCCAAAGAGGCCCCGATACCATTTCTTAAAGTGGTAGTAGGCAGGTTTGCTGCGCAGCTTGGAAAGATGATTCGGCAAAGCCCCCACATTGGGGTCGATGGACATGCCGTTGTCGTTCAGAAGGACGATCATATGCTCACCGGAGGCCCCAACGTTGTTCAGACCTTCGTAGGCCAGTCCGCCGGTGAGGGCGCCGTCACCGATCAGCGCCATGACCTGATAATCCTGGTGCTGCAAGGTCCTTGCCCTCGCCATACCCAACGCCACGGAAACGGAGTTGGAGGCATGGCCGGCGATGAAGGCGTCATGGACGCTTTCGTAGGGCTTGGGAAACCCGGAGAGGCCGTCCAGCTGCCGCAGTGTGGAAAACAGCGCCTGACGGCCGGTGAGGGCCTTGTGGACGTAGGCCTGATGCCCCACGTCGAACACAAGGCGGTCATGGGCGGTGTCAAAGACCCGGTGGATCGCCACCGTTAGCTCCACAACGCCCAGATTGGAGGAAAAGTGTCCGCCTGTTTTCGACACGTTTTCCAGCAGAAACTGCCGCAACTCCATACAAAGCTGCGGCAGTTGATTTTGATCGAGTGCCCTGATATCCTCAGGGGAATGAATGGAATCCAGAATCACAATGACCTCCTGCGGCTGTATGATTCAGCAAAGACTCAGCCGCGATGAAACAAATGCAGAAACCGGCCTGCCAGATGGACCACCCGCTTGCTCTGGTTCATGGCGAAGGGCTTTCCCAGCGCTTTTCCGCCGATGGTAGCGCCGGAGATCAGCGCCGTGACGCCCACGGAGATCAGCACGCTTTCCAGGTCC
>PPYE01777208.1_pt1 | contig 10778 bp, 8 predicted proteins | sample 1559881 | NCBI WGS metagenome assembly PPYE01 (sample SAMN08240022, study PRJNA423297) | Human gut metagenome, whole genome shotgun sequencing project.
AAATAAGTTAGTTATTCTTTCTTGTCGAAAGAGTAAACAATGATATATTAGATATGTTAAGAAACTACAAATATTTCCTATTACAAAGCCAGACACACAGATGTATAAAGGTAGAGTCGGTGAACTTCTGAGATAAACTCATGGGTTGTCGGCTCTATTATATTTGTAGACTTTGGCGTGTTTCAAATCCAGTTGACAAATATGTGTTCTTAAATCATCGTAAAAGGATTTTGAAAAGGTATGAAAAAGCGAGAAATATTTGAAAAATACTGGATTATATGATATATTTTGTTGCATAAAAACAGGTTGCTTATACATGGTATATACATTGATGAAGAGGAAAAGCTATGAACGATAAAAGAAAGATAATAGCAATATTTATAATTGTTGCGATAGTAGCTGCGCTGGCTGCAGTTGCCACATTTTTTGTGATTAAATCAGCAAAAAACGAGGCTAAAGGTTCGTCACAGATGACGGAAACAGCCACAGAGGATAGTTCAGACAAGGACGACCCGCAGCATACGGGAGACAATGCCGGCTCAATGAGTGTGACATCTGATGATGGAGCTTCTGCGGATGAGACACAGATACTGTCTGCAAGCTCTGTTGCGGAAAACAGTAACCTGACCTTCGGAATTGATGTATCTAAATATCAGGGCACTATAAAGTGGGACAAGGTTGCCGCAGGCGGAATTGATTTTGCAATGATACGTGTGGGCTACAGAACCCAGAAAACAGGCGAGATGTGTGTTGATACAAATGCAAGATACAACATGCAGGAGGCGCAGAAAAATGGCATAAAGGTCGGGGTATATTTCTTTTCATCAGCAGTAAATGAAACAGAAGCCATTGAAGAGGCAGACTGGGTTGCAGACTACATCTCAAAATATCAGATTACATATCCGGTGGCATTTGACTGCGAGGGCTTCACAGACTCAGCAAGCAGACAGTATGGCATGTCATCAGAGGCCCGTACCAAAGTAGCTGAGGCATTTTTGCAGGAAATATATAAAAAAGGATACACGCCTATGTTTTACGCTGCCATGAATGAGTTGTCGGAAAACAGCCAGTGGGATACTAAAGCGCTTGAGAGCAGCTACAAAATATGGGTGTCACAATATCCGGATACAGCTTACCCGGAAACACCGAAGTCATCATATGAGGGCACACATGCCATGTGGCAGTATACCAATAAGGGAAAGGTGTCAGGAATTGATAAGCCGGTAGATTTGAATGTTGCATACTTTGGGTTTGATGAGACAGAGTCTGCAAAAAATGGTGATGCGGCTGACAATGCAACAGTTGACCCGGAAGCAAATATGAAGTTTTCGGATGTAAATGAGACCGTAACTGCCAAGGAGAGCGTCAATCTGAGGGATATTCCAAGTCAGGGCAATGACAGCACAATTAAGGTAACGCTGAATAACGGTGATACAGCAACAAGAACAGGCGTCAGTGACAGTGGATGGTCACGTGTCGAATATAATGGACAGACATATTATGCCATTTCAAACTACCTCACAACAGATATGAACTATGTAGTTCCCGGGCAGGACGGAAGTGGCAGCGGAGACGGACTGAAGACAAAGTTCAAGGAGTGTAATGATACTGTCACTGCAAAGATAGAGGTTAATCTGCGTGCACTTCCAAGTGTCACAAATCCGGATGCTACAGTCATCGCAACGATAAAAAATGGGGAAACAGTCACCAGGACCGGAATCAATGAGGAGTTTGGCTGGTCACGCGTGGAATATAATGGACAGACACTTTACTGTGTGACAAGCTATCTGAGTGTGCAGTGATATAATGAACGCAGTGTTTTGGAGAATAAAGTCAAAAAAATAAAATGTAATTAAGTTAAAGTTACACATAAAGTAGAAATAGTGTAAAAATGTCATGGATATAATGATAGAATTGTTTGAAATAGTGCGTTAAAATACAAAATAACGAAATACGTAAGTAAAGGGGCATTTTATGGAATATTCAGCAATTTTTCATGATATGGATAAAAGATTCTGCTATGCGATAGATAAGGATTTGTTTGTGATACGCGTGCAGGTAAAAAAGGATGATATGAAGGAGGTAATCCTTCACTATGAGGACAAGTATATACCAATCGAGCGCAAGGATACGCGAATGACACTTCCTATGAAGAAGGTAGCCACCTCGCAGTTTCACGATTATTATGAGGCGCAGCTTCAGATGCATCTGATATGTCTGAGATACTTTTTTGAATTTACGGACATGCAGGGTGAAAAGGTATATTACGGCAATTATGAGTTCGATAAGGAGTGCATCACAAACAGGGATAGAATGTTTGACTGCCCGCAGAATCTCAGAGAGGAAGAGATGTTTGAGGTGCCACAGTGGGCAGCCAACAAGGTAGTGTATCAGATTTTTCCGTCGCGCTTTGCCACAACACAGCCGGTGGACAAAGAGCTGTGGTATAAGGCGCCGATTACGCCTATGGATGATTTGCATGGCAATCTCAGGGGAATCATAGAGCATCTGGATTATATTAAAGATCTGGGAATCGATGTTGTGTATCTGACACCAATCTTTAAATCAAATTCATGCCATAAGTATGATACTATTGATTATTATCAGGTTGACCCATCATTTGGAACAACAGAGGATTTAAAGGAGCTTGTAAAAAAATCTCACGAGCGTGGCATGAAGGTAGTGCTGGATGCGGTATACAATCACACAGGAAGAGAATTTTTCGCATTTCAGGATATACTTGAAAAGGGCGAAAAATCAAAATATCTCGACTGGTATTTTATCGACGAGCTGCCGCCTAGGGGTGAATGGGGAGAAATTCCAAACTTCAAATGCTTTGGCTATTACGGTGGAATGCCAAAGCTTAATCTGAAAAATCCTGAGGTTGAAAAATACATCACGGATGTTGCATGCTACTGGATTAAGGAATGTGATATTGACGGATGGAGACTGGATGTAGGAGACGAAATCAGTCATTTCTTCTGGAAGAATTTCAGAAAGGCAATCAAGGCAGTAAAGAAGGATATGCTGATAATTGGTGAGATATGGCACTACGCAGGAGACTTCCTCGAGGGAGATGAGTGGGATACTGTCATGAATTATCCATTCTACCTGAATCTGATAGACCTGCTTGCAGACGAAAAGATTAATGTCAGCCAGTTTGTACAAAATCTCGGATATCTGAAGGGGCGCTTAAACAAAAAGTGCTATCCACTGATGTGGAACCTGATTGACAGCCATGATACAGCAAGATTTTTACATCTGTGCCATGATAATAAGAAAAAGCAGCATCTCGCAGCAGCCTTTCAGCTGCTACTGCCGGGAATGCCTATGGTCTACTATGGTGATGAGTATGCAATGCCGGGAGCAAATGATCCGGACTGCAGACGAGGCATGTACTGGGATGAGGAATACCAGGACAAGGAGATGTATAATTGGTATAAGAAGCTCATGCAGATTAGAAAAGCACATGCATGCATCGTAGAGGGCGAAATGATTAAGACAATCACAAATGACGATGATGATACGATTGTTATGATCAGAAAAAACGGTGAAGAGACAATCGCAATGCTTTTCAATTGCGGCAGCAGTGTAAAGGAATTTAATGAGTATGCCGAGAAATATAATCTGCTGACAGATAGCGCATTTGACGGAAAAGTAGAGGGGCTTGATGCTGCCGTAATTGTGCTTTAAAAATTATATGGATTATCTATAAGAAGTCATGGAGCTTTGCACATCAGGTAAACGTAAAGACGGTAGAAGCGACGAAAAATAGGTAAATCGCAGTAAAATAATTTTATATGAGTTTTTATGGACAGGAAATTGCAGGCAGCTGCTTTTTCCTGTCTTTTTGCATAAAATCAATTCTGTTGAGGTAAAATTGAGATTGACATTGTATTGTATGAGTATAAAATACAAGGAATCAGGTGATGTACAATGAAAAGGCATAAAATATGTAAAATTATTTTGGCTATACTGGCAGTTTTTTTATGTGTGGCTTTTTATGAGTTAATCGGAATCTGCATCACATATAAAAAACAGCCGGCGGTGTCTGATGCTACTATAAAGGAAACACAAAATATTATGAGTGTGGCGGGGAGAGAGAATACGGAAAGAGCAGTAATCATTGAAAAAAATTCGCAGGCTCTTTTAGAAAGAGTGAGATTAATCCAAAATGCAAAGGATGAAATAATCCTTTCTACATTTGCATTTAAATCAGACGAAAGCGGAAAATTGATTTTAGGAGCACTGCATGATGCGGCAGACAGAGGCGTACATGTCCGCATATTGGTAGATGGAATGGAGAGCTGGATTGATATGGAGGGTAATCCATATTTTTATGGATTATCTTCGCATGAGAATGTTGAGATTAAGCTGTACAATAAAGCAAATCCGCTTAAGCCATGGAAGACAATGGGAAGAATGCATGATAAATATCTGATTGCAGATGGTAAAATATATATTCTTGGCGGAAGAAACACATATAATTATTTTTTGGGTGATTTTCCGGGGCATAAGAATTTTGACCGGGACGTGTTAGTTGTCTGCAATGAGACACAGAAAGATAATTCGGTCAATCAGTTATTGGATTATTTTGAAACAATATGGGAACAGGAGGACTGTCGGTATTTTCATAACAGTAAAAAATTAGCTGACAGACAATCTGTAAAGAAAGCAGTTTTAGAGCTGCAAGAAGGGTATCAGCAATATTTTGAAGTTAATAAGGAAAAAATTTGTGATACAGATTATGCGGATGAAACCTTTGAAACAGAAAAGATTACATTGTTATCAAACCCAATCCACACCCAAGCTAAGGAACCGGTGGTATGGTATCAGCTGGGAGAATTAATGAAAAATGCAAAGGAACGCGTAAAAATTCATACACCATATATTATTTGCAATGATATGATGTATAATACATGGGAGGAAATTGCACAGAAGGTTCCAGACTTTTCTATTATGACAAATTCTGTTGCAAATAACGGAAATCCATTTGGAGCTGCTGATTATGCCAAAAACAGAAACAGAATTTTAGAAACAGGAATTGATATCTGGGAATATGAAGGCGGTTATTCGTATCATGGAAAAAGTATTCTGATTGACGATGATCTGTCAGTAATAGGTTCATTCAATATGGATATGAGAAGTACTTATCTGGATACAGAGCTGATGCTTGTAATACGCAGTAAAGAGATTAATAAACAGCTGGAGGATGGCATGATGGAGTATGAGAGCGTGTCCAGACAGGTATTAGACGACGGAACATATTATGATCCGTATCATGTAAAGCCGATTGAATTAACAGAAAAACGTAAAAGAAAGGTGTTTCTGGTACAGCATCTGCTTGGATGGGCAAGGGATTTGTTTTGATTAAAGGAGAATATAAAGCGTGTTTAAGATATTAATTGTAGAAGATGATAAGGAATTAAGTCTGTTATTCCAAAAGGTGCTTGAAAAGAGCGGGTATCAGGTCAAAAGTGCGTCGGATGGAGCACAGGCACTGGAGGTATTGGACAGAGAGTATATTGATTTAATCATTTCAGATATAATGATGCCGGTTATGGATGGATATGAACTTGTGTCGGAGCTTCGTTCGGCGGGATATCAGATACCGGTGCTTATGATTACTGCAAAAAGCAGCTTTGATGATATGCGTCAGGGCTTTCTTTCGGGAAGTGACGACTATATGGTAAAACCCGTAAATGTCAATGAAATGGTTTTAAGAGTAGGGGCACTGCTTCGTCGTGCACAGATACTGAACGAACACAAAATTGTGATTGGCTCAACCGAGCTTGATTATGATGCAATGACAGTTGTGACCGGTGATGAAACGCTTGTCCTGCCCAAAAAGGAATTTCTGCTTTTATACAAGCTGGCAGCTTCACCGGGCAGGACATTTACGAAGCAGCAGCTAATGGATGAGGTATGGGGATATGAGACGGAGGCAGACCCACATACGATAGAGGTACATATAGGAAGAATCAGGGAGCGTTTTAAAGAAAATCCGGATTTCGAAATTGTAACAATGCGTGGTCTGGGATACAAGGTGGTGAAAAAATAATGGAACATAAAAAGAAAAAAGAATTGCGTATCCGCTCATGTCTGACCGGTGCAATCTGGCTGGCACTTGCATTTTCTATGCTGATATCAGCCCTGTTATTTGCGTTTTTGAATCATTTTTTGGATTTGCCCGGGAAAATACCGGGCCTTGGCTGGCTTTTGATTTTTAATACATTGATAGCAGGACTTATTACATCATTTATCAATGCAAGGCTCCTTGAGCCGATTACCAGGCTTGGTAAAGCAATGAAGGCAGTTTCCCAGGGAGATTTTGAACAGCATTTGGAAACAAACAGCCGCATAGCCGAGATTGGAGAATCATATCAGAGCTTTAATGTCATGACAAAAGAGCTTCGTGCAACAGAGATGCTGCAAATGGATTTTGTATCCAATGTTTCCCATGAGTTCAAGACTCCAATCAATGCAATTGAAGGTTATACGATGCTGCTCCAGGGAGATGAGCTGTCACAGGAGCAGGAGGGGTATGTAGAAAAAATCTTGTTTAATACTCAAAGGCTTTCAGGTCTTGTTGGAAATATTTTATTGTTATCAAGGCTGGAAAATCAGAATATTCCAATGAAAAAAAACGAATATCGTCTGGATGAACAAATCCGTCAGGCATTTCTTTCATTGGAAGACAAATGGACTGAAAAAGGAATTGGCTTTCAGGTGGAGATGGAGGAGGTCAGATATGTTGGAAATGAAGGGCTTTTTATGCATATCTGGATGAATCTTTTGGATAATGCAATCAAGTTTAGTCCTGAAAATGGGACAATCACCATGTTTCTAAGGCATGAAAATGATTCTGTGCAGTTTATTCTTGAAGATGAGGGACCGGGAATCGCGGATGATGCAAAAGCCAGAATATTTGACAAGTTTTATCAGGTGGATGGTTCTCATAAAGCCGAGGGAAACGGCCTTGGTCTGGCACTTGTGAAAAGAATTGTAGACATCGCCGGTGGAACAATCAAAGCTGAAAACCGGGAATACGGAGGATGCAGATTTGTAGTAGAACTGCCAATAAAGAATTAAAATGAGTAGCTATTTAGAACATGATAGTTACAATAATAAAATAATAAGATAAAAGATAGGAGAATTTATATGACATTTTATCAGGAACTGCAGTTAAATCAGGCCGGCTCTAAAAGCCTGCTGAAAAATAGTAAAACAATGAAAGAAAAACTATACCATGCGTTTGTATATATGGTGAAGATAGCTGTTACAATGGTTTTTTGCTTTGCCTTTGTCACTGCCTCAAGCATCATATTGGGAAAGGATAACAGTATTGTAGGAGTAGTGGTTTTATTATGCGTTATGGTATTTCGAAACGCTGATCTGGGAATCCATACCCGACATTCTACATGGCTTTTGGCATTGTTCTTTGTAATTATGACAGTATGCCCGCATCTGGCAAATCAGCTTTCACCGCTTCCGGCACTGCTTATAAACATTGCAGCTCTTGCAGTGCTGATTTTGTTCGGATGCCATAATCCATTTATGTTTAATCAATCCACACTGGTTCTTGGCTATTTATTGTTATATGGATATGATGTGTCAGGAAAAAGCTATATGCTTCGAATAGCAGGGATGGCCGCAGGCGCTGTCCTTACATGCCTGGTATTTTACAGAAATCATAAAAACAGAGACTATAAAAGAAATATGAAAGCTGTAATTGAGGAGTTTGACCTTTCTTCATCACGTACAAAATGGCAGCTTTGCCAGATACTATGCGTACCGTTAGTTCTATGTATTGCACAGCTTTGCAATATGCCGCGTGCAATGTGGGCAGGTATTGCAGCCATGTCTGCCATCCTGCCGTTTATGGAGGATATGCAGTACAGAGTCAGAAAAAGGATTGTCGGTAATATCGCCGGTGTTATATGCTTCACGGCATTATACTTCCTGCTTCCACCATCAATCTATGCGTACATAGGAATCATAGGTGGAATCGGCGTGGGATTATCGGCACAATACGGCTGGCAGGCTGTTTTTAATACATTTGGTGCTCTGGCTATAGCTGCAGAGAGCTATGGGTTAAAGGGAGCAGTCAGCCTCAGGGTGATTCAGAATGTGTTTGGAGTCGTTTTTGCGTTGGTATTTTGTGCTGTATTTTATAGAATTATGTCAGTGAAAGTATCGGTGAAAGAGAAAGCTGTATAATACAAGTGGAAACGTGTAATCAGTCATAGGGAATTGTATTCTTCAGATGAAACAGTCCCAAAATCCAAAGTGAAGGAAAAGGTTAAAACAAATATGAGTCAGATAATATTGGCGTCGGCATCACCGCGCCGAAAGGAATTATTAGAGCAGATTGGGGCAGAGTTTGTTGTCTGTCCTGCAAAGGGAGAAGAGATAATCACAGAGGAGGAGCCATCTGCGGTTGTCATGGAACTATCCCGTCAAAAGGCAGAGGAGGTAGCGTCAGGTGTGCTTACCTACAATGAACAGCATGCAGAGCTTGTGACACCGCAGGATATTCTTGTAATCGGAGCGGATACGGTAGTGGCTTATGAGAATCAGATTCTTGGAAAGCCGAAGGACGAAGAAGATGCCAGGCGTATGCTTTCGATGCTTTCGGGAAAAACGAACAGTGTCTATACAGGGGTAACGTTTGTTTTTATTGACAAAGCCGGAAGAACCGGAGAACACTGCTTTTATGAGAAGACGGATGTCAGCATGTATACACTGACGGAAGATGAAATTGACCGCTATATTTCAAGCGGGGATCCGATGGATAAAGCAGGAAGCTACGGGATACAGGGACGCTTTGCCATCCACATTAAGGGAATACATGGTGATTACAATAATGTGGTAGGGCTTCCGGTAGCGCGCCTGTATCAGGAGCTTAGAAAGCTTGGAGTTGATGTTTAGCGAAGTCTTTTTTTAATAGCCGGTCCGATAAGCATGGCAATTATCATTTTTATCAGGTCGCCCGGGATAAATGGGAACACACATATTGAGAGCGCACCGCTGACTGTGCTTTTTGCCTCAAAGCAGAACCATGCTGTACCGAGCACATAGCATATGATAGTTCCGACAATCATACCAATGAGCTGGAGCCAAGGCTGGTGGAAATGATCGATTACAAGTCCTGCAATAATTGCCATGGCAATAAAACCGATGATGTATCCGCCTGTAGGGCCGGCAAGCTTAGCTGGGCCACCGGTGAAGCCTGAAAATACAGGGATTCCGACAAGTCCGATAAGCAGGTAAATGAGGTAGCTTATAGTTCCACGTTTCCATCCGAGCAGATATAATGAAATATATATGGCCAGGTTTGTCAGTGAAATCGGTACCGGCCCAATCGGGATAGATAATGGTGCAAGAATACATGTGACAGCTGTCATGAGCGCTGTTACCGTTATGGCATAGGTCGTTCCATGCTTGTAGTCTATAGTTTCTGTCTGGTTCATGATAAAATCTCCTTTTTGTAAATTTCATAGTAATTTTTGTACGGTTAACACATTAACATGAAAAGATGTCGATTGTCAACCGAAACTGCAATAAAGGTTTACAATTATCGGGGAGTAATGAAAAAAAATACTAACATCGGTATATACGTACGCTATTCGGAAAACATGGATACTTGGAAAATGTCTGAAAAATCATTAAAAACAATCGACATTACAGCAAATAAACGCTATAATAGATACATTAAGATAAATGTACTGGGACTTGTATTATCCACAGCCGTCACGCGGTACGGCTGTCGCGGATAGCGTCAGGCCCCGGGAAGGGGAATTATATGCAGGATAAAAAGCAAAAAAAGGCAAAAATACAGGTTATATTTCTAATTCTTATTTCCACGCTTGTTATTTTAGCGGATTTTTATGCGATAATTAATTATCCAAAGGAATACATGCTCATTGCAGCAATCACAGTTATCTTTATGATTTGCCTGTGGGGAGTGATAAGCGGATTTTTCTCACTGAGTGCTCTAAAGGAGGACAGGAGGGAGGAACAGTATGACAGTATTTTTAAGTCGGAAAAGGCATCTTACCTCATGCTTAGAAAGTATTTTGATGAGATAGAGGGAAAGATTGAGATACTGCAGAAGGAGTCAAAGATTCCGACTGAGGATATCATCAATGCACAGAAGGGAATCGCAAAGGTTGTTATCAACAGGAATAAGGAAAATGCTGATGCGATTATGAACTCTAATGAACAGCTTATGGAGACTTTTGAGCATCTTGAGAATAAGCTCAAGGAGAGCAATGATTTCATTATTGAGAGCCAGAAAAATGTGATTTATGACAACCTCAAGGACATTATGGAAAAGCAGCAGGTTCTGTCTGACAGCATAAAGGATATGGAAATCCGTCTGAGTCAGGCAATCACAGCAAATCCTATTCAGTTTACAGCAAATGTTGAGATGCCTAAGCAAACGATCGACGCACCACAATCAGCACCGGCCATGGAGGCGATACCTGAACCGGAATCTGTACAAGCGAATGAGTCAGAACAGATACCTGAGCCTATTCCGGTAAATGAGCCGGAGCCTGTAGTTGAGACACCACATGTACCTGAACCGGAACCTGTAAGTGAGACACCACATATACCTGAACCGGAACCTGTAGTAGAGCCAGGCCCTGCTGCAGAAGAATCTGTTGCAGATACGACAAACAGCGACCCGAACCGTCAGCTGAGTGCAGATGAAATAGCAGCACTTTTTGCAAGTGCAAACGCAGGTGCGACAGAACCTGAATCAGATCCGGCAG
>PPYE01777458.1_pt1 | contig 10777 bp, 4 predicted proteins | sample 1559881 | NCBI WGS metagenome assembly PPYE01 (sample SAMN08240022, study PRJNA423297) | Human gut metagenome, whole genome shotgun sequencing project.
CCAGATATCAGAAGGTGGAGATAGAAAAGGATGGAACGGTGCATCTGACCATCATTCCGGGTAAGGTAAAGACCATCAAACTTTGACGGATATTGAATTGTTTGGGTATGGAGTGGGTAAATTTCAGTATATCACGGGTATTTGATGAGGAGAGCAATTAGTGTAAAATAGTTTTTACGCCTTGATGTTATAATCTTTACATAAAAGAAAACAATTCTACCGTTGAAGCTCTTACGTGGGATACCGCTTTCAAGAACATAAACGAACCAAGCGGATGGGCCATGAAAGGGATACATGAAGAAGCCTACCAATAAATCCGGCATCAATTGACATAACAAAATCGGATAACTGAAAAATTATCCGCTTTTAGTTTCTTTATTTCGAAAGAAAGATATATATTTGCAACGCTTTTTCAGAAAAGCACCCAATATTGCAGAAAAAACAGTTGCCGAAATGGCTCAGTTGGTAGAGCAATTCATTCGTAATGAATAGGTCCCGGGTTCGAGTCCCGGTTTCGGCTCAAGAAGCGGTATTCTACCGCTTCTTTTTATTTTATATAGTTCTCTTTTTCCATATAATAAAGCCCTTCTCCACGGTCACCATTCTCTAAATCAGTTAACTCTACTTTAAATATTCGGTAGGGGAGAATATTTTTCTGGTGTCTGGGCATATCCACGGTCAGCAGATAGGCATTGCCGTATTCGGTAGCATCGAAGTACTCTTTTATCTCTTGTTTCATCAGAACAGGTACTTCTTCTCCATCTATCCAAACGATAGCTTTTAGTTTGTCAGCCGATGGTGCCAGCAAAACGCCTTTGGCTTGTTTGCTTAAACCTGTTTGCTCAATCTTGCTAAGATCCTGTGCATGTACAAGTGAGGATTTTTCTTCTTTTTGCCATTGCAGGGTGCGGGTCAGACTCATGGGTCGAACATATATCTGATAGGTGGGCATGCCTCCAGGGATGTGGAAAATAGGAATACGGGTGGTGTAGTATCCGTTTTTGTCAGTGATGGCTTGTTTAATGTCATCAAAAGAAGGGCTCTGCCAAAAGATGGAACAACTGTCAATGGGTTGTCCGTTATAATCTGTTACTTGTCCGCGTATGGTTACTGAATCCCGTTGTTGTGCATATCCAGCAGAATAAAGAAAAAATAGGATAAAAAGGAGAATCAATTTAGGAATAAAAGGTGTTTTCATTATTTTATCTGTTAATTGTGTTTTTAATGTGTATCTTTTTCACTTCTCACCACTTCCCATCCTTTGAACTGTATCAGGACTTTATGTAACGTGGTTCCTTGAGCCAGATACAGCGCTTTTCTTCAAAATCATCATAATAATAAGAAGCGTAATCCTTTATGAACAGGTAGAGGACAACATTGCAATAAGTCTCAAAACATTTTTCCAGTCTTTCCAATGAAACCCCTGCCTTTGAGAAATCAAAATAAATCACCAGGAAACGGTTGCGCTGGTCGGTGGAATTCTTACCAATCCATAGTCCGCTGAATAACTTTCGAAACGGTCTTTTTGCAAAATGTCATAGTAGGCTTTCATCATGCTTAGGAAAAGGCTTTTTCCGAAACGGCGCGGACGTATCATAAAGATATAGCTGGCTGTATCTTCAATCAGGGGCAAATACATGGTCTTGTCCACATAATAATAATTTTCAGTCCGCATCCGCACAAAGTCCGAGATGCCGTAAGGGATTTTTCGGAGGCAAGGCTGCGCAAAAGTTCGGGGTGCAAAGCATCTCTTCATTTAATGAATGCTGTAAGAGAAGCGTTAAAGATATGCATGAATTTGTCGGAATCGAATTCACGTTGCCATATTATGAATCGTATGCTTCTTCGTGCACTCCCTTCACGGCCCGTCCGCTTGGTTCGTTCATGTTCTTGAAGGCGGCGTCCCATGCAAGGGCCTCGGCGGTAGAACATGCCACACTGGGTACGCTTGGCACGCTGCGGGCTGCGCTTTCACTGGGAAAGTGCTCCTGGAAGATGCTGCGATAGTAATATTCTTCCTTGTTTTGCGGTGTATTGATAGGAAACCGTTCGGCTGCGTGCGCCATTTGCTCGTCACTGATGGCTTCGGCGGTAAGGGCTTTCAGTGTATCAATCCAACTATAGCCCACGCCGTCGCTGAACTGCTCTTTCTGTCGCCATGCTACACTGTCGGGCAACATGTCTGCAAAGGCTTTGCGAACGACTTTCTTTTCAATGGTATTTCCGGGGCACATCTTTGCTTCGGGATTGAGGCGCATGGCTATGTCCAGAAATTCTTTGTCCAGGAAAGGCACTCGGCCTTCCACTCCCCACGCTGCGAGGGATTTATTGGCACGGAGGCAGTCATAGAGGTGGAGCTTGCCTAGTTTACGCACGGTCTCTTCATGAAAGGCTTGGGCTGTAGGAGCTTTGTGGAAATAGAGATAGCCGCCGAACACTTCATCAGCCCCTTCGCCACTCAGCACCATTTTGATTCCCATGCTTTTAATGACGCGTGCCAGCAAATACATCGGGGTAGAGGCGCGAACGGTGGTGACATCGTAAGTCTCGATGTAGTAAATGACGTCGCGGATAGCGTCCAATCCTTCTTGGATGGTATAGTGGATTTCATGATGCACGGTTCCGATAAAGCGGGCCACTTCGCGGGCTTTTATCAGGTCGGGCGCACCTTCCAGACCGATAGCAAAGGAATGGAGCTGAGGCCACCAGGCATCTTTTTTATTGTCGGTTTCTACCCGTTTGCCTGCATATTTCTTGGCAATGGCAGAGATGACGGAACTGTCCAGACCGCCGGAAAGAAGTACGCCGTAGGGCACATCACTCATCAGTTGGCGTTTAACGGCCTCTTCCAGTCCGTCGTGTATGTCCTGGGAATAGGCATTGTTGTTTTTCACGGCTTCGTATTCAAACCAGTCGCGGACGTACCAGCGGGTCATCTTGCCTTCTTTTCCCCAATAGTAATGGCCGGGAAGGAAGGGTTCGTATTCATCACAGAACCCTTCGAGGGCTTTCAACTCGCTGGCGCAGTATATTTTGCCGTCCTTATCCTTACCTATATATAAAGGTATGACTCCGATGGGGTCGCGGGCAATGAGGAAATCGTCTTTCTCCTCATCATAAAGGGCGAAGGCAAAGATGCCGTTCAGGTCTTCGAGGAAGTGAATACCTTTGTCACGGTAAAGGGCAAGGATGACTTCGCAGTCGCTTCCGGTTTGGAAATCATATTTTCCGGCGTACTTTGCACGAACATCCCGATGGTTGTAGATTTCTCCGTTCACGGCGAGGATTTGTTTCCGGTCGGGACTATATAGGGGTTGCCCTCCGCTTTGAGGGTCTACGATGGAGAGGCGTTCATGGGCCAGGATGGCAGAGTCGCCTACGTAGATGCCGCTCCAGTCCGGCCCGCGGTGGCGGAGCTTTTGTGACATTTTCAATGCCTTCTGACGCAGTTCCTGCGTTTGTTGCTTTATCTTGAATATTCCTACGATTCCACACATAATTGTATTTGTTGATTTATTTATTGAGATAACTGTCTATGTCCGTTGCCGCTTTCCGTCCGCTGGCAATGGCGCGTACCACTAGGCTGGCTCCGCTTGCTGCATCGCCGGCTACGAATACGTTTTCGGCGAATTGGGGATGTTCGGGCTTTAGGAATCCCATTGCCAGAAGAACCAGGTCGGCTTCAATCACTTCCACCTTTCCGGTGGGCTTCATGACAGGGCGGCCGCCGTCGGGACCGGGAATCCATTCCACCTGTTCCACTTCCACACCGCAGACTTTACCGTTTTTGCCGAGAAACTTATGAGTGGCGAGAGACCACCGGCGGCTGCATCCTTCTTCGTGGGAAGAGGTGGTTTTCAGCACAAGGGGGAATTGGGGCCATGGAGTGGCTGGATTTTGTCCTACGGGCGGTTGGGGCATGATTTCGATTTGGGTGACGCTTGCAGCACCCTGACGGTTACTGGTTCCGATGCAGTCGCTGCCGGTGTCACCTCCGCCGATGATTAGTACTTTCTTACCTTTGGCAGTAACCAGTTGTTCTTTCGGGAACGTCATGCCGGCAAGGATACGGTTTTGTTGCGCCAGCATATCCAGTGCTAGGTGGATACCTTTTAGTTCGCGTCCGGGAACAGTAAGGTCACGCGCGGTCGGAGTTCCGGTACAAATGCAGTAGGCATCAAAACCTTCGGGGAGTTGCCGCACATCCACATCGTTGTTCATTTTGAAGTGGATGCCTTCTTCTTCCATCACCCGGATACGGCGGTCGATGATGGGCTTGTGCAGCTTGAAGTTGGGGATGCCGTAACGTAGCAGGCCGCCGGGAGCCTCATTTTTGTCGAAGACGGTTACTGTGTACCCTTTTCCGTTGAGTTGGTTGGCAGTAGCCAGTCCTGCAGGCCCGGCGCCGATAATGGCTACTTTCCGTCCGTTGCGTTCAATGTGCCGGGGGCTGATATAACCTTCGCGGAAGGCTGCTTCGGCAATGGCCGCTTCATTCTCGCGGATGGTGACGGGGGAGTCCATGCTCAGTTTCAGCACACAGCTCTTCTCGCAGAGGGCGGGACAGATACGGCCTGTGAATTCAGGAAAATCGTTGGTTTCGTTCAATATCTTGTAGGCTTCTTCCCATTTGCCTTTGTAGAGGGCGTCCTGAAATTCGGGTTGCTTGTTGCCCAACGGACAAGCCCAGTGGCAGAAAGGAACACCGCAGTCCATGCAGCGTGAAGCTTGAAGTTTCCGGTCACGGCTGTTCAGGGTCTGTTCCACCTCACTATAGTCTGATATCCGGTCGTGAATGGGACGGTAGCCCGCTTCTTGGCGCGGAATGGTTAAAAATGCTTTTGGATTTCCCATATTTTTGTTGTATTTCTTTGTTGATAATTTGTGTGATGTATTAATAATCTCTTTGTACATCAGCTATTTTTTGTTGCAGCTTGCGCATTTGTTCTTCTTGCAATACTCGTTTGTATTCGATGGGGACTACCTGGATAAATTCATCTACATAGCGGTTCCAGTTGTCCAACATCGTTCGTGCCAGTTTGGAGCCGGTATAGAGGTAATGCTGGCGGATCAGTTCATGCAGTTCCTTCCGGTAAGATGCCTCCTCGATAAGCGAGAGCTCCACCATTTCCATGTTGCAGAAATAATCGAAGTTGTGGTTTTTGTCCCATACATAAGCCACACCGCCACTCATCCCGGCAGCGAAATTCCGTCCGGTTTCTCCCAGTACCACAACTCGTCCTCCAGTCATATATTCGCAACAGTGGTCGCCTACACCTTCTACCACGGCTGTCACTCCGGAATTGCGGACTGCGAAGCGTTCACCCACTCGTCCGTTGATATACACCTCGCCGTCAGTAGCGCCATACAGCAGGGTGTTTCCGGCGATGGTATTCTTTTCCGCATCGAAATTGCTGCGCACGGGGGGCAGTACCGCAATGCGTCCGCCGCTCAGTCCTTTTCCCAGATAGTCATTCGCTTCGCCTTCCAGCTTGAAACTGATGCCGTGGGTCAGGAACGCACCGAAACTTTGGCCTGCCGAACCTTTGAATTTGATGTGGATGGTCTGTTCCGGAAGTCCTGCCTGCCCGTATTTCTTGGCAACCGCTCCTGCCAGCATGGCGCCTACCGAACGGTCCGTATTGGCGATGGTGTATTCCAGGGAAATTTCTTTTCCGTTTTCTATGGCATCCCTGGCGGCGGCCAGTATGGTCACATCCTTCACATGGGCAATGTCGTGCTTCTGTTCCATGACATGGTGTATGGCAGCTCCGTTGTCCACCCGGTGTAGCAGTCTGCTGAAATCCAATAGTGAGGATTTCTTCTCACTTGGCGCTTGTTGTATTTCAATCAGGTCTGTCCGTCCAATGATATCCTCCAACCGGGTGAATCCCATTTCGGCCAAATATTCGCGTACTTCCTGTGCCAGGAAAGTGAAATAATTCACTACATATTTATAATGCCCACGGAAATGTTTGCGGAGTTCGGGGTCTTGGGTGGCCACGCCTACGGGACAGGTGTTGGTGTGGCACTTGCGCATCATGACGCATCCCAGTACAATCAATGCGGTGGTACCGAAACCGAATTCTTCCGCACCCAGCAAGGCCATGTTGATAATATCCCGTCCGGTTTTCAACTGTCCGTCCACTTGCAGTTTCACTTGTCCGCGGAGTCCGTTCAACACCAAAGTCTGTTGCGTTTCGCTCAGTCCTATTTCGGGCGAGATACCTGCATACCGCATACTTGAGGCAGGTGACGCTCCGGTTCCTCCTTCAGCTCCCGAGATGACAATCAGATCGGCTTTCGCTTTGGCCACGCCGGCGGCGATGGTTCCCACCCCGCTTTCGGCTACCAGTTTCACACTGATTCGTGCCTGTGGGTTTACGTTTTTCAGGTCGAATATCAACTGGGCCAAATCTTCGATGGAATAAATGTCATGGTGGGGTGGAGGGGAAATGAGCGAGATGCCCGGAATGGAGTGGCGGGTTTTGGCAATCACCTCATCTACCTTGAATCCCGGCAGTTGTCCTCCCTCTCCCGGCTTGGCGCCTTGGGCTACCTTTATCTGGATCTCTTCGGCATGGACCAGGTATTCGGTGGTGACTCCGAAACGTCCCGACGCTATTTGCTTGGTCTTGCTGCATAGTGAGATACCTTCGTAAGTGCCTGTAATGCGTTCGCTGTCCTCACCACCTTCACCTGTATTGCTGCGTGCACTCAGTTTGTTCATGGCCAGTGCCAGCGCCTCATGTGCTTCCTTGCTGATAGCACCGAAGGACATGGCTCCTGTCACGAAATGTTTCACGATGTTTTCTATCGGCTCCACCTTTTCAATATCAATAGGGTTTCGTTTGTGCCCGAAGAAGTTGCGCAGGAAGAGGGGGGAATCTTTTTCATCTACCATAGAGGTGAATTCCTTAAACTTTTTGTAGCTGCCCAGTCGGGTGGCCAGTTGCAGGGTGGAGATGGTTTCCGGATTCCAAGCATGCCGTTCTCCGTCTTTGCGGAAGGAGAACAGTCCGTTATGCGGTAAAATGTCGCTCACTTCTTTCGGAGAGAATCCGGCATCGTGCAGGGCGATGGCATCTTTGGCGACTTCTTCCAGACGAATACCTCCGATGCTGGATGTCTGTGTGCCGAAATAGCTTCTCAATAATTCCTCACTGACCCCTACGGCTTCAAAAATCTTCGCGCCCCGATAGGAACGGATCGTAGAGATACCCATCTTGCTCATGATTTTAAACAAGCCCTTGCAGATGGCTTTGATATAATTCTTTTCGGCCGTTTCGTAATTCATCTGCACATCGCCTTTTCTCACCAGTTCATCCAGTACGGCAAAGGCCATGTACGGATTGATGGCACTGGCACCATATCCCAGTAACAGGGCGGCGTGCATCACTTCGCGAATCTCGCCGCTTTCTACAATCAATGCGGTTTGTACGCGTTTCTGAACCGAGATGAGGTGATGATGAACAGCGCTTACCGCCAGCAGTGACGGGATGGCGGCATGAGCCGCATCAACAGAACGGTCGCTTAGAATGATATAGTTTACTCCGTCGGTCACGGATTGCTCGGCCTGTTTGCACAAATTACTCAGCGCTTCCTGTAGTCCGGCTTTTCCTTTGCTCACCTCGAATAGGATGGGGAGTTTCACGGTATTGAATCCTTTATATCGGATATTGCAGAGAATGTCCAGTTGGGTGTTATTTAGTACGGGATGGGGCAGACGTACCATTTTGCAATGACTTTCGCTGGGTACTAAAATGTTCATTCCTACGGCGCCGATGTATTCGGTGAGCGACATGACTAATTCTTCACGGATAGGGTCGATAGCCGGATTGGTAACCTGTGCGAATTGTTGGCGGAAGTAGTTGAACAGTAACTGCGGTTTGTCCGAGAGAACTGCCAGCGGCGTGTCGTTACCCATAGAGGCGACAGGTTCGGCCCCTGTGTTACACATTGGTATGAGGGTACGTTCTATATCTTCACGCGAGAAGCCGAAGGTGCGTAACATACGGTCATAACCGGCTATCCGGTTGTCTATCTTGCGCCCGCTTTTCAAGGTATCGAGTTCGATGCGGTTGGTAGACAGCCAGGTGCGATAAGGACGGGCTGATGCCAATTGTTCTTTCAGTTCTCCGTCATAATATATTTTACCCTGTTCAGTGTCAATCATCAGTATTTTTCCCGGTTGCAGACGTCCTTTTTCTTTAATCTCTCCCGGTTCGAAATCCATCACGCCTACTTCGCTGGCCACTACCATCATGTCATTGTTGGTGATGAGGTAACGGGCAGGGCGGAGGCCGTTGCGGTCCAACATTCCTCCGGCAAAGCGTCCGTCACTGAACAGCAACGCGGCAGGTCCGTCCCAAGGTTCCATTAGGATGGAGTGATATTCGTAAAACGCTTTCAACTCTTCACTGATAGGGTTTTTATCATTGAATGATTCGGGAACCAGCATCGCCATGGCATGGGGCAGACTCAATCCCGACATCACAAAAAATTCAAGCACATTGTCCAGTGAGGCACTGTCGCTCATACCTGGCTGAATAATGGGGCGGATGGCTTTGATATTCCCCAATGCCGGAGAGGAGAGGACACTTTCGCGTGCTTCCATCCATCCTCGGTTGCCGCGGATGGTATTGATTTCACCATTATGCGCCAACAGACGGAAAGGCTGTGCCAGACTCCATGTAGGAAATGTGTTGGTGCTGAAGCGGGAGTGTACCAATGCCAGTCCACTGGTAAAGTAAGGTTGTGTTAAGTCCGGGAAGTACTCGCGTACCTGCATGGACGAAAGCATCCCTTTATATATAATGTTTTTGCCCGATAGTGAAACGATATAGAAATCTTTATGCCGGACACGTTTTTCAATCTTTTTACGGATAACATAAAGGGTACGTTCCAAGTTTTCCACATCAGTCACTCCGGTGATGAACACCTGTTTGATATCCGGTTCGGTGGCTCGTGCGTCTTTGCCCAAGCAATTGGGATTAGTGGGCACATTGCGCAGATGCATCAGTGTCAGTCCTTCCCGTTCTATTTCCTCAATCATAATACTTAGGATACCGGCTTGTTCTTTTTCATCTTTTGGCAGAAATATTAGTCCGGTTCCGTATTTTCCCTTCTCGGGTACGGGGATACCTTGCAAGAGGATGAATTCGTGGGGGATTTGTAGCATAATTCCCGCGCCGTCGCCGGTCTTGTTGTCAGCTCCTTCCGCACCTCGATGGCGCATGTTCTCCAGTACCTTTAATGCGGAGTCTACCAGTTCATGTGATTTATTGCCATGAATGTTGACTACCATACCTACACCACAAGCATCATGTTCGTTGGTTGCATCATAAAGACCATTTTGTTCTCTTTTTACCATTATGACTGTCTTTAGTTTGTAATAATGTTGATTTGTATTTCAGTTTGTTTTGCAAAGGTAGATAATTTATTTCTTTTTGCTATAAAATAAATGAGCTGTGTTAGTAAAAAGATGCTCTTCTGCTTTTGATGCTTACATATTGTTTATTCTGCCTGTCTATTACTTTTAAATCGTAACATGATTTGGCGAAATTGCTTTGATAATGTAAGTTTTCATATTTATTTTAAAAACGGATAAAACATTTCTTTTCGATTTCTATTCTTACTTTTTTATCGCTTTCGTCAATTATTTATGGTCTTTTATTGCATTTATGTTAATTGATATTTGTATCTTTGCAGTCAAATCAGAACATATACTTATATAAATTATGTGTGGAATAGTAGGCTACATTGGAAAACGAGATGCTTACCCTGTCCTCATAAAAGGCCTGAAGCGGTTGGAATACCGGGGCTATGATAGCGCAGGAGTCGCATTGATTGATAAAAAAAGGAGGTTGAACGTCTATAAGACGAAAGGAAAGGTCTCAGACCTAGAAGCTTTTGTTTCCCAAAAAGACGTTTCCGGTACAATTGGTATTGCCCACACCCGATGGGCTACTCACGGAGAGCCTTGCCAGGCTAACGCCCATCCTCATTTTTCTTCTTCCGAGAATCTTGCTCTTATCCACAATGGTATTATTGAAAACTACGCTACCCTGAAAGAAAAACTACAAAAAAAAGGGTTCATCTTTAAAAGTAGTACAGATACCGAAGTTCTTGTCCAGCTAATTGAATTTTTCCAGCTTTCCAACCATTTAGATTTACTTACTGCCGTTCAGTTGGCTCTGCATGAGGTGATTGGTGCATACGCCATAGCGGTGCTTGACAAGAATAATCCCGATGAGATTATTACAGCCCGTAAAAGCAGTCCGCTGGTGGTAGGGATAGGGAAGGATGAATTTTTTTTGGCCTCGGATGCTACTCCGATTGTAGAGTATACGGATAAAGTGGTGTATCTGCAAGATGGGGAGATAGCGGTGATTCGCAGAGACAAGGCGCTGGAAGTCGTCAATTTGGATAACGTGCTTCAAAATCCCGAAGTACGTACGGTGGAAATGAATCTGGGACAGCTGGAGAAAGGAGGATACCCGCATTTCATGTTGAAGGAGATATTCGAACAACCCGATTGTATTAACGACTGTATGCGTGGACGCATCAATGCGGACGGTGATAAAGTAGTACTGTCGGCGGTTATTGATCATAAGGAACGTCTGCTCAAGGCTCGTCGCTTTGTAATTGTGGCTTGCGGAACTTCGTGGCATGCCGGATTGATAGGGAAACAACTGATAGAAAGTTTCTGCCGTATTCCGGTAGAAGTGGAATATGCCTCCGAGTTCCGCTATCGTGATCCGGTGATTCATGAAGA
>PPYE01208599.1_pt1 | contig 10773 bp, 6 predicted proteins | sample 1559881 | NCBI WGS metagenome assembly PPYE01 (sample SAMN08240022, study PRJNA423297) | Human gut metagenome, whole genome shotgun sequencing project.
AATCAACTCTGGTTTTTTCTAAAAAATAATCCAAATTATTATTGTATAATCTATCTTCCAAGTTAACTTTTTTTAAAATATTATATATTCTAGAATTTTGTGATTTATTATTATCTTTAAATCTTCTTAATGAAACAAATGGCACATTAAAGTTGATTGAAAAAATAGTGCCATGAAAAGAATCAGTAATAACTAAATAAGAATTATATATTAGTCTTAAAAATTCATCTGGACTAGCATCAACTATATCATATTTTTTATTTGCATAATCTTTATATTTACCAGGAATTAATACTATTTTTTTATTATATTTTTTAGCTATTTTTTCCACTATCTTATAATAATTATTATTTTCTCCTAAAAAATAACATAATATATAACTATCTTTTTCAATATTAGTTTTATCTAATTGAAAGTTTTTCTTCCATTCCTCTTTACTTAATAATAGTGTTGGATCTAATACTACACTAGCATTTTTGCCACATATGCTTTTTATTATTTCTTTTCCACTTTCTTCTCTTATGGAAAGGCTATCAAATGTTTTTATAAGAGATGCCATATTTTCTCTTATTTCCTTGTTTTCAATTGAATTCATACCAATGCTAGGAGCATAAGATATTTTTTTGGAATTATTATCTACAAAGCTTAAAAAGTAATTTTCATCAAAAACTGTCGGTGCCCATATTTGGTCACTACCACACACAAATTTTTCATACTCATTATTAAGTAAAAATAATTCCGTAGCATCTTTACAATTAGTTGAATATTTAAAATATTTATTTCTAAAATCATTAAATTTTTCACCATGCACATAGATATTTTCTTTTAATTTAGAACCGCTATTAAATATTTTAAATAAAATATTTTTTATTTTTAATCTTTTTAGTAAGCTTACTTTTTTTTGCTTAGGCATATACTGTATCAATTCTGGAGTAAAGTTTGTATTGTTTGCAATTATCTTTTGAGTAGCATACGCTTGCAAAACGCTACCGTAATTATTATATGTATGCCATGTCATTATGCCTACTTTTTTATTACTATTTTCCATAATCACTCTTCCTTTTAAAAGCATTTGAAAACTTTTTTGCAATGTTTTTTCCAAACAATTTTTCTACATTATTATATACTTTTATCTTTATCTTATCTTTCTTAGGCACCCATGACCCTGAAAACCAATGTATTGTAACTGTGTTTTTAGTAATATTTTTAACTTTGGTTGAAAAGTCTATTGGACAAAAGAATTCCTTAGGATAAAAGGCAAAATCACCTATAACCTGTAAAGTATTATTTGGATTTAACCCCTTTTTGCACATAATATCAGTTATTATTTCAACATTTGTAGTTAAATTCATTTTTCCGTCTTTATCTATAAAATTCACATTATCATAATAGTCAAGTAATTCCTTAAACACAGGTAATTTGGCTTCACTTGCCATAATCCCAGTAGGAACCGTACTATACGACTCAAATCCAGAAAATGCCTTATTTTTCAAAAATTCATCTAAACTTTTTATGACTTCAACATCAGTATCCATATAAATGCCACCATAATTATACAAGGCAAATAATCTTACATAATCTGTAACAAAAGCATACTTTCTATTCTCATAAGCTTGTCTTATATATTCATTTTGATCAATGTCAAAATTTTCTTCATTCCAACAAATTATTTTATAATCTTTACAAAATTTATTCCAACTCTTCATACATTTTTCTGCTAATTTTGGCATTTTTCCTTTTCCAAACCAACAATAATGTATTATTTTAGGTATCATATAATCCTCCCCTATTTTTTAAATTTTAATAAAAATTTGCATAACCAAAACTGTCTTAATTTAAAAAATTTTACATACACTCTTGAAGTAATAGCTGATTTTTTTAAATATTGATTATTTTTCCAATTTCTATTAATACTATCCAGTTTTTTTAACACCCTAATACAGCGTTCATAATATATTTTTCTGTTATAAGGTAATATTTCTGTTGAATAAGTTATTAATAAATGTTTTATAGCTAAATACTCCAATTCCTCTCTATATTTATCAAAAATCTTATACTTAATAAAATTATTATACAAATAGTCAATTGCAAAAAATTTATCATCTCTATTAGGATTAAATTTATTATTAGCATTCATTATTGAACTTTTTCTATATACATAATCATACAGTGGTTCATCAATAAGAGATACCTTTTTAGCCTTAGCTAAAACAAAAGGTATTAAAGCTAAGTCTTCATAAATTTTCCCATCTGGAAATAAAAATTTATTTTCAATATAATAGGACGTTTTGAACACTTTTGCACAAGCAGAGGTGTTAATAAGCGGATATTGTATTATATTTTTCCAATCTATTTTATCTGCATTGATAATTTTTTTACCTTCATACTCCTTATAATAATAAAAGCACAATACTTCCGGATTTTCTTCTAATATTTTTATATTTAATTTATTTAATGCGTCAGGTTCAATATAGTCATCTCCGTCTACAAACCATATGTAGTCTCCAGTAACATATTTTATTCCTTCATTTCTCGCAGAAGAAAGTCCACCATTATTTTTTTTAATTATTCTAATTCTATTATCATTTATACTATTTATTAATAAATTAGACTCATCAGTAGAGCCATCATCTACAACTATAATTTCAAAATTTTTATAACTCTGCTCTAATATACTATTTATACATTTTTTAATGTATTTTTCTATATTATATACAGGTATAATAACGCTAAACTTAATTTTCCTTTCCATTATTTAAACTCCCATTATAAAATATAAATAAGCATAAAAAATACAATACTTCCAATTTTTCCTATTTTGTAAATAATATCGTTTTTTTCTTTCAATAATTCAAGTTCTTCTGGTAAAATTAACGCCACCGCTGGCATAAAATATTGAAGCATCCTGCCAAATGTAACATGTAATGTGGCAAGATATGAAAACACCATTAATAAACACAAATACAAAAATTTACAGTTATCAAATTTCCATAGTTCTTTTCTAATATTACTAAATATTAAAGATATTATAAAGATAAATGTAGCTATTAAGAAGACTGTATAATTGGAATTTAACTCTTCACCAATATTTGCATATTTATAAATATAATTTGGTACATATTTTATAAGTATATTTTGAAAAATACCATATTTTACTAAAATCATGGCTAGCAGAGCTAATATTACTAACATAATAATTTTTTTATTTAATTTAATCTTTAAATTTATAAAAGGATAAATAAAAATTAATATTGCCGCACTACTGTGAAACATAGATGCTATAATTATCCCAATCAAATACTTTAGGAACTTCTTTTCATGAATAAATTTAAAGCTCATTAAAAAAATTGAAATTGCCAAAAATTGTCTTATTGCAGATAATCCTAACTCATACATTCCAAAGGTTATAAAGTAATAAATTAATAAAGTGTAATTCTTAGAATTATCAATTGCAAATTTATAAATTCCATAAATACTAATTAATGAAGTAATAAATACAAACACTTCGAAGCAACCTGTAAGTTTATAAGCACATAACATTAATAAATTAAACAGTACATCATTTGTTAAACTAATTTTTACATTTTCTATAGTAAAAAACCAATTTTGATAACTATCGTAGTCATTTCCTTTATATATTCCTCCCAAGATGCTTCCCCTAAAAGTAGAAAAAATCAGTAATATTGCTGCTGACATAATGATAAAGATTTTTCTGCCTTTGTTATTGCAACGTTTAGATATCATAAGGAACATTATACACAAAATTAAAACTATATATTTCATAAATATTCCTTTCTTATAAAATTTCCTCTTTTAACAATGCTTTCATTTTCTCCCATGAATACTTTTCCAGATATACTTTTTTAGCATTTTTAGCCATACTTAAATATTCTAATTCATTAATGTTTTTAATTTTATCCATAAATTCTTTAGCGGAATAATCTATAGCATATCCTATTTTATTATTACTAACCATTTCATCAATTCCTGTATTCTTACAAACAATTATTGGTTTTCCGAGAGCCATTGCCTCATATACTTTATTAGGTGCAGAATATTTATGATTTAGAATTTCTGGATTATATGTAGCAAATAAAATATCGCAATCTTTTTCTAATTTTAATACTTCATCATAATTCATTGAACCATAGTATTTTATATTGTGGTATTTTTTTGCCATATTTTCAAAGTATGTTTCATATTTTCCAAATCCACCGATATGTAATTCCACTTCTTTACTGTTCTTTACTTCATTACACACTTCTACCAATAGCCTATCATCTTGCAATATTCCAACATAACATACCTTTACGCACTTTTCATCAAAAGGTTTCATCTCTGTATTTTTTTCCACTACTTCTGGTGAATTATGAATAATAAGAACTTTTTTTGGATTAGACTTTGCAATCTGCTGTTTCCTTTTTTCACTACATATCAATACTATATCAGAATTATTTATTAATTTTATATCTTTTTTTTCGACAACACCTTTAAGCTTCTTCAAATTGTGACAATCAACATAAAAATCATAAATATCATACAAAAATTTAGTTCTACTTTTTCTAAAAGCCTTATATGCAACAAATGCTGTGTCAAAATCACAGGCATGTATTATATCTATATTATTCTTATATTTCTTTACTTTCCTATATATATACATCTCAAACCCAAACATCTTAAATATATTTTTTAATCCATTTCCATATTCACTTTTTTTTTCATACATAATATATCTAATATCCTCTGTGTCTGGTATATTTAATTTCTGTCTATTCCATCCTAAAACAATAACATTACAATTATTTTCTTTATAAAAGTCTATTTCCTTTTTTGCTCTTGAATCATTTACAACTGAAGTACTACGTAAAAACAAAACTTGTTTCTTTAAAGATTCATTGTATATGTCAAGATATTTTTTCATAATGTTTTCTAATTTTAATTCTTCATTAAGATTATTATTCTGAATTTTTAGATGTAAAATTTTATTTTTAAATTCATCAACATTATCTATATCCACCAATATTTTTGATATATCTCTATTTCCTCTACAGTTAGTTGCCACAATAGGAAGTCCACACATAGTGGCTTCTATAAGATTTACAGGAAGACCTTCTCTTAGTGAAGTAGATATAGCAATGTCAGATATTTTCATAAGTTTTGGTACATCTTTTCTATAACCTGTAAAAATAACATTATTTTCAAGTTTTAGTTCTTGTACTAATCTTTGATATTCTCCATTATAAGAGTCTTTTCCAACTAACAGTAGTTTATATTTGGAATTCTCTACTATCAATTTTTCCATTGCTTTAATTGCCATAATTTGATTTTTGTTTTTATTTAATTCTGCTACATAAATTAAAACTATATCATCGTCTTTTATACCTAGTGATTTTCTTAATTCATGTCTTTCTTCTTGTGAAAGCTCAAAATCAAATTTTTTAGGGTCCACTCCTACTCCTGGAACATAATGAGTCCTTTTAGCTTTAAACTTTTTTATTGCAAGTTCATAGTCCTCATTATTGATTGTTATTAAATCATCCGTATATTTTGATAAATACTTCTCAACAGGATAAAAAAACAACCAATTAATTTTTGGAGCACCTTTATAGAAATGAAAGCCATGGGCAGTATAAATTACTCTTGTTCCATATGCTTTTCTTGCATGCTTTGAAGCAAGCCTTGTTACTACACTCCCCATAGGCGTATGACAATGAATTATATCAAATTTTTCTTCTTCATCAACTTTTCCAAAAAATGAAAAACACCATATTCCAGCAAGACCTACAACTGTATATATTATTCTACTTATTAGTGATGCTGTACCTCCAAAAATTGATGCAACAAGATCAATTCCAAAAACACCTATACATCCCCAGTTTATTGCTCCTATAATAACTAAGGCTAGTGCAATTGCATTTAATACTTTCATAAAAATACCTCCTATAACGTAGCTTATATATATTTTTAGCATTTTTATGATTTTTATACAATTTAAAAAAACTATTTTTTATTTATATATTGATAATATCCAATTATTCCAGATGCTACAGAAACGTTTAGAGAATCTATTTTATCTGTCATTTTTATTTTTATATTTTTCTCACATTTTTCAAGCACTTCATCTCTTACACCATTTGCTTCATTTCCAAGGATAAAAGCGTAGCTTTTGTCAAACTCTAGTTTATCAATATCAATGCTTGATGAAAGTGAAGTACCAACTAAACAGTATTCTGTATCTTTTAATATTTTAAATATTTCATCTTCGTTATGAGCGTAAAAAATATTAACCTTTAAAATGGTTCCCATAGTAGATCTTAAAGACTTAGGCGAAAATACATCTGTTGTATTATTTAAGCATATTATATTTTTTATATCAAATGCAACAGCATTTCTTACTATTGTTCCTATATTACCAGGATCCTGTACTCCATCTAATATAAAGACATTTTTATCTTTATTTTTTATTAATTCCTCTCTTATATCCTTTTCAATGTTTTTAATAACACAAAGAATTCCTTGCGGAGTTACTGTTTCGCACATATCTTTAAAAATATTTTCTGCTATATCTATTATTTGTATATTTTTTTTAAGACATAAGTTTAAAAGTTCTTTTTCATTAAATTTTTCACACTTATTTTTTAGTAGAATTTCACTAGAATAAGCGATAAATAAAATATTTACCGCTTCTTCACTATTTAATATTTCATAAGTTACTTTCAAACCTTCTAGATAATATGCGTTATTTTTTTGTCTAAACTTTTTTTCATTTAAACTTTTAACAAATTTAACTTTTTCATTTGACTTACTTGTTATTAACATATATTACTCCTATGATTTTAAATAAACTCTTTTATTATTCAGTAACTACTGGAGTTTCTTCTTGAGTTGATTCTTGCGTAGTAGAATCTGTAGATTGTGTACTTGCATCAGTACTATCATCTGTATCAGAAGTACTATTATCTGTGTCAGTAGTAGTTGCTACTCCTGTTATAGTTTCTATTAATTTATTTAGTACATCAGTTTTTATATCTATTTTTTCTGAAGTACTTAAATTATTTACTTTTTCATTTGCATAAGAAGATCTTATTGTACTAGATTTTGATCTACCATTTTCAACTTTTGAATCTAATTTAATAATATGATATCCAGCGTCAGTTTCAACTATTTGTGCATAAACTTGACCAGCTTCAAGAGATTTAGAAGCTTTTTCATATTCCTCATATATTGAATCACCATCATAGAATGTAAATGCTCCTCCATCAGATGCAGTTCCATCTTCTGAATTTTCCTTTGCTAGTGTTGCAAAATCTTCTCCTGCAAGAGCTCTTGCAAGCAAACCTTGTGCTTTAGCAAATACTGTAGCTTTTTGTTCATCGCTCATTTTACTTGAAGTGCCATCTTCTCCTGTTGTAGTAGTTTTAAGTAAAATATGTCTTGTATTATATTCATATAAGTCAGCATTTTCTCCATAAGTTTCTTTAATATATTTTAATATATCTTCATCACTAGCATCTTCTGCAAGTTTATTTATATATGCTGTTATTATATAATCCTCTTCATATAATTTTCTAAGAATTGATATATTTATTCCTGATTGTTGCCATGTAGATATTTGATCTTTGTCAGAAAATACTTTATCTATTGCAGCCTTATCTTCATCAGATAATGTTACATTTGCTTCTTTTGCTTTAGCAAGAATTATTTTATCAGTACCTGCTTTATTTGCTATAACACTTGGTATTTGTGTAGATTGATATCCATAATATTCAAGCATTGGTGCAAACATTTTATAATACACGGTATATTCATTTTTATTTACCATACCATAGTCAGTATCTACAACTGCCTCATAGTTTGATTTATAAAATACGAAGAAAAATACTCCAAGTGCAACAAGTATACAAAATCCAACTATACTAAATATAACAACTTTATCAGTGTTAACTTTGCTTATTTTAACTTCTGCCTTCTTTTCTTCATCTTTCTTTACTTCTTTTACTTCTTCTACTTTCTTTTCTTCTTTTTTAGTTTCTTTTTTCTCTACTTTTTTTGTTTCATTTTTTACTACTTTTTTTTCTTCTTTCTTTGGTGTTGCTTTTACTTCTTCAACTTTTACTTCCTCTTTTTCTTTTACTTCTGTATTGTTTTTTTTAGCTGTTTGAGGTTTGTTTGTATTGTTTTTCTTAGATTTTTTTTGATTATTACTCATACTATTGCTCCCCTTTTTCTACATTGTTACTTATCAAATAATTTTTAAGATTTGACAGTACTCTCTGCACATTGACTAGTATATCATTAGAGAATTTATTTGTCAACGGGTATCTTAAATTACCAGGTTCGATAAATAAATTTTCACAGACTTTACATATTTTAGTTATACCAAGTTCTCTACATATATTCCTTATTTCTACTATTTTAATTAGGTTTTCTACTTCTCTTGGAGGTTCACCATATCTATCTATTAATTCATCTATAATATCTAGTGCATCTTCACTAGTTTTAATATCAGATATTTTTTGATACATAGCAATTTTTTGTACTGTATCTTGAATATAGCTATCACTTATATATGCTGATACACCAAGTTCTATTTTTACTTCAGAAGAAATTTGATTTTCTTCTACTATTTTTTCTTCCTTCTCTTTTTCTATTCCTTTTTCTTCACTTTGTTGTTTTTCTTCTTCAAGTGCTTTTTCTAATAGAGATAGATACATATTATATCCTACACTCACCATATGTCCATGTTGTAAATTTCCAAGTAAGCTTCCTGCTCCCCTAAGCTCTAAATCTCTTAGGGCTATTTTATATCCACTTCCAAACTCTGTAAAATCCTTTATAGCCTTTAGTCTCTTTTCAGATATTTCTGATATTTGTTTGTCTTTCTCATAAGTTATATACGCATACGCAAGTCTATTGGATCTTCCTACTCTTCCTCTAATTTGGTATAGTTGTGCAAGTCCTAGTCTATCTGCATTTTCAACTATTATTAAATTTGCATTAGGTATATCTATTCCTGACTCTAAAATTGTAGTACACACAAGTATATCTATGTCATGATTAATAAAATCAAGCATAATATCTTCAACTTGAGAGGGTTGCATTCTTCCGTGTGCTACAGCCACCCTTGCCTCTTTTCCTGCTAGAGTTTTAACCTTTTTGGCCACTTCTTCTATGTTCTCTACTCTATTACTTAAATAATATACTTGGCCATCTCTTAATAACTCTTTTTTTATAGCCTCAGCAATTACAAGTTCGTCATACTCTAATACATATGTGTGAACGGGTAATCTATCTATTGGTGGTGATGTTAAATTACTCATTTTTCTTACACCTATTAGTGACATATTAAGAGTTCTTGGTATTGGTGTTGCTGTCATAGAAAGTACATCGATATTTTCTTTTAACTTCTTTATTTCTTCTTTTGCCGCAACTCCAAATCTATGTTCCTCGTCTATTACTAAAAATCCTAAATTTTTATAAATAACATCTTTTGATAGTAATCTATGTGTACCAATTATAACATCTATCTTTCCTTGTTTTAGCTCTTCAAGTATTTTAGTCTGTTCTGCTTTAGTTTTAAATCTGCAAAGCATTTCGACTTTTACCCCAAACTTTTCCATTCTATCTTTAAATGTTTTATATTGTTGTAAGCAAAGAACTGTAGTTGGAACTAAATATGCTACCTGTTTTCCAGACATAACAGCCTTAAAACTTACTCTTAGGGCAACTTCTGTTTTACCATATCCAACATCCCCACAGAGTAATCTATCCATTATTTGAGATGATTCCATATCTTCTTTTATTTCAGATATAGCTCTTTTTTGATCATCTGTTAACTCATATTCAAATGAATCTTCAAATTCTTTTTGCCATGGTGTATCTTTAGCAAATGAAAATCCATTTTTTCTTTCTCTTACTGCATAAAGTTTTATTAAGTCTTTTGCTACTTCTTTTACATAACCTTTTACCTTTGACTTAGTTTTCTCCCAAGTTTTTCCATTTAAGGTATTAAGCTTTACTTTTTCTGCATCTTCTGTATCATATTTCTTAACAAGATCAAGTTGTGTTACAGGAACATATAAAGTTGAACTTCCAGCATATTGAAGTTTAATGTAATCTTTTATTACACCTTGAACATTTACACTTTCTATTCCAAGATATTTACCTATACCATGATTTTCATGAACCACTAAATCTCCTACATTTAAATCTTCATATGATAATATATCAGACCCTTTAGCCTCTTTTTTATTTCTTTTCCTTGATTTCATAGAAAAATTAAAAGACGCCTCAGCAATTAAACAAAATTCTAATTCACTTGATTCAAAACCTGCTGATAAAAATCCTCTCATGATATATATATTAGTATCTGCTGTCTTTATTTCTTCTAGGTTATCTATTTTTTTATAAGCTATATTTTTACTATCTAAAAATCCAGCAACTTGATTTTTTCTAACTTCTGTTAACAAAGATATTATAATAACTTCATTTTTCTTTTTTAAAATATCATCTTCTAGTGTATTAAAAGATTCTCTAAAAAATAAAGCCTCTTTGGTATTTATACAAACCTTTTCTATGTTATTTATTAGAGTGCTATCCAGTTTTTGTAACACAAAACATTTATTTTCTCTAAAGTTTTTATCATAGATTTTTTCAAGTGGTATATATTTATTTACATATTCTTCTATTATATATTCACTATTTTTTAAATGATTTATTATTTCTATATTTTCATATACAAGGTTTTGAGATTTTTCCAAAAGTCTATCATAT
>PPYE01109980.1_pt1 | contig 10768 bp, 8 predicted proteins | sample 1559881 | NCBI WGS metagenome assembly PPYE01 (sample SAMN08240022, study PRJNA423297) | Human gut metagenome, whole genome shotgun sequencing project.
AGCTTCCCTTATTGGAGAAGGTAACAATCATGGATGTGGCTGCCGAAGGAAAAGCCATCGCAAAAGTAAACGACCTGGTGATTTTTGTTCCCTATGTAGTGCCGGGTGATGTCGTAGACCTGCAAATCAAGCGTAAAAAGAATAAATATGCCGAAGCTGAAGCGGTGAAGTTTCACGAGCTGTCGCCCAATCGCGCTGTTCCTTTCTGCCAACACTATGGCGTATGCGGTGGCTGCAAGTGGCAAGTGCTCCCCTATTCGGAGCAGATCAGATATAAGCAAAAGCAAGTGGAAGATAATTTGAGACGTATCGGGAAAATCGAACTTCCCGAAATTTCTCCAATTCTCGGTTCTGACAAGACGGAATTCTACAGGAACAAACTGGAATTCACCTTCTCAAATAAACGCTGGTTGACAAACGAAGAAGTTCGTCAGGATGTGAAGTATGACCAGATGAATGCGGTGGGTTTCCACATTCCGGGAGCCTTTGACAAGGTGCTGGCTATTGAGAAATGCTGGTTACAGGATGATATATCCAACCGTATCCGCAACGCTGTACGTGACTACGCTTACGAACACGATTACTCTTTCATCAATCTGCGCACACAGGAAGGTATGCTGCGGAATATGATTGTACGCACCTCTTCAACTGGCGAACTGATGGTAATCGTCATTTGCAAGATTACAGAAGATCACGAAATGGAACTGTTCAAGCAGTTACTCCAGTTCGTAGCGGACTCTTTCCCTGAAATCACTTCTCTTCTATACATTATTAATAATAAGTGCAACGACACAATCAATGATTTGGATGTGCATGTATTTAAAGGGAAAGATCACATCTTTGAAGAAATGGAGGGACTGTGTTTCAAAGTAGGACCGAAATCATTCTATCAGACCAACTCGGAACAGGCTTATAACTTATATAAAGTAGCCCGTGAATTTGCCGGATTAACAGGCAACGAACTGGTATATGACCTCTATACAGGAACGGGAACAATCGCCAACTTCGTATCACGCCAGGCTCGCCAGGTAATCGGTATCGAATATGTGCCGGAAGCTATCGAAGACGCAAAGGTAAATGCAGAAATCAATGATATCAAGAATGCATTGTTTTATGCCGGTGATATGAAGGATATACTGACGCAGGATTTCATCAATCAGCATGGACGCCCGGATGTAATCATTACTGATCCTCCTCGTGCCGGTATGCACCAGGATGTAGTTGATGTCATCTTGTTTGCCGAACCGAAACGGATTGTGTATGTAAGTTGTAATCCTGCTACTCAAGCACGGGATTTGCAATTACTCGATGAGAAATACAAGGTGAAAGCCATTCAACCGGTAGATATGTTCCCTCACACCCACCACGTAGAAAATGTGGTGTTGCTGGAACTTCGATAATCCGTGATGATAATAGAATTTCAAAAGAAAAAAGAAATGGGAAAAAGACCTAGAAGAACTCCTGCTGAAAAAGCACGTGCTCAATATACCAATTATGCAGTGAAAGAACCCATGGAACTAATGGAGTTTCTGGCTGCCAAAATGCCGGATGCGAGTCGCACAAAATTAAAATCATTATTAAGTAAGCGGGTTGTATTTGTTGATAATGTGATAACCACACAATTCAACTTTCCCCTTGAAGCGGGCATGAAAGTGCAAATCAGCAAACAAAAGGGAAAAAAAGAATTTAATAACAGACTGCTGAAAATCGTGTATGAAGACGCATATATCATTGTTGTCGAAAAGATGCAAGGACTTTTATCAGTCAATACAGAAAGACAGAAAGAGCGCACAGCCTATACAATACTTAACGAATACGTGCAACGTTCCGGACGTCAATTCCGTGTGTTTATCGTTCACCGCCTGGACAGGGACACTTCCGGCCTGATGATGTTTGCTAAAGACGAAAAAACACAGCGGACACTACGTGATAACTGGCACGATATCGTGACTGACCGTCGATATGTAGCTGTGGTGGAGGGAAGTATGGAAAAAGATTATGATACAGTCGTTTCCTGGCTGACTGATAAAACGCTTTATGTAAGTTCCAGTGAATATGATGACGGTGGATCAAAATCTATTACCCACTATAAGACCATCAAACGTGCCAACGGATATTCTCTGTTGGAACTCGATCTGGAAACCGGCCGAAAGAATCAGATTCGTGTACACATGCAAGATTTAGGACATCCTATTATCGGTGATGGAAGATATGGAAGAGAAGATGCTCCCAACCCTATCGGACGACTGGCACTCCATGCTTTCAAACTTTGTTTCTATCATCCGGTAACGGGAGATTTGATGGAGTTCGAGACGCCTTATCCGGCGGAGTTTAAGAAGTTGTTTCTGAAAAAATAAATTCCCATATTCAAAAATAAAGCCAGAATCATAATCGACTCTGGCTTTATTTTTAATCTTCATTATTATTTTATTGACGCCTCATATAAAATGGCTGTCCATCTATTCTATCTCTAAAATCCTGCCAATTATTATACCATGTTCCACTAAATGTCCTGCCGGTAGCTTCTGCACCCCAAATATAGGCATAAGTGCGGTCACCGTAGAAAAATAATTCCATTGAATTATATCCTCCATCAATCCATCTCCACTCAAAAACCAGATAATTTGGATCACCAGCAGAACCAATCGTTCCTTGATTTCTCGCATTAAATGTCATGAGCGTACCTCTTCCCCAGGTATATGCCCCGAAATCAATTTCTTCATTAGTATACCACTCGCCAGGCAGATTAAATTCTGTCTCTTCTTCACTCTCACACGAAGTAAAGCCAACCAATAAAGTCAGCATCATTAAGATACCTGCATATCTTTTTATCATTTTCATAATTCTCTAGTTTATTGCGTTTATTAATACAAAATTAGCATTTTATATTTACTATACATCACAAGCCACAAGTTTTTTGTACCTTTGCAAAGATAATATTAAATTTTCCACATGAAACTTCTTTGGCTTGATTTAAATAGTTCGTACGCTCATTCTTCGCTGGCATTGCCAGCCTTACATGCCCAGATAGCAAATAATACAGACATTGAATGGTGTACGGTCTCCGCCACTATCAATGAAAATACCGGTAGTGTCGTCAATCAAATCTACCGCCATCAACCGGACATCATTGCAGCTACCAACTGGCTATTTAATCACGAGCAACTCCTGCACATCGTTTCACGCGCAAAAGCGTTACTACCTCACTGCTGTGTTATACTCGGAGGTCCCGAGTTTTTAGGAGATAATGAAGCTTTCTTATATAAGAACAAATTTGTAAGCGGAGTGTTTCGCGGAGAAGGCGAAGAAGTATTTCCTCTATGGTTAAAAGTATGGAATCAGCCAAGAAAAGAATGGAAATCGATCACAGGACTCTGCTATCTGGATGAATCGGAAGCATACCATGACAATGGGCTCGCCCGTGTCATGAACTTTTCCGAATTAGTTCCTCCTGAAGAGAGCCGTTTCTTCAATTGGAGCAAACCCTTTGTGCAATTAGAAACTACCCGCGGATGTTTTAACACCTGTGCCTTTTGTGTCAGTGGAGGTGAAAAACCGGTTCGCACCCTATCTCTTGAAGCAACCCGGAAACGTCTTGACGTGATACACCAACACGGAATCAAGAATGTACGGGTACTGGACCGCACTTTCAATTACAACAACAAACGGGCAAAAGAATTACTAAATCTATTCCGCGAATACCCGGATATCTGTTTTCATCTGGAAATTCATCCTGCACTCCTTTCTGATGAACTCAAACGGGAATTAGCCACCCTTCCTAAAGGACTGCTACACCTGGAAGCCGGAATCCAAAGCCTTCGGGAAAACGTGCTTGAACAAAGCCGGAGAATAGGAAAACTCTCCGATGCTCTGGCCGGACTCAAGTATCTATGTTCCCTTGAAAACATGGAAACTCATGCCGACTTAATAGCAGGACTCCCACTCTACCATCTATCAGAAATTTTCGATGATGTCCGTACTTTAGCAGAGTATGACGCAGGAGAAATCCAACTGGAATCCCTCAAATTACTTCCGGGCACCGAAATGAAAAGAAGAGCGGACGAATTAGGTATACAGTACTCTCCACTCCCTCCATACGAAGTTCTTCAAACTCGTGAAATCACCGTAGATGAACTACAGACAGCACATTATCTGTCCCGCCTGTTAGACGGTTTCTACAATACCCCAACTTGGCGAAGCATCACACGGATACTCATTCTCGAAAACCCTCATTTTATACATGAGTTACTCGATCATTTAGTTCAAACAGATGTGATTGACACCCCTCTTAGCCTGGAAAAAAGAGGATTAATCCTCTATGACTTCTGCAAGAATCATTATCCCGACTACCTGACACAAGTCAGCATTGCATGGATAGAAGCGGGTATGTCATTAAAAAAAGCTCCGGCAGAAAAAGTAAGAACAAAAAGACAGCTACCACCTGAAAGCTGGGAAATAGAATACGGAGCATATCGCGAGAATCTACGATTATGTTTCCTTCCCACCGATGAAGAAGAACATGGTTACTGGTTTGGTTTTGAGTCGGAGATTCAGAAGATACAACCGGTTTTCAAGGCTAAAAAACTATCATAAATAAAAGAAAAGTATTCTCATATTATGTGAAATTATTATTAGTCGCTAATCGTTTAGAGCAGCATTTCCTGTTTTCCACCGTCCATACAATAAACTCTACTAGCACAGTGTATGGACATTCGAAAATATCAATTCAATATTTTTTGCCTATTATTGTTTCCCTTATCCGTAACAGGACAAGAATGGAACAAACAGGATTCATTGAGACTTCAGCAAATGCTGGAATCCGGTCAGGAGATCAAGATAAATAGAAAATTTATCGAAAAAGTAGAGCAAAACATGTACTCTCGAAAACCGTTCGTAGATTTTGATCCCACACTACCGACTTTAAAATCTTCCATGATTTTTTCGAAACCTTCCATTCGCACTTATCAGACATTCCTAAAACCGGGTTCCACCTTTTTACCCACTTACTCCTGGTTAAGAATAAACAAGAATCTTGTGCTGCACAGTAAAAGTAATTTTGCAGAAAAATCCAGTTGCTTTCATATCCAAAGCCAAATAGAATATAATTTATCTCCCAAATGGTCTCTCAACATATATGGCGTACAAAACCTTGATACCCGAAAACACCGGGGCCTCCCTTCCGAAGTGGAACCCACCCAATTGGGTAGTAATGTTGTTCTCAAAATAAATAAAAACTGGAAAATAAAAACAGGGGTACAATACCAATACAATGTCCTCCGCAAAAGATGGGAATGGATACCTCAAATTAGTGTTTCATACGAATGGTAACCCGTGCCGACAATCAGGAATCGAAAAGTTTTAGAAAACAAGAAAGCATATTTTCCATTTATTCTCGTACCTTTGTCATACGATTAAATATGCTATCATAATGAAGAACTTTATCAAGGGATTCCGGTTTACCCCCTCTAATTATCCGGCAGAAGTAGAAGCAAAAATACAGAAATACAGAAAAGTCACGGTGCCATCCCTGCCCCACTCAACTACGAAGGTTTTCCCAAAAGTGTTTGCACCAGCATCAACGATGTAGTGTGCCACGGAATACCCAATAAAAATGAGATTCTGAAAAGCGGAGATATTATCAATGTAGATGTTTCCACCATTTACAAAGGATATTTTTCCGATGCATCCCGTATGTTTATGATTGGAGACGTCAACCCCGATATGCAAAAGTTAGTACAGGTAACCAAAGAATGTATGGAAATAGGAATTGCTGCCGCACAACCCTGGAAACAGCTGGGTGATGTAGGCGCCGCCATCCAGGAACATGCAGAAAAGAACGGATTCAGCGTAGTCCGTGATCTCTGCGGACATGGTGTAGGGATGCAATTCCATGAGGAACCGGACGTAGAACATTTCGGACGCCGGGGCACAGGCATGATGATTGTGCCGGGCATGACCTTCACCATCGAACCTATGATTAATATGGGAACCTACGAAGTGTTTGTAGATGATGCCGACGGATGGACTGTCTGTACCGACGACGGACTACCTTCCGCCCAATGGGAAAATATGATTCTGATTACTGAAACCGGAAACGAAATTCTGACATATTAATGGAACTGATTCTACTTATTGTTATTGCCGGGTTAATGATAGTCCTACTTGTATTATCACTAACCAAAGGCAACAATCAAACTCAAGCAGAACAATTACAAATAGCCTTGCGCCAGCAAATGCAGGAAAACCGGGAAGAGCTGAACCGCAGCATTCGGGAACTTCGCATGGAAATGACGCAAACGCTGAACCAGAATATGCAACAGCTCCAAGATGTTCTGCACAAGAATATGATGACTACCGGAGAACTGCAACGACAGAAATTTGACATGATGGCCCGCCAGCAGGAAGCATTACTGAAATCCACCGAGAAACGACTGGATGATATGCGCCTGATGGTGGAAGAAAAGCTCCAGAAAACCCTGAATGAACGTATCGGCCAATCATTCGAAATCGTCCGTTCGCAACTTGAGAACGTGCAAAAAGGACTGGGAGAAATGAAATCTCTTGCTCAAGATGTCGGGGGACTAAAAAAGGTATTGAGCAACGTAAAGATGAGAGGAACGTTCGGCGAAGTCCAACTGGGTGCACTCTTAGAACAAATGATGAGCCCCGAACAGTACGACGCCAATGTCAAAACCAAAAAGAGCGGAACCGAATTTGTAGAATTTGCTATCAAACTTCCGGGAAAAGATGACGCCAACAGCACCGTCTACCTCCCCATCGACGCCAAATTTCCGAAAGATGTATACGAACAATATTATGACGCATTCGAAGCGGGAGACGCAGCATTGATGGAATCGTCCGGCAAGCAATTGGAAAATACAATCAAAAAGATGGCAAAAGACATCCATGATAAATATGTAGACCCGCCTTTTACCACAGATTTTGCCATCATGTTCCTCCCGTTTGAAAGCATATATGCCGAAGTAATCCGACGTACCAGTCTCATCGAAACACTCCAAAAGGAGTATAAGATTGTAGTTACAGGTCCGACAACATTAGGCGCCATCCTCAACAGTCTTCAGATGGGATTCCGCACGCTTGCTATCCAAAAACGTACCGGAGAAGTCTGGACCGTATTGGGAGCTGTCAAAACAGAATTCAGTAAATTCGGAGGATTACTTGAAAAAGTACAAAAGAACCTGCAAAGCGCCGGTGACCAACTCGAAGAAGTCATGGGAAAACGAACACGTGCCATCGAACGCAAACTGCGGCAAGTGGAACAGTTGCCACACGAAGAAAGCCAAAAGATTCTCCCTATTGACGTAGAGGACGATTTGACAGATTACTAACTGATATTATTTAGGCACGGATTACACGATAAACACGGAAAGAAAATAAACTTATCCGTGCAATTCGTATAATCCGTGCCTAAAAAATCAAAGAAAGTGTTTCGACACACCTCGACACTAAACAGAAAATGCTCTACAACATTTCCATATCACGTCAATCCGCATAACTCCGCAAAGCCAAATTCTTCACCCAAAGAACGAAGATACCCGTCAGAATCAGATTCAATACCAGAGTAAGCACTGAAATAACCAATGCCGGGCCACCCAAGTTATATCCCAATGCAATGAAAATGATTCCGGCCCCTACCTCACCACGGGTAAACATACCGATGGAAAGAGCCAGTCGCTCACTTAATTTCCGATCACGATAGAAGAACATCGGACAAAGCTTTCCTATATTCGACAATAAAGAGACAATCACCACATGAAACATAATCATTCCCCACGACATCATCTCCTGTGATCCCGTTACAGAATAAGAACCTGCATGAGTCTCCGCAAAGTTCACTCCGATAAAATGCGGCATACTCATTCCCACCAGGAACATGAAGAAAAATGAAATCCCGGTAGCCACCTTTCGTTCCACAGGTGTGTCATGTTCCTTATGTTTCATAATCATACCCAGAACAAATGCCGGCAACAGGACTTCAATATGAATACTTCCCTCGTCCCCATACAATTCTTTACTCCCCAGATACAGTATTTGAGTAGCCAGAAATATAATCACTGAATAAAAGAGGATAGCCTTCCAATCCTGACGCCAATCATACTTATTCAATCTTTGCCAACCGATCGACAATAACAAGAACACAATTACCACTACAATAATCAACTGCCAGCGCAGTCCGATCATCATAATCTGAAGAGGAATCATCAAAAGAATCGTATCCAAATCGTCGAAAATAGCCAATACCTGTATCTTCTTGTAAATCCAACTGGACTTCAGTCCGATAGCCGCCAACATCGTAAACAGAATACCGGCTGATGTAGGTGCAGCAAAACGGCTTAACAATAAATTCTCCTTCCATGCTTCCCAACTATTCCAAAACTCGGGCGGAAGCAAAATAAACACATAATAAATAGCAATCATAAACCATGGTAAAGCAGCCGTAGCCATGGCTATAAAATAATCTTGAGCGTAACTTTTCCACCGTGTTTTATCAAGGACGAACTCACGGCCTACATTAATCATTATAAAACTAAGACATACATAGAGTAGTACATTCGATATGGATTTAACAGCTCCATACCCATCTCCTGCCATCATCGGCAGGAATTGCGAAACCACGAGCCCCAACATCAGGAAACCCGAAAAAGACAGAACTTTTCTCATATTTATAGTTGTTTGTTGCTAAAAAGTAATTGCCAAGGAAAGCTCTGCAGACAGAAGGCAATCACCTGGTGTATTAAAAACTAACCGCAAGTCAATTTGTTCAGAACAGATCTCTGAAAAATTGCTTGCGGCAGTATTTTTAATCCAGCTTCAGTACGGCGAGGAAGGCTTTTTGCGGCACTTCCACGTTACCGATTTGTTTCATTCGTTTTTTACCTTTTTTCTGCTTTTCAAGCAGTTTACGTTTACGGCTCACGTCACCACCATAACACTTCGCTGTCACATCCTTACGAACAGCCTTAATCGTTTCACGGGAAATAATCTTAGCCCCGATAGCTGCCTGAATGGCAATATCAAACTGCTGGCGCGGAATAAGCTCTTTCAGCTTCTCACACATCCGGCGTCCCATATCGTAAGCATTGTCAATATGTGTCAAAGTAGAAAGTGCATCCACAGGCTCACCGTTCAACAAAATATCCAGCTTCACCAGCTTCGAAGTACGGAAACCATTCGGATGATAATCAAACGACGCATACCCTTTAGAAATACTCTTCAACTTATCATAAAAGTCAATCACAATTTCTCCCAAAGGCATATTGTAATAGATTTCCACCCGGTTACCGGAGATATATTCCTGTTTAATCAATTCACCACGCTTACCCAGACAAAGCGTCATAATAGGACCGATATAATCAGTCGTTGTAATAATAGATGCTTTGATATACGGTTCCTCGATATGGTCAATCATCGTCGGGTCGGGCATACCACCGGGGTTGTGCACCTCCTTCATATTGCCCTGCTTATCATATATATGGTAGGACACATTCGGTACCGTAGTAATCACATTCATGTCAAACTCACGGTCCAGACGCTCCTGCACAATCTCCATGTGGAGCAATCCGAGGAAACCGCAACGGAAACCAAAACCCAAAGCCAATGAAGACTCCGGTTGGAAAGTCAACGACGCATCATTCAGCTGCAACTTTTCCAAAGACGCGCGAAGATCTTCAAAATCTTCCGCCTCAATCGGGTACACTCCGGCAAACACCATCGGCTTCACCTCCTCAAACCCGGCAATAGCCTTGTCACACGGACGGGCAATATGTGTAATGGTATCTCCCACCTTCACCTCTTTGGAAGTTTTGATACCGGAAATTATATATCCTACATCCCCCGTACGAAGTTCGTTACGAGGCACCATATCCATTTTCAACACCCCTATTTCATCGGCATCATACTCTTTTCCCGTATTGAAAAACTTCACCTTGTCGCCCTTGCGAATCGTGCCGTTTTCAATCTTGAAATAAGCTATAATTCCACGGAAAGAGTTGAATACAGAGTCGAAAATCAAAGCCTGCAACGGCGCCTCTTCATTCCCTTCGGGATGAGGAATACGTTCAATCACAGCAGCCAGTATCTCTTCCACTCCCATACCCGTTTTACCGGATGCACGAATTACCTCCTCGCGCTTGCAACCCAACAGTTCAACGATTTCGTCCTCCACTTCTTCGGGATTGGCGCTCGCCATATCGCATTTATTGATAACCGGAATAATCTCAAGGTCGTGTTCAATGGCCATATACAGATTCGAGATCGTCTGCGCCTGCACTCCCTGCGAAGCATCGACAATCAGCAATGCCCCTTCACATGCAGCGATAGAACGTGACACCTCATACGAAAAGTCCACGTGTCCCGGAGTATCAATCAGGTTAAGGACATACTTCTCCCCCTGATAAGTATATTCCATCTGGATCGCATGGCTCTTGATAGTGATCCCTCTTTCTTTTTCCAGATCCATATTATCAAGCATCTGCCCTGAAGTCACCTGAATGGTGTTAGTAAACTCCAACAGACGGTCGGCCAACGTTGACTTACCGTGGTCAATATGAGCAATAATGCAAAAGTTGCGAATATTCTTCATTCTGAATTCTTATTATTTTAGCTTTTTGGTGTGCAAAGATACGTAAATGGCGGAATAAAAAAAAATGCGTTGATAACATTATGATCATGTACCAACGCATTTTTTTATTGCTTAAGTGAGTTACTCGCTTAGATCAATTTGATGAAGAGTTCACCTTCAACTTCT
>PPYE01209556.1_pt1 | contig 10767 bp, 11 predicted proteins | sample 1559881 | NCBI WGS metagenome assembly PPYE01 (sample SAMN08240022, study PRJNA423297) | Human gut metagenome, whole genome shotgun sequencing project.
CCATGTAGCAGCCTAAGGTATCGGCATTCATATCGCAAGTAATAAGCTGGTTTTCTGCCGAGAAATTCAGCCGCTCCCGCACGGGCGCCTGATAAAACGGCACGGCGTGCGCCCACAGCAGCCGGGTGCCGCCACCCATGGGGCTGGCCTCGATATCCGCCAGCAGCTTGCGGGCGTACTGTTCAGCCTGCGGGGTGCCCAGCATGGTGTGGGTCACAAACACTTCGTAAAATTCGGAGGTGACATCGTTGTGCAGGTTCCGCCCGGCCTTGGCGGCCTGTGCCTGCTGCAATAGTTCCAGCGTGCGGCCGCTGTGGGCGACTGCCTGCTGCAGGGCCGCTTCGTCCAGCTTCTGGTGGGTCGCATCCTCCAAAAAGGCGGCGAACTCTCGCAGGCGGTCGGAAACTTCGGCCACAGCGTACTCGTCGTGGTCATAGGGCACATCCAGATAAAAGTGGGGGATGCCGTAATGCTGCGCCAGCCGCCGGAAGGTCAGGTTGTTGGCATCGCAGGCAATGGAGGTGCAGGCAGTGAACAGCGGCTTGCCCGCCGTGCCGGAAAGCCCCATGCCCAGCAAAGCCTTGTGGTAGCTGCACAGCGTGGGGCTGATGCCTGCGCTCTCGGCATAATGGATAAAGCCGCGCTCGGCTGCGGCACCGTTCAGGTAACAGGCGGTGGCTTCGGCAAACATCGGCAGCAGGTGGAAGGCGTGCAGCAGTTCACAGGGCATAAAGATATTGACCAGCGCCGCCCGCTGCGGGTGGGCCAGGGGCGCAATCATGGCGTCCATGGCGATCTGTGCCGCATACTGCCGCGCGGGGGTGAGCTCTTTTTCCGGGGCAAGCAGCAGCTGCACATCCTTGGCGCGGTAGCCCAACAGCAGCAGCTGGCGGGCAAGCTCCGGCTTGGGAATGGCGTCATCCACCAGCTGGCCAAAGCGGTCAACGATATTTGGCATAGGGGGTTATCCTTTCAGCACATAAGTTTCAATGGCCTTGGCAACGCCGTCATGGTTGTTGTCGTCCGTTACATAGCGGGCGGCGGCCAGAACATCCGGTGTGGCGTTGCCCATCGCAATGCCGTACCCGGCGGCCTGGATCATGGCAAGGTCGTTGCCGGAATCGCCGCAGGCCATCACCTGGTTCATCGCCAGGCCCAGGGTATCGGCCAGCGTTTTTAATCCGCTGCCCTTGGTCACGCCGGGGGCGTTGATCTCCATGTTGTTGGGAATGCTGGAAGTAATCTCAACATTAAACCGGCTGGCAACAGCCTGCCAGGCGGCATCGCGGGCGGCATTGTCCCGGTAGGTGATGCTGAACTTTTCCACCTCGTGCGGGTGGGCGGCGAACACTGCGTGCATGTCATCCACCACAATGCGGCTGTCGCGCAGGTAGCGGCGCAGGGCAGGGGGCATCAGGGCAAGGCCGTCATTGGCACCAAAATAATCGGTGTAGGCTTTGCCGCCGATAAAAATGCCCATGGCACCGCCCGTTGCGGCCACGATATCATAAATGTCGCTGGCAAGGGCAGCATCAAACGGCAGGTTGACCAGCGGTTTGCCGGTGGAAAGCTCCACCACGCTGGCCCCGTTGGAAGTCAGGGCATACCGCACGCCGGGAATGCGCAAAAACGCTTCCGGCACACCCGATGCCACACGCCCCGTTGCGGGGATGACATCAACCCCTTTGGCAATGGCAGCGCGGATGGCTTCCAGCGTGCGGGGTGTGATCTCTTTTTCATCATTGAATACGGTGCCGTCCAGATCCAATGCAACAAGACGGATATCGGGCATAACGGACCCCTCCTTTGTTATATTTCACCAAAGATTTTAGCGCATTTTCGGTCATTTTGCAAGGGCGCCTTGCATTTGCTATGCCAAGTATGGTAAAGTGACATCAGCCCTTTGCATATTGGAACAGGGCAGGGAAGGGGAACGCGATGCAAACCGAACAACAGTCGTTGCGTGCGGCAGCCGGGCAGCGCTTTTGGCAGATCGATGCCCTGCGCGGGCTGGCGCTGCTGAATATGCTGGTTTACCATGCCATGTATGACTGGGTGTATATTTTTGGCCATGCCAGCGGCTGGTACGATATCTGGTCCACGCACTGCCATGTGTGGCAGCAGTATATCTGCTGGAGCTTTATTCTGCTTTCGGGTTACAGCTTTACCCTATCCCGCCGCCCGCTCAAGAACGGCCTGCTCACGGCGGCCTGCGCGGTGGTGCTGACCGTGGCAACCGCCGTTGCCATGCCGGAGGAAGTCATCTGGTTCGGCGTGCTGCACCTGCTGGGCTGTGCGGCCCTGCTGACCTGTCTGCTGCACCCCGCGCTGGAAAAGCTGCCCCCGCTGGCAGGGGTTACGGGCAGCGCGGTGCTGTTTGCCCTGCTGAACCAGCTGCCGCAGGGCTGGCTGGGGTTTGAGGGAACGCACCTGGCGGCCCTACCCGCCGCCTGGTACAAGCCGAATCTTTTCTGGCTGGGTCTGCCAGATCTGACGGTGTTTTCCTCATCGGATTATTTCCCGCTTTTGCCGTGGGTGTTTTTGTATTGGGTGGGGTACTTTTTTGCGCGGTGGTTCCGCGCCCGCTGCACCGCGCAGCCCGGCCTGCCGCCCAAAGCCCTGCGCCCCCTGTGCGCCGTGGGCAGCCGCACGCTGCTGATTTATATGCTGCACCAGCCGGTGATTTACGGCGCTTTGCTGGGGCTGCACGCATTGGGGTTGGCATAAAGTTTGGGTAAAGAAAAAAGAAGAAAGAATAATGAATAATGGATGTGTGCCGCCCACGGCGTCACATTTTAACCAAGTCAGTTGCTCCGGCAAAAAGCATTCCAGCCAGAGCAGCCAACCTATTTTATTTGCGCCGCTGCGGGCGGCGCACCAGCATTATTCTTTATTCATTATTATTTATTATTTTGTATAAACTATTGCCCATACCCCGCATATGAGGGCAAAAAACTGAACTTTTTATGAAATTTCAAAAAGTGGGCCAGAACGCGTAAAATCGTGGTTGACAGGAGCCTATAAAGTATAGTATAATTTCAGTTACTGGTTGATTGTAATTTTGATTGACCGGCAAACTCCTGTCTCAGACCAAGGGAGGGAAAAAGATGTCGGAGATCCGTGTCAAAGAGGGCGAATCCCTTGAGAGCGCCCTGCGCCGTTTCAAGCGCAGCACTGCCCGCAGCGGTGTTCTTGCTGAGGTGCGCAAGCGCGAGGCTTATGAGAAGCCGTCTGTGCGTCGCAAGAAGAAGTCCGAAGCCGCCCGCAAGCGCAAGTTTAAGTAATCCGGAGCCATCGCAGCGGCTATGCCGCCGTTTTCGATAACCGTGTTTACCCAAAGGAACGGCAGAACAGGTTCGCAGAGATGCGGGCCTGTTCTTTCTTTATATCTAAAAACCGGAGTGGCGCTTGCCCGCTGCCCCGCGCTTATAATAAGGTAGTTTGTCTATGCTTCTTACCCCTGAATATATTTTCCGTGCCATTGAGGCCATCACGCCGGAGTTCCTGCGCCAGCACGGTATCACCGCCCTGGTGCTGGATGTGGATAATACCTTGACGGGGGATGGCAGCCAGCAGCTGGATGCCACCGTGCAGCAATGGCTGGATACCATGCGTGCCGCGGGTGTGCGGTTGACGATTGTTTCCAACAATACCGCCGCCCGCGTGCGCCCCTTTGCGGACCGTGTGGGCCTGGCTTGGGTGCTGTACGGCATCTCCTGCCTGTATACCATGCCGCGTGGGGGCGACCACCAGCGCGGTGTGCAGTTCAAGCGCAGGTTTGAACCCTACTGGCTGGACCGGTATTACCAAAAAGGGGGCCGCCTGTATGAGTGAAGCACCGCGCTTTGGCACGGCTGGGCTTTCGGACAGCTACCGTGTCCGCAGCTTTGACCCGCAGGCCATGGCGGAGTATACGGCTTCCTTTGGGCTGACGGCGTTTGAATACCAGTGTGGGCGCGGTGTGCGCCTGGGGCTGGATAAAGCCGCCGCCTTAAAAGAAGTGTTTGATGCAAAAGGCATCACTTTCTCGGTCCATGCGCCGTACTACATCAGCATGAGCAGCCTGGAGGAGGACAAGCGGCTGAACAGCGTGAACTACCTGCTGCAAAGCTGCGCACTGGTCAAGGCACTGGGCGGCCGCAGGGTCATCTTCCACGCGGGCAGCTGCGGCAAGCAGAGCCGGGAAGCCGCACTGGAAAAGGCGCTGGACACCATGCGCCGCGCCGTTCAGGCCGTGGATGAAGCCGGTTATGGCGACTGTATCCTTTGCCCTGAAACGATGGGCAAGGTGAACCAGCTGGGCACGCTGGATGAAGTGCTGGCCCTTTGCAGTGTGGATGAACGCATTATTCCCTGCGTGGATTTTGGCCACCTGTATGCCCGCAGCCAGGGCACCGAGCTGAACGATGAGACCGCCCCGGCAGATTACGCCGCCATCCTGGATGCCATTGCCGCAGCCTTGCCGGGGGAGTGGGCCAAAAAGTTCCACGCGCATTTTTCCCGCATTGCCTACACCAAGGGTGGGGAAAAATGCCACCTGACTTTTGCGGATACCGAGTTTGGCCCACCGCCTGCCCCGCTGATGCAGCTGCTGAAAACCCGTGGCCTGGCGCCCACCATTATCTGTGAATCCGCCGGAACCCAGGCCGAGGATGCGGCGGCGCTGAAAAAACTGTATGAACAAGGCTGAGAAAGCCCAAAAACAGCCAACAAAAGCCGAAAAAAACCAAAATATCACCCGAAAATCCCGCTAACCTCTTGCAATACTGGCACTTTTCGGGTAAAATACTTACAGGTATGACAATGCAATGGCATTGCTTGATGGGCGGCGGGGCCGCTTTTTCAAACAGGCCCGATTCTAAAATTATGGAGGAGTTCCTATATGATCTCTGCAGGCGAATTTCGTAACGGTGTAACTTTTGAGCAGGACGGCCAGGTCCTTCAGGTCGTTGAGTTCCAGCATGTTAAGCCCGGCAAGGGCGCTGCTTTTGTGCGCACTAAGACCAAGAACGTGATTACCGGTTCCGTTGTTGAAACCAGCTACAACCCGACCGCTAAGTTCCCCCAGGCTTTCATTGAGCGCCGTGAGGTTACCTACTCTTACGAGGATGGCGACCTGTACTACTTCATGGATAATGAAACCTACGAGCAGATCCCCGTTGCCGCTGCCGATGTGCCGGAAAACTTCAAGTTCTGCAAAGAAAACGAAATCTGCAAACTGCTGTCCTACAAGGGCAAGGTTTTCAGCGTTGAAATCCCCAACTTCATCGAGCTGGAAGTTACCGAGACTGAGCCTGGCTTCAAGGGCAACACCGCTACCAACACCCTGAAGCCCGCTAAGGTTGAGACTGGTGCCGAGATCCGCGTGCCCCTGTTCATCAACGAAGGCGACAAGATCCGCATCGATACCCGCACCGGCGAGTATATGGAGCGCGTCTGATCTTAAAACAAATGGCCGGGCCGTGGTTTTTGCCGCGTCCCGGCTTTTTTGGAAAATTGCAAAAACAAACACCCTGTTTACAGTGCGTGAAGGAGGTTTTCCCTTATGGCTATGGATCTGAATGCAAAGGCCGCTTACATCCGCGGTATGATGAAAGGGATGGAGTTTGACCCCACCACCCAGGAAGGCAAGATCATTGTTGCAATGATGGACCTGCTGGAAGAGATGGCCGATGTTGTGAGCGAGCATGACGATGCCCTGGATCAGGCGTTTGACGAGCTGGACGCCATTGATGAAGATATGGATGATCTGGTGGACAGCATCTTCGGCGATGACGATGAGGACGAAGATGAGGACGAGGATGACGACGGCGCATTTGAAACCAGCTATGAAGTCACCTGCCCCAACTGCGGTACCGTCAACATTGTGGATGAAGACACCCTGATGGACAGCGATAAGATCGTCTGCGCAGAGTGCGGCGCAGCTTTCGATGTGGAAGTTCTGCCCGACGATGCCGAGATGCCTGCCGATGCAGAAGCCGAAAGTACCGATGTGACCATCGAGTAAGCGGTTAAGTGCACAAAATAGAATAACAGATAGAAAATCACCTCTGTGGCCGGATTATTCTGGCCGCAGGGGTGATTTTTTGATTATTGGGGAAGAAAGTAATTTGCAGCGAGGTTGCAAACGCTGCCATAAACCTGTAGACGATGTGTAGGGGACGATGCTTGACCATTCCGAAACCGTAAGACAATATATCATTATAAAATTTGTGATGCTCAATGATGTAAAAGCTCCGGCGTGGTCAGGCAGCAACGCCCTGCGGCACAGGGATGAAGTACAACAAAAACAGCCCGGTCCAAACGGACCGGGCATTGTGGGTTCCTGTTTACTTTTTCTCGTTTTTCAGCTGGTTGCGCAGCATGATATCGCCAAAGGTCAGGGCGTTGAACAAACCGCCGGCCTTGTTGGCCTGGCGCACAATGCGCGCCGGCAGAGGCTTGCTTTCATCGGTGGAAAGCAATACAATGTGAACCTTATCGGCCACGTCGGCATTGCCTTCCTTTTTGGTGGTCAGTACCTGCAGGTACACAACATAGGGGTCATGCATAGAACCATAGTAAATATCGTTGCCGCAGCGCACCAGCGGGCGGCCCTTATAGGTCAGACTGGGGGTAAAAGCCATCTCTTACAACCTTCTTTCGCTGTTGTTGTATCCGAAAAGCCGAAAATATAGCCTGTTTCTACAAACACAGCCGGACTTTGCGTTAAAAGTCCTTGGAATCCACAAAGGATTCCGGCGGCTTTTGCCTTAAATCCGTCTTGCGTTTGCGAAATATGCGTCATTTTCTTTGTTTTCAGCTACACCTTAATCAATAAAAAATATTATACCATACAAGATAGGGGATTACAAATCTAATTTTTCGCGTTCGACCTTTTCTTCGTTCAAGGCAACGCGCTGGGTCAAAATGCGCACCTTGCTGTCCAGCTGACTGAGCCGGATGGACATAAAAAACTGTTTGGCCAGCAGCAAAAAGATGATGACGATATAAACAAAATTGATGGGGCTCTGGAACCCAAGCAGATACGCCGCCCAGTAGGCAATGCCGGGAAAGATGGCCAAAATCAGCAGAATGCCGCTGAACAGAAGCCAGAAAATGGTATCTTCGATCTGCACCTTAGCCAAACGCACGCGGCGCAGAATATAGGTTGCGGTGATCAGGCTGCCCAACACAAGGCATACACGGATAATTGGCTGATCAAACATGGCTTACAGGCTCCTTTCCGGGTAAGGCGTTTCGGTGTCCCGCTTGCGGAACCACTGAATCAGCAAAATGGAGATGGACATTTTGACCATATATTCAATGCTGCGCCAAAAGGTCAGGTAGCTTTGACCGGCCTCGCGCTCGCCCATCGTAACTTGTACTTCGCGTACCACAGCGCCGTTTTTGATCAGGTAACTGATGGTATCCGGCTCCGGGCCATAGTTCAAATTTTGGGCAAATTCTTCCACCATGGCGCGGTTGAACAGCCGCATGCCGCTGGTGGGGTCGCAGATGGCACGGCCGGTGGTCAGCCGGATGGACCAGCTGATGATGTAACTGCCCAGCATGCGCAGGCTTTTGGGCTTTTTTACCGTCAAAAAGCGGCTGCCAATCACGATGTCGGCCCCGCTTTCCAGCTCTTCCAGCATGGCGGCGATATATTCCGGTCGGTGCTGGCCGTCAGCATCCAGCTGCATGGCGCAGTCATACCCGTTTTCGGCGGCATAGCGCAGCCCGGTCTGGAATGCACCTGCCAGCCCCAGGTTGACCGGCAGATCGATCAAGCGGAATCCATGTTCCCGGCAGATGGCCGCGGTTTTATCACGGCTGCCATCGTTGACTACAACATAGTCATACTGCGGGTAGTTCTTGACAATGCCGTTGACGACCTTGACGATATTGGCTTCCTCATTATATGCAGGAATAACAATCAGCAATTTTGACATAACAAATGTTCCTTATCCACTTGCCCGGCAAACACCGGGCAGATGTCAGCTTTGGTTTATGATCCCCATCATTTTATCAAATACGGCATCCCATGTAAAGTGCGCGTACACATTGCGGTACGCCGCCTCGGCACAGGCATGGGCGCGGGCGGGATCATCCAGCAAGGTCTGCAGCCCGGCACGGATGGTTTCCACCGTGGCGTCCTGTGGCTGGCCGGGCAGCACAATGCCGTGGGTATCGTCCGGCAGCAGCTCCTCGGTTCCGGCGGTACGGGTGCACACGATAGGGCAGCGGCAGGCCGCGGCTTCCAGCAAGGTGGTGGGAAAGCCCTCGGCATACCGGGTGGGCAGACAGTATACATCTGCCTGCCGCAGCAGCTGAATCACCGCATCATGCGGCAGGGCACCGGGGGTAACGGCCCCAAGGTCCGCCAGTTCCTGCTGCTGCGGACCGCTGCCAGCCGCCACCAGAACAACGCCCGGCAGCTGGGCCACGGCCTGGGCTAATAATCCGGCGCCCTTTTCGGGAATCAGGCGGCCCACAAACAGCACGATCTTACGGCCGCCAAGGTTCAGCTTGGCGCGCCAGTCTGGCGCGTGGGCGGCTTCCTGTTCCAAAGCAGCGGGGTCAATGGCGTTGGGCATGGTTCCTGCAGCCGTAATGCCAAAGGTGTGCAGCCAGCGGCAGGCAGCGGCAGAAACACCATAGAACGGCGCGCCGGTGCCGCGCACCAGGCGGCAGGCAACCTGCTCATACAGCCGCCCGCAGGCCCCCAGCAGGCCGCTGCCCATCGGCATGTATCCGGTGGAATGGTCAATAACCAGCATGGGGATACCGCGGCGCTTGGCCGCGCGGGCAGCCCAGACGCTTTGGGTGTACATGCGGGTCTGCACCACGCAGAAATCGAGCTTTTGCGCCCAGATTTGCGCGGTCAGCGCGTCAAAGCGCGCCACCGGCTTGATGACAGGAAAGCGCCCGTTCATGACAGGCCAGACGGGCAGGCGGTAAATTTCAATGCCGTCCTCGTCAATTTCGTGCTCCGGCAGGTTGGGCAGAGCACTGGTAACCACAATGGCGCGGTGCCCGGCGGCAACAGTGCGGCGGGCGAGGTTCCAGGTGTAGCGCTCCACACCACCCACTGTGGGCAGGTACTGCGCAGAAAAATAACAAATCGTCATCGGGCAATCACCGCAAGCATGGCGTTCAGCAATACCCCGGTGTTGACTACGCACAGGCAGCAGACCAGGGTGCAGGCGGACTGTTTGCCGCTGGCAACCTGGACCCGGCGGGGCAGGCAGGTAAGCAGGAACAACGGCAGCACGGGCAGAAGATACCGCCCCTGGAAGCCGTAAACGGTCTGGTAATAGGTCGGGGTCCACACAAGGCAGCCGGCAAAGGCCAACGCGGCGCACAGCAGCGCGGCCAGCGCACACCACACCCGGTAGCGCCCCTGGGGCAGCCCCGGCACGGGAACATCCTGCGCCGGAACGGCGGCATACCACAGCAGCAGGTAGAGCGCCAACACCCAGAACCAGGCCAGGTCCAGCGAGCTGTAGCTTAAGCTGCCGCCCACAAGGCCGCGCACCCAGTTGTCGGCATCCTGCACCACGCTGCGTACCAGCAGCATAGCCACGGCGGGCAGATTGTGCAGAATGTAACCGGGGGTAAAGGTGGTCTGGTCTTCCTCGCTGGGGGTGCTCTGGCTGTCCCGCACGGTACGGACAGCTTCGATCTCTTTGATCAGCACATTGCGGTCCAGCGGGTAGCGGTCATCCTCCACGCCGGGGTAGATCTGGCAGGCGGAAAGCAGCTCTGCACATTCATCACTGCTGAACATGGACTTGAAAAAGTCACGGCGGTCAGCATTGGCCAGCCGTTCCCGGCACATTTCGGCGTCGGTGGTCATCAGGTCGCGGTCCAGGTAAACCAGGGAAGCCGCACTCATGAATTCATCATCGGTCAGGCTGGAATGCTCCACTTCCTCCGGGCTGAAGAAAAAGCTCTGGCCCAGAACGGCGGCGGTCACATCGCCCTCCTGCAAGGCCTGCACCCAGAACTCCAGCTCCTTCTGCGGGATCTCGGTCACGCCCTCCACGCAGTAATACAGGCGGCGCACAAAGTTGGAAGCCGTGTTTTCGCGGTACTCGGCAGGCATGTTGGCAAACCGGTTGGATGTTTTGCCGTCACCCGCGGCAGGGGCGGCATGCAGGGTACGATTGTCAGCTGCCTCTGTTGCTGTATAAGAAACCGCGGCAGCCGGGGTAGAACCCTGTGCGGAGGTGGTTTCCGTCTGGGTAGTCTGATTTTCAAACCCGGCAGAACCGGCCACCGAGGTGACCAGCACAGCGCGGTTGATGCTGAGCGCCAGCAGCACGCATCCGGCCAGATAAGCGGCTTTTTTGGTTGCGGCGCTCTGGCCAAAGCGGCTGTTGGGAATCAGCAGGAACAACGCTGCCAGCGGCAGGTAAACCAGTTTGGCCGGTGCCAGCAGGATGCCGAACACCGCCAGCGGCAGCCACAGCCGCACCGGCAGCACCGTGCCGTCCTTGCAGCCAAAAATCGCCTGCATACACAGCGCAGTAAAGGCAAACGCCAGCCCCAGCAGCAGGGAATCCCGGCTGAAAGAAGCCGCCAGATGCAGCGTCATGGGCAGCAGGGCCGCCGCAGCGAATACCCGCCTGCCAAACGGCGCGGCTTTAACGGTCAGCGCCGCTAACAAAGCGAACACAATTAAATTTGCTGTGCGCCCCAGCATCAGCGCCGGAACAAAGCCAAGGTGAAAAACATATGCCAGGAACACCGCTGCCGCGCTGAACAGGTACAGCGTGGGATTGC
>PPYE01208603.1_pt1 | contig 10765 bp, 10 predicted proteins | sample 1559881 | NCBI WGS metagenome assembly PPYE01 (sample SAMN08240022, study PRJNA423297) | Human gut metagenome, whole genome shotgun sequencing project.
CCTGTGTGTAATATTAAAAATACTCCTGCATAAACTGTAACAACAGAATATGCAGGAGTATTTTTTGAAATCATATATTGAGACAAGGGCGGTGGAAATCGCCAACTACATAGTTGAAAACAATGCCACGGTGCGTCAGGCTGCAAAGCAGTTTGGCATCAGCAAATCCACTGTGCACAAGGATATCACGGATGCTGACAGGCTGCTTCGCATTGACCCGGAGCTTGCCGCAAAAGCGCGTCACATTCTCGATATCAACAAGTCCGAGCGCCATATCCGCGGCGGACTTGCCACCAGAGAGAAGTATCTGCATCTGCCTCATGTGCATGCCGGCTGAGTGCATGGATGCTTCTATCCCTGCATTAGCAGGTGCGCCGTTTTCCGTACATCTGAAGCTTTTCGTTAATTCAAGACCGGTGTCACATGACTTGTGAGCACACCGTACAGCCACTTGCCCTCATCACTTAGATCCTCATAGGTAAAGCCGCTTGTCTTATCGCAGGCAGGTGTTAGAAGCGCTGATTTTTCGTCCTTATTGGACAGATTCCAGCACACATAGCTGATGCCGTAGCTGTCAAGCAGGCTGATCCAGCTGTTTGCGGAATCTATGTCCACCTGACCGTTTCCGTCGGCACTGCAGATGCCAAACTCTGATACAAATATCGGCAGTCCGGCGTCTGCCGCCGATTTTAGCTTGTTTTGCAAGTCCTCCTTGTGGGTTGCGGCATAGAAATGCAGTGTATACATGATATTATCATAGCCTGTGACAGGGTCCTTGACTGCCTCATCCACATCCTGGCTCCAGTTAGGTGTGCCTATCAGTATGACTGCATCCTTGTCGTAGCTTCTGATTGACGGAATGACCTCGCTGGCATAAAACTTCACATCTCCCCAGGTCGCACCTTTGCACGGCTCATTGCAAATCTCGTAAATCACGTTGTTGTATGAGGCATACTGCTGTGCCATTTTGGCAAAAAATGTCTTTGCCACATCACTGTAGCGGTTTGGATTGCCCTCGTTTAGCACATGCCAGTCGATGATGACATACATGTCGTTGTTGAACGCGTACTGCACTCCGTTTTGCACAAGTGTCTCAAGCTGCTGCCTGTCACCGTCTGTGCAGTAGCCACCGCTTTCGTAGGTGTACATGGCGAGCCTCACCACGTTTGCTCCAAAGCTTTTCAGTGTGGCAAAGCAATCATTGGTCACATACTGTGGATACCACGCAAGACCGTGTGTGCTGACTCCGCGGAGCTGCACCTCGTTGTTATTTTGATCAACGAGCTTGCTGCCCTCCACATGCAGCTTACCGTTTACTGACGGACAGGCAAGAACTGAGCTCTCCTGTCCGTTTTCTGTGGTGAGCTGCTCTGTGTCAGCCTCATTCTGATTTTCCGTACTGCTTTGCGTACTGTCCTCAGTATTATTTTCTGCAGAATTCACCGACTCAGTGACTTTCTCATCCGTCTGTGATTCTGTCTCCTTGTTGCCCTTGTTACCACATCCTGTAAAAATCCCAAGCACCAGCACTGCAGCCAATACCAATGCTATATATTTCTTCATATTGTTATACTGTCTGACTGATTACTGAATTGATGTAACCTTGTAGTCCTCAGCCTCTACAGTCTCCTTTAATTTCTCATCGGAAATGTCAGAGCTTAATGTCACTACTGCAGTTCCGCTCTCATGGCTTACTGCTGCCTCACTAACTGCATCAAGCGCCTCGAGTGCCTTCTTTACTCTTGCCTCGCAGTGGCCGCACATCATTCCTTCGATATTCATTGTCTTTGTCATTGATTTTTCCTCACTTTCATTTGGTTTATTTGTTTTGTTTTTTCTATCTGGTGTTGCTTTTCTGTCATGCTTAGGATCATACACCCTACACAGATTCAGCCGCAGGGCATTGGTAACAACGCAGAAGCTCGACAGGCTCATCGCCGCCGCTCCAAACATCGGATTGAGCTTCCATCCTAATAAAGGATACCACAAACCGGCCGCAAGTGGAATACCTATTACATTATAGAAAAATGCCCAGAACAGGTTTTCGTGTATATTTGTCAATGTAGCACGGCTTAAGCGCACTGCTGCCGGTACATCTATCAGTCGGCTCTTCATCAGGACAACATCCGCTGCATCTATTGCCACATCACTTCCCGCGCCGATTGCAATTCCCATATCCGCACGTGTGAGCGCCGGTGCATCATTGATTCCGTCACCAACCATGGCTACCCTGCCCTGTTTTTTTAGCTTCCTTATGACAGCTTCCTTACCATCGGGAAGCACACCTGCGATGACTTCGTCCACTCCCGCCTGCTTTCCAATGGCATTGGCAGTCTGCTCGTTGTCACCGGTGAGCATAACAACTCTGATACCCATATTTTTAAGCTGTCTGACAGCTTCCGGACTGTCCTCCTTTATTGTATCTGCAACGGCTATGATACCGCAAAGCCTGTCATCTGCGGCAAAGAACAGAGGAGTTTTTCCTTCCTTTGAAAATTCGACAGCTTTCGCGCGCATATCATCTGACACTTTTACAAATTTGCTGACAAAAGCAAGATTTCCTGCTTTTATCATTTTGCCTGCAAGTATTGCAGTCAGACCATTTCCTACAACAGCGCTAAAATCCGTCACCTCTGCGACAGCGATTTCATCCGTTTTAGCGCGCTCCATAATGGCTTTTGCAAGCGGATGCTCGCTCTTGGCCTCGACTGATGCGGCTATTGCAAGAAGCGCTCCGGCATGATTGCCGGTTTCCTCAAAAAATGTCTCATCCGGCACGATATCCGTCACCTTCGGCTCACCGCTTGTTATGGTGCCAGTCTTATCAAGCGCCACAATCTGTGTGCGTCCTGTTGCCTCAAGGCTTGCCGCTGTCTTGAAGAGTATACCGCTCTTTGCGCCCTTGCCATTTCCTACCATTATCGCAACAGGAGTTGCCAGTCCAAGTGCACACGGACAGCTTATCACGAGCACCGAAATGCCTCTGGCAAGCGCAAAGCCCACGTTCTCACCGGCTATAAGCCATGCTATTATTGTAATGATTGCAATTGTAATAACCGCCGGCACAAATACCCCCGATACCCTGTCAGCGATTTTTGCAATAGGTGCCTTTGTCGCTGCGGCATCAGAAACCATCTGTATAATCTGTGAGAGTGTGGTGTCTTCGCCTACTCTGGTTGCGCGGCATTTTATAAAGCCTGACTGGTTCACTGTTGCAGCGCTTACTGCATCTTTCGGCTGTTTATCCACAGGGATGCTCTCTCCTGTGAGTGCCGATTCGTTGACAGCGGTTGTTCCATCTATTATTTCACCGTCCACAGGGATATTTTCACCCGGTCTGACCACGAAAATATCGCCCTTTTTCACTGCATCCACAGAAATTTCCTGCTCCACGCCATTCCTTACAACGGTTGCTGTCTTTGGGGCAAGCTGCATCAGGCTCTTTAAAGCGTCTGTTGTTTTGCCCTTTGAGTGCGCTTCAAGCATTTTTCCGACAGTAATCAGTGCCAAAATCATGGCTGCGGATTCAAAATAAAACTCATGCATATATGACATGACCGCATCCATATCGCCATTCACCTGCGCAGCTGTCATGGCAAAAAGTGCATACACGCTGTATCCAAACGATGCCGCAGAGCCAAGCGCAACAAGCGTATCCATGTTGGGAGCGCCGTGAATCAAGCCCTTAAAGCCACTGATAAAAAACTTCTGGTTTATGACCATTACCGCCACTGTAAGCAGAAGCTGCAAAAGCCCCATAGCCACATGGTTTCCATTGAAAAACTCAGGCAACGGCCAGCCCCACATCATATGTCCCATGGAAAAATACATGAGAACAACCAAGAATATGAGCGATGCTATAAGCCTGTTTACAAGCTTCGGTGTCTCCCTGTCTACAAGCGCATCCTGCGCTGCCTTTAGCTGCTCTAAGCTGTTATTCGCTTTGTCATTTTCTGATTCTGTTGCTGTGCCTTTGGGACTCGCTCCATAGCCCGCCTGCTCTACTGCCTCCACTATCTGCGCATCTGTCGCGCTTCCCTCGACTCCCATCGAGTTGGTCAAAAGGCTGACAGAGCAGCTCGTCACACCATCAACCTTAGAGACAGCCTTTTCCACTCTGGCAGAGCATGCCGCACAGCTCATTCCTGTAACTGTATATTGCTTCATACTGTCTGTATTTCCTTCTTTCTACTATTTGAATCTAACTATTCAAAAGCCTTTTCTAAAATCTCTCAATTCCTGTCACCTTGAAATCCAGTCTTTCGATGGCAAATGTGATTTCCTCATCGCTTAGCTCTCTGGTTGCCTCAACATGTGCCACGCCATGCTTTAAATCCACATCTGCCGATACTCCGCTCATCTTCTGAAGTGAGCGTGTGACTGAGTTCTTGCAGTTCATGCAGTGCATTCCGTCTATGTGCACATCTGCTCTCGTGACTATCTCGCCTGTAAGCTGTACTGTGGCTTCCTCGTCCTCCTTCATGGCTCCACCGCCACAGCAGGCACCCTCGCCCTTTGAATGCTTTATTGTCTCCTTTAAGCCCACAATCACCAGAGCGGCAATTATTGCTATTATTAATATTGTGATTATTGTACTCATTTTTATACCTGCCTTCTTATAATACTACTTCATAAGCTTCTGCAGTGTGTTCAAAAGCTCATCTATTGTCTCATCCTTGCCGGCTCTTATGTCATCTGCCACACACGTCTTTATATGATTGGCCAAAAGGACTTTATTGAAGCTGTTGAGCGCGGCATTTGCGGCCGCCACCTGTGTGATGATGTCAGGGCAGTAGCAATCCTCATCCAGCATACGCTTGATTCCACGGATTTGCCCCTCTATACGGCTAAGTCTGTTGATGAGATCCTTATATTCCTGCTCTGACCGCTCTTTTTTGCGGTTGCAGCAACAGCATTTGGTTTCTTTTTCTGTCATGGGTACCTCCATTTGTTCTTTGTTCCGCATTATGCATTTATTTCACATGTCTAACCATACCCCTTATGGGTATCTGTTTTCAAGAGCATTATATACCCCAGCGGGGTATATTGCAAGGGCAGATTTCCTTATTGAGAAATTTTCATGTTATCTTCTGCTCCTCCCTCATGTTCTACAATAACCCGGTCTGTTATATTCTCCTTATTTTCTCCATCAAGAATATAATACTCCCCACTATACGGCACTTTATAGCTCACCTTAACGTCTCTGCTTATAGCTCCCAGTTTTTCAGCTTCTTTTGCCTCCGCCAGCAAAATATATACATCCTCATAACCGGTATATGAGTATATGCTTACCGTTTCATCTTTTTCCAAATAAACAGTCGGACCGCTATATTTTCTATACACCAGATCACGTACCGAATCATTATTAACATCAATTAATGCCTGAATATGTTCAATCATATCGGCTGCAAATGACCTCACCGGCGTGATACACATACACAAGACAACCACAGTCACAACCGCTATCGCAACAAAATATGCAGGATATCGTTTTGAGCTGTGAGTGGTATGTAATTCCTCGATACATTCTTTTCTTACCTGCTCAATATCAGGCATTTCATGCTGCGCTGCCTGTCTAAAAATATCATTTTTTTTCATTCTGCATCAATCCTCCTTATCCAGATTTTGCCTAAGCTCCCTTAGGGTACGATATAATCTGTTTTTTATGGTTGATTCCTTTACAGAAAAAAGGAGTGCTATTTCTGAAATATTTTTATCCATATAGTAATATAGATAAAATATTTTTTTAGTAAGTTCATCCTTCGCAGAAAGATATGTAAACACACTTTGTACTGTTTCTTTTGATATTGCTATATCGTCAAACGAAGTCTGTTGTACAGCTATATCATTTTCATCTGCCGACAAAATATTATAATCGTTCATTTCCTCAATGCCACGAAGCTTTTCTTTTAATTTATAATGACGAAAAATTTTTCTCTTTGCTATTTGCATTACAAGTGCATCCGGCTGCTTAAAATATGATATTCCATGTTTTCGTATTATTTTAACAACCTCTGTATAGGTTTCCTGAAATATATCTGCTACATCTTCAGTTTTTCCACATTTTACAATGATGTACGCTAAAACCTTCTGATTGGTTGAGGCATATAGCTCATTAAAAAAGTCATCCTGTGCCTTATTAATCAATCTGCATCCCTCCCTTCACTATATATGTGTCCCACACCATAGAAAAAGTTTCATGTTATACCATACTTTTATAATAAAAGCATGCAAGCTGTGTCCTGTCCCTCAGCTGCAGCTTTTCGAGTATGACACTGATATAGTTTCGTACGGTTCCCTCACTCAGATACAGCTCATCCGCTATTTCCTTGTTGTTTAGTCCTTCTGCAACCAGATCTATGATTGAAAGCTCCTTGCCGCTTATATCATAGCTCTTCATTGCGTCAATGAACCGGGCCTGACCGGTGCCTGATGAAGCTTTACCATCAGCTCCGAACAGGTGTGGTATCCTGTCCATTATCTGTGTTCCAAACACTGTCTGTCCGTTGTTTACAGCTCTAAGTGCCGGGGCAATACTCTCAAAGGCCTGTTTTAGTATATAGCCCTTCGCCCCCAGCGAGATTGCTTTTACAATGTATTCATCATCCGAAAATGTGGTCAAAAGAAGTATTTTGGCATCCGGATATTTTGCGAGTATTTTTTCTGCTGCTTCAAGACCTGTCATGCCCTGCATCCTTATATCCATGAGCATCACATCGGGCATATGCTCCTCGTACAGCTTTACCGCCTGCTGCCCGCTGTCTCCAACCGCAGACACCTCTATGTCATCCTGTGCGCTCATTATTGTATTCAGCGAAAGTGATACGAGATTATCATCATCTATTATTACTATCTTCATGTCCTGTTCCTTTCTTATTCATGCCTTGATTTTTATGCATTTTGTATATCCTCACTTCTTCATGAGCGTCACAAATATCCTGAAACCATCGTCTGCCTTTATACGCATGATTCCTCCTATCGCTGCAACACGCTCCTTTATATTTTTTATGCCTATTCCATCTCCTGTTTCTCCCGAAAGGCTTCTTTCGTCAACCGATGTGCCGTTGTCCATTATCTCAAGCTGGTAAAAGGCGGGATGCTCTCTGACTATTATCCTGATTTCATCGCCGTTACTGTGCTTAACTGCGTTGTTTACCGCTTCCTTTGCAATTGCAATAAAAGCATACTTGACATCTCTTGGCACATCATCCTCACAGTCGTATTCGAGTGAAAATGCAAATGCACTGTCTGTAGGCTTAAGCTTCGCAAGCGCCTGACGCAAATCGACCGATTCATCGTACAAATCATGAACGCTTTTTCTCATGCTGTCCATTGCCGTATCGAGTGTACTCTTTAGGTCTGCGATAGGCGCTTTAAGCTTTTCATCGGTATTTATCACACCGATTGCCCCCACCTGCAAAATAGAGCGCGTAATCATGTGCCCCACGTTGTCGTGTATCTCTCTTGCGATACGGTTTCTCTCCTTTAGCGTGGCATTGTATATCTGCGCATTCTGCTTCTCGATAAGCTGGTGATTCATCTGCTCCATAAGCATGTCGTGCTCCATGGACGCATCTCTCATGCTGTGCATCTTCATCTGATACCCCAAAAGCAGCTCTGTGAAATACGAAAGCATTACCGCAAAAGCCATGAGAAGTACAACCTCCAGGATATAAAAAATCCCGGGTGCTATATGTTTTATCTTTAAAATACAGTCCACCGATACAACTATCCCCACTAAGGCTGCAGCCATCCTCGATGCCGTGTATTTTCTCTTTCTGAATACCATCGCTGCATACGGCAGCATAAAAAATGATGGTGCAAAAAATACTCCGGACAGAATATAAACCGCCAGAATCAAATCAAAAGCCCGGTCTGCCGTTTTGCTCTCCTTAGCAGGACTCATCTGCGGCACACCCTGCATGTCTATAAATATGCACACAATTATTCCTGTAAGTATGCACGCTATCATGACGTAATCGACCTGAAGGGATACCACCATAAGCATCACGCATGATAGAACTATTAAAAACTGACTACATATCTTATACATTAAAAGCCTCCATTTCCGTAAAATAAGCTTACAACAAATTCCATCAAACGTCACTATGACAAATGTCATTTTTTACACAACAATGCCTCATCCAAACATAAATACGAATGTGACATTTGACACTTACTTTCCGGCACGCCATATAGTAATCTGTTATTGAGCCGGATATCAGGCTTGCAAACGAAAATACAACATTATGGAGGCAATTCAATGGATACAACCAAAAATGCGATAGAAGTAACAAACCTTGTAAAACGCTACAAGGAGCTTGTGGCACTCGACCATTTCAATCTGACCGTTAAAACCGGCGAGATTTTCGGATTGCTCGGACCAAACGGCTCCGGAAAGACCACCACTATAAACTGCATACTTTCCCTGCTCACATACGATAAGGGAGATATAAAGGTATTCGGGCAGGAAATGTACTCAAACAGCTACGATATCAAACGCGAAATCGGCGTAGTCATGCAGAATGTGGCCGTGTACGACGAGCTGACTGTATATGAAAATATCGACTATTTCTGCGGTCTTTACGTAAGTGACAAAAAGCTCCGCGAAAAATATGTAAAGGAAGCAATGGATTTCGTGGACATAGCGGATTACAGCAAATTTCTGCCAAAGAAGCTCTCAGGCGGACTTTTGAGACGACTCAACATCGCGTGTGGCATAGCACACAAACCAAAGCTCATCTTCTTCGATGAACCGACCGTGGCTGTCGACCCTCAAAGCAGAAACAAGATTCTGGAGGGCATCAAAAAACTAAACCGTGATGGTGCGACAATCATCTACACCTCACACTACATGGAGGAGGTTGAACAGCTCTGCGACCGCATACTCATCATGGACAAGGGCAAGGCTCTCGCACTCGGCACAAAGGACGAGCTAAAGCGCATGATCAAAAATACAGAGACCATAAACGTAGAAATCGCAGACCTGTCAGAAGCACAGCTTGACGCATTAAAGCAGCTGCACAATGCATATCAGGTCAGCTTTGAAAACGGACAGCTTCGGATTTATTTCAGTGGCGGACGCCACAATATAATCCATGTGCTTGATTATCTAGAGCAGAATAATCTGTCCTTCGGTCAGGTGTACACGCAGCTTCCGACTCTTAACGACGTATTCTTAGAGATTACCGGAAAGGAGCTAAGGGATTAATGAATGGACTAAAATTATTTTTTCACAACTCAAAATACACCATGCTAAGCATGTTCCGCCTGAAAGTCACGTTGTTCTGGACACTTGCATTTCCACTGTTGCTCGCCACCTTTATGTATATGGCATTCGGAAATCTGTTTGAAAAGGATGAAATGTTTAAGACAATAAATGTAGCAGTGGTTGAATCTGAAAATGATGATACTCTGATGAGCGTGCTTGAGTCTCTCGATGTAAACCATACTGATTCAGCCAGTAAATCCGACGACAAGGTCGACAGTTCAAATTCATTTTCAGACCTCATAAACATGAAGCTGATGGATAGCTCAGCAGCCAAAAAAGCTCTAAATGACAAAAAAGTGACCGGCATTATTTACACAAAGGATGCTTCACTTGTAGTGGATGAAAACTCATACAATGCCACAATACTTGAATCCATCCTGACACTGTACAAACAGCAAAAGGATGTATTTACAAACATAGCAAAGACAAATCCGGCTGCACTTGAAACTGCAATTGCCGGGCTTTCTGACACCACATCAGAGTATAAAGAGATTTCTCTTTCATCGGGAAATCAGGATGAATACACCAATTACTTTTACGCTGTATTTGCGATGAGCTGCCTATTCGCCTCATTTTCAGCTGTGACAGCCACAAATCGTCTGCTTGCAAACACAAGTCCTCTCGGCATGCGAAAAAGCCTTGCAGCTCTAAGCAAAAACATACTGATTTTTTCAGAGTATATCTCACTCTTAATCATCCATTTTGTTGTCGAGCTAGTTGCATTAGTCTACCTGACACTACTCGGTGTGGACTTCGGAAACAAATATCCGGCAATCATCCTGACACTGTTTTTCGGCTGCATGATAGGTCTTTCAATCGGCGTGATAATAGGTGCCATTCCTAAGCTTACAGAGGGCAGCAAAATCGGTATCTCTGTCGGAATCGGCATGGTGCTTTCCGTGCTTGCGGATTTATGCGCCAACGGGATAAAAGATATGATTGAGCACAAGCTTCCGATTGCCAACCGCCTCAACCCTGCCTGTCTCATATCCGACTGCTTTTACTCGCTCAACGTATATGACAGCTACGACAGATTTTTCAGAAATATATCAATAATGGCAGTTGAATCAGTGATTCTTTTAATCATTGCCTTTGCACTGCTTCGGAGGAAAAAATATGCAAGTATTTAAATCATATTTCAAAATACTCAACAGACATATGGGCCAGATGATTATGTACCTGTCCATATTCATAGGTGTCATGGTCGTTCTCACTGCGACACGCACAAACAAAGCTGAAGGTGATTATGAGGCCATCAAGCCCAAATTTGCGGTATTTGACTACGACAATTCATCTGAAAGCAAAGCCCTGACAGAGTATCTTAAAAAGACATGCATCAAAAAAAATATTAAAAATGACAAAAAGGAAACTATGCAGGATGAGCTTTTTGCCAGAAACGTAAACTGTGTTCTCATCATAAAAGAAGGCTTTAGTCTCGATGTCGTGACCATACCCGGCACACAGGCAGCGACCACCTTTGAGTCTGCCATAAAC
>PPYE01597889.1_pt1 | contig 10764 bp, 11 predicted proteins | sample 1559881 | NCBI WGS metagenome assembly PPYE01 (sample SAMN08240022, study PRJNA423297) | Human gut metagenome, whole genome shotgun sequencing project.
GTTGGGAACTTATCAGTATCAACCTGTGGCTGAGATACTGTAGCATTCTCAACATTATCAGTATTCTGCTGAACTGTATCGCCCTCAGATACATAAGCACCCTGAGCGCTACTTGAGTTATCCTCATCATTACAACCTGCAAACAACATCATAGTTGTAAAGGCAACTAAACAAAGTGATAGTGCCAAAATCTTTTTCATAAATTTCATTTCGTTTTCCTCTCTAAATAAATATTCTTCCCTATTATGATAACACAAAATTGTGAACAATTCTATATTTTCTCTTTATTTTATTTGCACAAATTTCGAATAAAATATTTATATAAAACAACTAAAGAAAAAGGGAATGGTTGCCCATTCCCTAAAAACCATTTATGAACCTGCTGATTCGTAATTACTAATACCTTTGTTCCACACAAAGATTGAAACTAAGAATAAAGCAGTAGAAATTTCTACCACATTTCCATTATTAAAGTCGATTTTCATATCATACTTAGTAGTACCGTCGTCTTTTACATCAGTACCTTTATAAATACTTTTAATTAAACTAACAAATTCTTTTTGCTTATCATCTGATAAAGTAGTGGTTTTGTTGTTGTAGGTAATCAGCACCTTACTACTGTTAACATCAAAAACATTTAATGCATCTTCTCCACCCTTTGAATTATTACATCCTACCATAATTGCAACCAATACAAGTGATAAACATAATAATAAACTTTTCTTCATTAATAATACCTCCGAAATTTTATAAACCCTTTGGTATCATATATTTAATCCACTTTTAATACATCACATTATTTTGGTACTGTCAATAGTATTTTACAAATGTGTAAAGGGCAGTTTCTAATAAAAGAAACTGCCCTTGGAGGAGATATAAAACAAATAATTTTTTATCTTTATTTGTCAGTTGTTTTTGTTGTTTTCTTTGTTGTAGTCTTCTTAGCAGGTGCTTTCTTAGTTACCTTTTCTTCCTTCTTTTCTTCTTTTTTCTTAGGTTCAGGTAACTTTTCAATACACTTAAAGAACATAGCACTCATTGGTGGGATTGATAAATCAATACTCCAATTAGAATCATGTCTTGGCTTTTCTTCGCACATAATTCTCTTACCATTTGTAATACCGTAACCACCATATTCTTCATCATCAGTATTGAATACTTCTTCATATACACCATAGAATGGTACACCGATTCTGTAATCAACTCTGTGCATTGGCTGGAAGTTAAATACACAAATAATGTTATTGCCGTCTTTATCAATTCTACGGAATGCAATAATTGACTGAGTATAGTCGTTGTGGTGAATCCACTGGAAGCCATCCCAGTTAGTATCAATTTCGTGCATTGGTCTTTCTGCAATATAGAAATGATTTAGCTTAGAAACAAAGTCCTTTAATCTCCAATGCTTTTCATATTCTAGAAGATTCCACTGAATACTTTCTTCTGCGTTCCATTCATCAAACTGTCCAATTTCTGAACCCATAAATGTTAGCATTTTACCCGGATGAGCAGCCATATAAGCTAAGAATAGTCTTACACCGGCAAACTTCTGGTCATAATCACCAGGCATTTTATTGATTAGAGAACCCTTACCATAAACAACCTCATCATGAGAAATTGGTAAGATAAAGTGTTCGCTAAAGCAATACATAAATGAGAATGTAAGGTTATCATGGTTGAATGGTCTCCATAATGGGTCAAGTGACATATAATGAAGCATATCGTTCATCCAACCCATATTCCACTTATAGTCAAATCCTAAACCACCATCATCAACTGGACCTGTAACCTTTGGCCATGATGTGCTTTCTTCGGCAATCATCATTGTATGAGGGTGATACATATGGATAACTGTATTTAGTCTTTGTAAAAATGCAACTGCCTCTAGGTGTTCCCTGCCACCATACTGGTTAGGAACCCACTCACCATCTTGACGATTATAGTCAAGGTATAGCATTGAAGCAACTGCATCAACACGGATACCATCAATGTGGTAAGTATCTACCCAATACATAGCTGATGAAATTAGGAATGAAATTACTTCATATCTTGAGTAATCGAATACATATGTACCCCATTCTTTATGTTCACCTTTACGGCTATCAATATATTCATAACAAGCTGTGCCGTCAAAACGACCTAAGCCATGAGCATCCTTAGGGAAATGAGCAGGAACCCAGTCAAGGATAACACCGATACCGGCCTTGTGACATTCATCAACAAATGCCATAAAGTCATGTGGTGTACCATAACGAGAAGTTGGAGCATAGTAACCTGTTACCTGATAACCCCAGCTACCGTCAAATGGGTATTCTGTAATAGGCATAAGTTCTACATGAGTATAACCCATTTCCTTTACATAAGGAACAAGTTCTTCAGCAAGTTTGCGATAGTTAAATACACTACCGTCCATATACTTTCTCCAAGAACCTGCATGAATTTCGTAAATATTCATTGGTTTTTCTAGGTGGTTTGATGACTCCTTGTCCTTAATCCACTGGTCATCTTCCCATTCAAAGCCACTTAAATCATAGAACATAGATGCATTATCCGGTCTTGTCTGAGAATGGAAAGCATATGGGTCGGACTTTAGTTGTCTTTCATTCCAAGGTGTTTCAACACAATATTTATAAATATCGTACTGCTGAATACCCTCGATGAAAAGTTCCCAAACACCGGCTTCACTGATTTTGTACATATAGTTAGCATCGTTATTCCAACCGTTGAAGTTACCAACAACAGAAACAGAGAGAGCATTTGGTGCCCATACTCTGAAAACTACACCATCACGATTATCCCAATTAACTCTATGAGCACCCATAAACTCATAGGCTCTAACAGAATCGCCTGCATGGAATAGTTCGAGGGGTGTACGAGAATCATTAAATTTGTAATCCATTTATATTAACACTCCTTCAATGTGTACAACTTACATTTAATAAGTATATTTTATCAATTTTTTTATTATAATTCAATACATTTTGAAAAACTTACATATAAATTTTGCGACATATTTTGTGCAAATTCCACAATTAGCAATGTTTTTCAAAATTAATATTCCATTCAAGAATAAATACCATGAAGAAACTGATGAATAATCATATCAACTGCTGATTTATCCATCTTAGGTTCTTTCTCTGAATGATATTCATACATATGGAAACCAATCATACCAAGGAAAGTTGTTGCAAATTGGTTTTCCCTACCGTTCATATTACCAAGTAAACCTCTGGCATTTATGAAAATCGACTTTACAATGTTATTTATCTCTGTACAATGTCGAATAAAAGCATTGTTAAATTCACTCATTGGTGGGCTATACTGCATTGTCATTAACATTAGGTAAAGGTGTAAATTCTCGCAACCTTCTGATACATAGCAATAAGCAAAATTATGAAGACTGTCTTCAAAGGAACTGCTACTGTTAACTACCTCTCTAAGTTTTACAACTACAGGGTCAATGTACTGTTGCATTATACCCTCAAGAATACCGGACTTGTTCTTAAAATGATAATAAAGTGCCGGTTTGGTTAACTCGCATTTGTCAGCAATTTCCTGAACACCTACTGCGTCATAGCCTTTTTCATAAAATAATTCTATTGATACTTGTAATATTTTCAGCCGTGTTTGTTCATTAGCCATAATACCACAACCTTATAATGTATATTATTATTTTACCGAACGGTAAGTATAAAGTCAATAGTAAATAAACATTTTCTTAAATAATTTATAAATATAATATTCTACAAAAGAAAAATCCTTTCATTGACTAAACAATAAAAGGACTTTTCGATTATTAAATTTAAAATTATACGCAATATTTCTTGTTAAAAATTCAAAGTAAACTACTTTTTATAAAAGTGAAAATCACAACAATCTCCACCATAACCCAAAGTTTTTGTTCTTTTAAAGCCGATTTTCTTAAGTCCACCGTATGTAATATCATCAACATCACAAAATAAAGAACAAAGTTCTTCACAATCATTTTCCACACAAGCAGTATGCCACAGGCATTTTTTCATTGTAACATCGAAGTAATCTTTTCCGTAATTTTGTTCACTTACCCATAAATCACTTTTACGCACAACCTTAAGAAATACACTGCTGTAAATCTTATAGAAAAAAGGTACAAGCTCCATTTTTGCAGTAGAAGAATGTTTCTTCTCTGCTACTTCATTAATCATATAATTTTGCATATAATTATGTACATCTTCATTGGATAAATCAGCTTTTAACAAAGTCTTATACAAAGCAATACGAGGAAGTATTGTAGTGATAAGGGTATTCATCTGATTTTCTGTTTTATTGTGAGTGTTTTTTATTAGAACATTCAGTATTTTTTCTTCATTACTAAAAAGTTCAGTTCCCTTTTCTTCACCAAATTCTCTAACTAAATATCCTTTAATCTGCTTTTGTTGCTTAATTTTCATTATATACACCTCACAAATTAATTCTATAAAGTAAAATACACTATTTATGATTTTGTTTTATTTTTTCTTGCAGTTCAGCACTGGTCATAGGTCTACCGTGTAATCTTACAAATTCTACTGCATTCTTTATACCCTCAACCATTTGAACCTGTTGTTGTGAATATTCTCTATTTTCTGTTACAAGTTCAATGTGTTCCGGATTTTCTAGAACCTCTTCTAAGATACCATCAAAACTATGAGTATGTTCCCCCTCCTGACCATGATGGCTGGGAGGGTTCTTTCATTTATTTATATAGAATAGAAACAAAGACTATATCTACCTTATCCTCAGAATTCACATTTCCATTTGTAGAAAGCATTCTTCCACCACTAGAAATTGAATCAGCAACCTTATTATCATATTCTATTGTTCTAAAATTAAATTCATTTTTCAACGTATAATAATAAGGGTCTGTTTGCTTTGTAATCGTTTCTGCACCTCTGTCTATAATATGCGCAGCTACTCCTTTAGCAAAGGCCAATCGGCAAGCATCCCATATTATTAATTCAGAGTAGGACGATTCTGGATTTGCCGCTATCTGCTGTCTATTCAATCCGTATTCAAGCATGAGCGGAAGATAATATTCTATCATTTTTCGATTCCAATAAGAGCCAACGTTCCAACAGATTACTACGTCAAACTCGAACCGATTAACTAAATCATTTCTAACATCATCTTCTGCTATATCACCTTCAATAAAAATAACCTTTTCTGAGTAACCTTTATCCGAAAGTAATTTTTTTGCCTGCGTAATGCAATCTACATTTTTTCAATTGCAATAACTCGATGTCCCTTTTCCACCAATGCCAAAGTACTATATCCTGTTCCACATCCTATTTCTACTACTGTTTTGTATGATATCAATTTATCCACCATCCACGAATAGTATCCCTTTTCGTAGAAATATTGTGCGCTTGAATTCCACTGGTTTGCATATAATAATTCATCTGTCATAATGATTCCTCCAATCTATGTTATCTATTCCACTGCCAAGTCTGCCTCATAGTATCGAGTGGCTTAAACTGCGGTCGGCTCTGCTAACAATTTTAGTGCCACAACCTATGACATCTAATCCACAGCCTAAACCCTACCGCATTTTTTCGACCATCCACTTTTTCTACAGTCAGACTAAAAAGTAGATATGTTTCCATACAAGAAAGCCGAGCTTTCCGCAAGGCTTCTCTGATGATACTAACCTCCGAAAAGCCCGGAAATGCGTCACTTTCTAGCACTTATTTATCTTTTCTTGACATCAATACTACCGTCTCAACGGTATTACCTTTTTCCCACAAGAGCCGCCTTACCTCTTGACCATCCCGATATATTGGGAAATTAAACTCTATCGACTTCAAAGGCTGCTCTGACTCCCCATTTGGATATATCTGAATTTCTTTTATAAGATAAGTAATAAGGCTTTTCTTTTCCTCGTCACTTATTATATCATAGAGCTTTCCGAAATTCAGCATAAGCTTGTAAATATTGTCCAGAGTGATTGTTTCCATTTCGATAGAACTTTTTCTCAGCTTTGCATCTTCAATCCGTTCTTCCAACTCTACAATCGTATCATACAAGGCATCAAGTCTTAAAGTCATGTCGTGGATTTTCCTTTCTCTGAAACGAGCATCAATAGGCAGATTATCAATCTCTCGTTCCAGACGGGCTTTATTCAAATCTACTTCTTTCAGCTTACTCTCGTAATTGGCAAGTTCCTTATCAATAGCTGTTGTATCGGTCTGTACGCCAATACGCTTTTCAATCTCTTTTGCAAAATACTTATCGCTTACCAATTCCTTAACAGCTTCAATTACAAGTGGCTCAATATCTGTTTTTCTTAGCGATGCTTTATAATCACAATGATGTCCTCGCTCCTGCTTATTTCTACCACAAATATAATAGTAAACCTCTTTGTATGTGCCGTCTTTATTTGTCCAAGCGTGTTTGTTCGTATACATTGAACTTCCACAAAGGGGACACTTTAATATCCCCGTCAAAAGGTGTGACCTATCCTTACCGATTTTGGATGGCTGTTTAATTCCTGTTGCCATACGCTTTGCGTGAACCTTTTGCCACAATTCCTCGCTGATAATTCCTTCATGTTGTCCATCTTCCAGAATGTAATCCTCTGCATGAACCTGCTTATATTCATTTTTTGTACCTTTTACCTTTTCTCGTGTTCTTCTGCCATAAGCAATCTTTCCACAATAAACAGGATTGTCTAATATCAACCGTATAAAATGACTGCTCCAAGTTTCCAATGTGCCGTTCTGACGAGGTATCTTCTTTATACCTTGAAGATTAAGATATTTTGCTACTCCGCCAAGTCCTATATCAGAATTAGCAAATTTATCAAATATAATTCTGATTGCTTCAGCTTCCGTTTCTTCTATCAAGAGCTGATTGTCTTTCAGATAATATCCGTATGGTGCAAATCCACCATTCCACCCACCTTGTCGTGCTTTTTCTCTCCGTCCATTCATTGTCTGTTCAATGATATTTTCTCTTTCTATTTCTGCAACCGCAGACAAAACAGAGATTAAAAGTTTTCCACTTGTCTGTGACGAGTCAATTCCTTCTTCAATACAAATAAGATTTATTCCATAAGATTGTACAAACTCTAATGAATTTAGAATATCCGCTGCATTTCTTCCGAAACGGGAAAGTTTATAAACCAGAATATAGTCTATCTCCAATCCGTTTTTTATATCGGAAAGCATTTTCTTAAATGCGGGTCGTCCTTCAATAGATTTTCCTGATTTACCTGCATCCTCATAGATACCGACAATTTCCATTTCTTCTCGGTCAGCAAAGCGTTTTAAGCTGTTCTTCTGTCCTTCAAGGCTATATCCGTCCACCTGCATCTCGGTACTTACTCTTGGATACAGGACACATTTCTTTCCTTCTCTGTTCATCGTACCACCTCCATAATTTTATAGGAAAATGTGATATGTAAGGCTGCGTAGCTTACGCAGCACAATCCAATTCCTGCAAAACTGTCTTTCCGTACTTTTCAACTATCTGTACCATAATATTGATAAATGAATTGAATACTTCGTTTTCATCTTGCATCTGTTTACTTTGCAATTCGGAATTTTGGATATATTTTTCATTTCCCATAATGAGTACCTCCGCTATAAAACAAGCGGCTGTACTCTAATTATAGAAATACAGCCGCATTTTTACCAATGTGCAAATTTATTCTTCTCGCCCTTTTTACACATCTGTTGCCTTTATTTTCTCCAATGCAACACTAATGGCAAGAGCCTTATCAACCCTTGCCACCATATCATCTGGTATCATTCCTAAGTACTGTTCTAATCGCTGTTTATCAATCGTTCGTACCTGTTCAAGCAAAATAATTGAGTTCTTATCCAATCCCTCAAAGTTATTGATTAGAGTGTGTGTCGGCAGTTTTGCTTTGGTGTTTATTCTGCTTGTGATAGGTGCGACAATGACCGTAGGACTGTGCTTATTACCGACATCGTTTGAAATAATAAGTACAGGTCGCCTGCCACCTTGCTCCGAGCCAATAACGGGATTTAAGTTTGCGTAGTAAATATCCCCACGCTTGATTTTTCTTTCCATTATGTTTGACCTCCCAATTTTATTTAGGCAGGTATGTTCTGCCTATGTAGGCAGCCAAACAAAAGGAAGTATTTATGGTCTGGAGAAGATTAACAAAATCTCTGTTCTTGTGACCGCCTTTCGTCTGGCTGAATATGATAGGAGCATTTCAATTTGTCCTCGACACCCCGAAATGCTATGGGAAGTCGCCAAACGGTCAGCAGCGAACTGACACCACGGGAGTTCCACCCCAACTGTCGGTCTGACAGAGCCGCCCTCATTGCCTGCGACGGTTTTATCACGCTCGGACTGTGACTGGACGGGAGTATCATTATCCTCTTTGTGGGTTATGGCGAAATCGGGAGCTGCCCGATATTTTGAGTCGATAAGATTGGCTCACCACCTTTCAATCGCTCGCTGCCTGTCGGCAGGTCTTGGCGTACCGCTGCACACGCTTATGCTCATCACAATCACAAAGAGAAAGTATTTGGCGAATGGGTATTCACTTGTCAAGGAACGCCCCCCGTTTTCGCCACACAAAGGAAAACAGGGTAAGAGGTTTTTGTCCTCTCACCCTGTAGCCCGTGGGAATATTCGATTTTCCCCTCTACTCAAAAAACTTTTTTAATTTTTCTTTGAGCCTGTCCATTCGTCTGTAAACAGCTTTTTCAGTAATATTCAGACACACCGCAATTTCACGGGTTGAATATCCTTGTATCTTCATCAAAGCAATCTGCAATGTAAGCCTGTCTACCTTAATCAAGATTTGATATAGGCATTGATTTTCAATGCTGTCCAGAAAATCCTCAACCGTTTTCACTTCGGGTTGCGTAGTATCTTCGGCAAGTTCATCAAGATATGTACCTGTTTCCTGCACTCGCTGATAATACCGTCTGTCGGAATTAAAAATCGCCCAATCGTGAATATGGAGTTTTTCTATATCGTCCTCATTAACACCTAAGTTTCGCAACTGCTTTTCCTCGGCTTCTTTCCAGAGCCGCCATTTCTTTTCTTCTTTGGCTTTGTTGTATGCCATATCGTTTCCTCCAATCTGAATTTTTGAAAAATCCAGATTGGCAGGCGGTGAACGGCAACCGACAGAAAAGCAAAAAGCCGCAAAGGTACTAAGACCTCTACGGCAATAAGCATAATTATTTCTATATTTAAGAGATGTAATCTCTACTTGTAAAATGTAAGAGTGCCACGAGTGAGTGATGATTTTTTCTAAAAGGTAATCTTCACTCCACTGTGACACTCCGTAAATAGTAGCTGCTTCTGATGAGCAGCATTGCGGTCATATTCGACCAACACATAACAATCCCTCCAAACTCGAAAACGGGTTTAGAGGGCAGTAAAATTTAGTCTGGGCGTGACAAAGCCGCCCACCAAAGCACCGTTTTTTTTATTCGGTGGGCTTGTCCTACCTATGGTTATATAAAAACAGAGCCGACAAACTGCGATTACTCACTTGTTCATCGGCTCTGCGTCTTAGCGTCTGGCTCTTTGATGATTGTAATTGATTATGTGTTTAGTGACTTCCGTGGATAAAATGAAAATCACAGCAGTCAGCACCTTCTCCGAGTGTCCCTGCTCGTTCAAATCTAATTTTAGGTTCATATCCAGAAAAGGCAGTTATATCACTCTGACAAAAAACTGTACATAGTTCGGGACAACAATATTTTTCACACATATCTCTGTAAAGGCAACGAGCTATATCAAAATGGATTTCATTACTATCATTTCTTTTCCATTCTACAGTAAATCCTTCTATTGGATACTTTTTCTTCATATGTGATTTTGCAAACATCTTAAATAAGCCGTATGTAAAGGGCATTTTTTTAAGCTTGGCATTTTCTTCTGCCATATTGCGTGCATGATGCTGTATTTCCTTATGGGCTATCATAAGTGCTTCTTCTTGCGTAAAATCATTTTCTATAAGGGTTAAATACATACTTATCGTTGGCAACATCCTTTGAAAAACATGCTCATTTATTTCATTATTTTCAGATTTCATCTCTTTCTCACATAGATAAGCAAATTTTTTGCACATTAAGGCATAAAGCTGTTTCCCCTGTTCATTTCCATATTCTTTAACTAAATCGTCATATAAAAAGCTTATATGTGTTTCCTTGTAGTCCATACTGTTTTCTCCATTTCATACAATAGTTTACTTGTCTGGATTTTCCACGACTGTTTTTACTTCAATCAATATTTCCTGCTTGCACTTCGGGCAGTAAAGTAGAAGCATGAAAACTGTAATTAAGCCGAATAGCCAGAAATGAAAGAGCCAATGAGCTATGAGTTATCTCACTTGTTTATTCTGCGTCTTAGCGTCTGGCTCTTTGATGGTTTTAGATAATATAGCTCTAATTGCCCCTTTGGCGTGAATACGAACTACACTAACCTCATCGTGCGTTGCTATATATTCTAATTTTTCTAAATATGGTCGCACAAGCTCAGGCGTTCGTTTTCCTAACACCCGAAACATCTCTGGTGCTTCTATTCGGACTCTTTCGTTTTCATCGTTAAGAAGCTCTGCAAATATTGGCAAACAATCTTCATACACCGTTGGTGTATTTGTTGCAATGTTTTCAGAAGCCCATATAAAACTCAACCGTACATTAGAGCTTTTAGCTCCTGCCAAGATAAATAGTTCCTTAAAATAAGGGGCAACAAGTTTGTAATCTGCTCTGCCAATTCGTCCTAAAGCATTAGCAGTACGCTCTCTTAATA
>PPYE01091447.1_pt1 | contig 10762 bp, 11 predicted proteins | sample 1559881 | NCBI WGS metagenome assembly PPYE01 (sample SAMN08240022, study PRJNA423297) | Human gut metagenome, whole genome shotgun sequencing project.
TTCTAACGAAAGAAACTTTAAGTGCTGGGCCTAATATTGGGACAGGGGAAGGCGTAGCACACTCTAAACGCTGGTATGTCGCTCTGGTCCGTATGCATCATGAGAAGAAAGTAGCCGAGCGTTTAGACAAAATGGGGATTGAAAATTTTGTACCGGTCCAGCAAGAAGTCCATCAATGGAGCGACCGCCGTAAAGTGGTTGAATCCGTGTTGCTTCCCATGATGGTTTTTGTACATGCTGATCCTAAAGAACGTAAAGAGGTTCTTTCCTTTTCTACAGTTAGTCGGTATATGGTAATGCGTGGTGAGAGCAGTCCGACTATCATTCCTGATGAACAAATGGCCCGTTTCCGTTTTATGCTCGACTATTCCGAAGAGGCAATCTGTATGAATAGCGCTCCTTTATCACGTGGTGAAAAAGTACGTGTTATTAAAGGTCCCTTGACAGGGCTTGTAGGAGAGCTTGTTATGGTGGATGGCAGAAGCAAGATTGCTGTCCGGTTGAATATGCTGGGGTGTGCTTGTGCGGATATGCCGGTGGGGTATGTGGAACCAATGTAACTTGTGCTTTATGAATAAAAAAAACATCTTCGTTTTTACAGTACTCTTCTTTTCTTTCTTCTTTTCTGCGTGTCAATCTTATAAAAAAGTCCCTTACTTGCAAGATGCGGAGATACTGAAACAAGTCAATACGCAGACAGCACCTGTTCAAGATGCAAAGCTGTTGCCGGGTGATGAAGTCTCTATTTTTGTTTCAACTTCAGATCCGATAGTTGCGCAACCTTTCAATGCACAAGGTAGTAGCTTCCTGTTGGATAATGAAGGAAATATCAATTATCCGGTTTTAGGACAGTTATCCCTGAATGGATTGACAAGCCGTGAAGCGGAGAACTTGATTACTGAAAAGCTGAAATCTTATGTCAAGGAAAGGCCTACGGTCGTGGTTCGTATGTCCGGTTTTAAGGTTTCAATTTTGGGAGAAGTTGCTTCTCCCGGTGTCTATCCCGTAGTGAATGAACAGATCAATATACTTGAAGCACTCGCCATGGCAGGAGATTTGACTATTTATGGTGTGCGTGATAATGTAAAACTGATCCGTGAAGATAAGGACGGCCATAAACAGTTTGTTACACTCAATCTGAACGATGCGGATTTACTGTTGTCTCCTTATTATCAATTGCAACAAAATGATATCCTCTATGTTACTCCGAATAAGACAAAGGCGCAGGGGGCCGGTATAGGGCAAAGTACTACTTTGTGGATTACAGGATTTTCCGTTTTGGTGTCTATTACCAGTCTGCTGATCAATATTTTAAGATAACGTGTGGTTTATTGGGCATAATAGATCGAGATTCAAGTTCCAAAACCATAGATATAGATTCTTTCTGTTGAAAATATGATGGAGGCCAACAATGCCGTAAATAATAAGCGAATAGCCAAAAATACATTGATATTGTATTTAAGAATGTTTCTTACGGTAGGCGTTAGTCTCTATACCTCTAGAGTAGTACTTGCTAATTTGGGTATATCAGATTATGGGCTCTATAATGTGATTGGTGGCTTTGTCAGTATGTTCTATATGGTTACAGCGTCTTTAACTCAAGCTATAAGTCGTTTTATTACATTTGAATTAGGGAAAAATGATATGAAGAAGTTGGAGGATACATTTTCCACCTCTGTATTTATTCTATTTATTCTTTCTTTAGTAGTTGTTTTGTTAGCGGAAACAATAGGATTATGGTTTGTAAATTGTGAGTTAAATATAGATGCTGATCGAATGATAGCCGCCAATTGGGTTTATCAGTTTACGGTATTGACTTTTGTACTGGAGATGTTGAGTATACCTTACAGTGCATTAATTGTTTCTCATGAAAAAATGGGTACGTTTGCCTTTGTCACGATTATGAAAGTAATTCTAATGTTGGGAGTTGCATTGCTTTTATCTGTTAGTCCACTCGATACCTTGATTTTTTACGGCATCTTAACTTTCGCAGTATCTTTAGGCGTACAAGGAATGTATTATGTGTATTGTCGACGTAACTTTCGGGAATCTTCTGTGCATATACATTTTGACAAAGATTTGTTCAATGAGATGTTTGGGTTTGCCGGTTGGAATTTTTTGTCTACCGTTGCTTCCATGCTTAGCAGCCAAGGAGTCAATATGATGTTGAATATCTTTTTTGGGACTCCGGTGAACGCGGCAAGAGGAATCGCTGGGCAAATAAACGGTACAGCTGGTGCTTTTTCAAAAAACTTCACCATGGCACTATCTCCACAAATTACAAAAAGTTATGCAAGTGGAGATAAATTATATTCAAAGGCTTTAGTCTGTCAAGGGGCGAAATATTCATTTCTATTGTTACTAATGGTTGCGCTGCCTGTTATGTTGGAAACGGACTATGTGCTTTCTTTATGGCTTAAAGAAGTCCCGCCTTATGCTTCGGCATTTGTGCAGTTGCAGCTAGCTTATGCATTAGTGGATGTGCTGGTATATACTAATTTGATTTTGAACAATGCAACAGGTAAAATAAAAACTTACCAATTATTAATCAGTATAACGCAACTTGCTATTATCCCCATTTCGTATATTGTGTTAAAATTGGGTGGAAATCCGGTGTTGACTATTGGCATGACTAATTTAATGTATGCGTTGATAGTAATTCCACGAATTAATTTAAACCGCCAATTTATAGGTATTACATTTGGTTATTTCTTTAAGACGGTCATTGTTAAACTGTTTATTGTGTGCTTTTTGGCTACTACGGTTTGCCTGCTTATACAAGCTAGGCTGGAAGTATCTTTTGGACGCCTCATATTAATAACTTTTGTTTCTACATTTTGCATCGCTGTCTTGACTTACTCTATTGCTTTGTCTGTTTCAGAACGAAAGGTGATAATGGCTATTGTGAAAAGTAGGATGTTTAAAAAATGAAATGTAATGTTGAATAATAGGAACTCGGTACTTGCAATAGCTCTAATAATGGTAGTTGTCTATCATTTCCCTTATAATCCTATTGGAAGATTTAATATAGGATATATGGGGGTCGATATTTTTCTGTTTTATAGTGGATATGGTATTTGTAAGTCATTGCTGAAAAATAAAATAGCCACTTTTTATAAAAATAGATTAAAACGGATATTCCCAATGTTCGCTGTCTTTACTTTATGTATGGCAGCTTTGAAAGGTACTTTGAATGACATTTCATTATTATTACAACAAATTACGACATTGGCTTTTTATGTAAATCCGGACTATGCTACTGATTGGTATCTTTCGAGTTTGTTTTTATTCTATTTATTATCTCCCGTTTGTTTATTTGTTGTTAAAAAATGTAAATGGGGGGGGGTACGCTCTTATCCTTATAGTGACCTTTTTGTTTTTGCGCTTCATCGAAGTGCCTATGTGGCAATATCAATGTTTAATAGGAAGGATTCCAATTTATATTTTGGGCATTTTTTATTCATATTATAAAATAGAAACTATATCCCTTAAGTACTCTTTACCTCTATTTGTATCAGGTTGTTTTTTCTGGTTTTGTGGATATAGATATTTGGGAACGGATCTTATGGTACTCTTGATTATTCAACTAATTATACCTACTTTAAAAAGAACTCGGTTGCTGGATAACCGGATTTTATATTATGTAGGATCCCATTCATTAGAATTTTATATAGGAAATGTTATTACATTGCAAATGCAGCATTTGTTTTCTGAATCTCTTTTATTTGTCTGTGTGTTCAATATTTTGGGCACAATTATTCTAGGATATTTATTTGCTTTACTTAACGAGAGGATTCTAACTCCATTCGTGGATATGATTATAGAAAAGAAGTAAGAAATGAAAAAATATATTCGCTATATTCTCTATACATTACTGTGTCGGTTTTCTGGTTGTTTCAATCTGCATAATGCTACAGTGAGATGGATTATTTATCATCTATCTCCCTCCTCCAAGATAAATATTGATAGTAGCAAATGGGTAAAGTCGAGCATTAGTGCTTTGGGGGAAAACAATGAAGTCTCAATAATGGGAGAGGCGGATTTGGTATATAGTAATATTGCAATTTATGGGAATAACAATCGTGTTGTTTTCAATGGATGTACAGGTATATTATCTCTTATTATTCGTGGTAATAACTGTCATGTTATTATAGATAAAAAAACATCAATGGAACAGTGTTACATGGTGTGTATGGGGCAAGGCAATTCTATCACGATTGGAGAGGATTGTATGTTTAGCGGTGGTATTGAAATTTGGAATTCGGACACTCATCTTATTACAGATATGGAAGGGAATGGTATCAACCATTCACAACCGATAACAATCGGCAATCATGTGTGGCTAGGCAAAAACATTACCGTGCTGAAAGGTGTGACTATTGGTAACCACGCAGTTGTTGGTATGTCTTCTGTTGTGACAAAAGATATAGCTGCACATTCTATTGCAGCAGGCAATCCGGCAAGAGTGGTAAAGACTGGCATTGATTGGAAGAAAGGGTTTATTGATATTTAGTTTATATGTGTATACATAAATATATAGTGTTAAATATGTTAACAAAACGGGGGGGGGGTAATTGTTGATATTTTATTAATTATTTGTATCCTATTTCTAGTGACTAAAACAAAAAAATATGATGAATGGCTCAACCCCAAATCAACCGATCATTATGATAATTGGGCGGTGGAATGGGCTGTGAAAGGTTGGGACAGAACATTGGCTTCATTGCGAGTTGATACGGTAGATGCTGTATTCTTGGGGAATTCTATAACCTATGGCGGTAACTTTGAAAATGCTTTCCCTGACAAAAAAGTTGTTGTCTTGGCTTTTCCCGGAGATCATCTGAAAGGCATAGCTCTAAGAGCTTCGATGATGAAACATTTTAAAACAAGGAAAGTGTTTTTAATGGGTGGCATCAATGGTTTGAAAACGATACCTCTTGATAGCACCAAAGTTCTTTTTAATGAAACTCTTGATAGTATATCTAAATATGCTTTGGGTGCAGAAATTTATGTGCAAAGTATTCTTCCATTAAATAACATAAAGAAAAGTGATGGACGAGAAGTGAACCCTATGATCGTTTCGGCAAACAGATTTATAAAGGAGATGGCAGAACATCGCAGATACAAATATGTAGATCTATACAATTTTTACGTTAAGGATGGACAGATGCCTGCCAATCTTACGAAAGATGGTATTCATCTTTTCCCTAGTGCTTATGAAAGATGGTATCGGGAAATTTATAAATATATGTATGAGTAACAAGATTCTAATTGTATAAATAGTAAGAAATATTATGTGTAAGAATAATTTACGGGGGGGGGTGATGGTAGTAGCTCCTAATATGTATGGGAGAACTAATATAGGTGATTATATTCAAGCATTGGCTGCAAAGCAGTTTATTGGTGAAACAGATATCTATATAGAACGCGATCATGAACTAAATGTTTATAACGGAAAACCCGTAAAGATGATAATGAATGGCTGGTTTATGGATTATGGCGAAAATTTTCCACCTGTAGATAGTATAAAGCCATTGTATGTTGCTTTCCATATAAACAAATTAGGGCTTCCAGGATTGTTAAGTTCAAAAGCGATAGAACACTATAAAAAGCATCAGCCCATAGGCTGTCGTGATGAACACACTGCAGAACTTTTGCGTGAACATGGCGTTGATGCCTATTTTTCAGGATGCCTTACTTTGACTTTAGGTATGTCATATCGTTCTGATGAGAAAGATGGTAATGTGTATATAGTAGATCCCATGTATTCTACATTCAATTTAAGTAAAAGACCCTTTCTTATAGCGAAAACATTTTTTCGTTTGTTGTTCAATTACAGGCAAATAAAGACTATAACATTAAAACGAAGGCAGCAGGGATTGACGGCTTTATTCCATAATACAATTTTTTATTCGGCATATAGAAAAGCTTTTTCTGAAGACATTTTGCTCAATGCAGAATATATAGAGCATATCAATGATGTAATACCTAAAACGTATCCTGATTACCAATCGAAAATGGATTATGCTAAAATGCTTATTAATAAATATGCAAGGGCTAAATTGGTTATAACATCTAAAATACATTGTGCATTACCATGCACAGGATTAGAGACTCCCGTCGTATATATAAGAGCTAACAATGAGAGTACTCTCAGTACAGACCGTTATGGAGGGCTGATAGATTTATTAAATGTGCTAGAATGGAAGGGGGATGGATTAAATTTGCCGGAAGGATTTAATCGCATCACTTTGAATAACTTGCCAAAAATAAAAAACAGTTGGCGGAAATATGCAGAATCTTTAATTTCTCGTTGTAAGGATTTTGTGGAAAATAATTAATATGCAATGAGCAACTATAAATTATATGCGGTGAATTATGCAGATGCGGCATACGAACACGCCCGATGTGTAAATAGTGAGACCGCCCGAATAATTGGCAAAGTAGACGAAATATTGGAATTCCATCCGGAAGATATTGCTGATTTTCGTGCAGAACATCCTGAAATTTTTGCCTACAAACGTGGTGCGGGATTGTGGTTGTGGAAACCTTATATAATTTATAAAGCTTTGCAGCAGATTGAAGATGGAGCGTGGCTTTTTTATTGCGATAGTGGGGCAATGTATTATAATGATGTACATACCTTGGTAGATTGCGCTATAAAGGATGGTGAAGAACGCATGGTTTTTCAGTTGACATGGGCTTCTGCCCATCAATATACTAAAGCAGAGACTTTTGAATGGATGGGATGGAATGATAGAAAACATTATCAGGTAATGGCCACTTGCTCAATGTGGAAAAAAACATCGCAAAATCTCTCTATAATAAAGGAATGGCTTGATGCCTGTTGTGAGGAACGTCTCATATCTCCCAATCGATTTGATGAGTCTATTCCCGAAGATCCCGAATTTATATCTCATCGTGAAGATCAGTCTATATTTGATATTATTGTTCGTCGTCACGGTATAAAACCATATCGTGATCCTTCTGACTATGGAGTGAGGAATTATTTTTGGAATCCACTTAAAGATGGCGAGAGAAAGAGTTCTTATCCGGTGATTATATTATCTTTCCGTCGTAATAATCCTGATGTTTACAAATCAGAATTTCGCAAACGTTATCGTTTGTGGAGTCTATGCTTTCAGCATTTTGGTATTTATAAGAGGGTATTGTTCGTATTGAGCAAGATAGGAATATGGAAATCTGGAGCTAGTGGTATAGGGATATAGAATAATTTAAATTACTATATATTTAAATGATTAACTAATAAATATTCACTTTTTAGTGGATTTATTCTATGGATTTATTCGAAATAATAAAATTCCCTTATCGTGTGTTTCATAAGGCATATTTGAATAATAGAAAGAAAAATATGGGGGTGTGGAACTTCTTTCTTTGGCAGGGGAAAAAAGCAGAAGAGAAAATACGAAGAGAGTATTATAAACAAACATTTTACACAGTAAAAAGTGAAAAAACAACCGTTATTTATATGGCCAATGGATTTACTTGGCATGGTGGATTGGCTGACCGGTTAAAAGGTATTATTTCTTTGTTTTGCTGGTGTCATGATAATAACAGACCGTTTAAAATAAATTTCTGTCATCCTTTTAGATTGCAAGACTATTTGATTCCTAATCAGTATGATTGGCTGATTGGAGATGATGAAATATCTTACAATCCTCAAGAAGCAAGAGTGCTACAATGTTTGTTGGAGCCGGTACTTGCCGTACCTGAAGTACAATTCCAAATGCAACAATTACAAGAAAGTTGGATGAATGATAATTTGCAATTGAGGAATAAACAGTTGCATGTATATACGAATATGCGTTGTGGAAATCACCGATTTGCAGAATTGTTTCCCATATTATTCAAACCAGCCCCTCGACTTCAACTATTAATAGACTATCATTTGGAACGCATAGGTGGAATCTATATTTCCATTTCCTTTCGTTTTACTACTTTATTAGGTGATTTTAATGATTGTACAGGCCCTGCTTTGCCAGAGCAAGAAAGGCAACCATTGATTGATAAATGTTTAAAAGCAATAAGCGATATTTCATCTATAGCCCCCCGACATGATAGAGTCTTATTGACAGCTGATAGTTGTACATTCTTGAGACAGGCTGCTAAGCTTCCAAATGTTTATGTGATACCAGGGAAGGTAGGGCATATCGACTATGAGAATAACGATGATGTCAATATGAAAACATTTTTGGATTTTTTGCTTATTTCTAAAGCAGAAGCGGTGTATTTGGGCAAAAGTGGAAAAATGTATAAAAGTGCCTTTGCTCAAACAGCATCTATGGTAAACAATCGTCCGTTCAATATTATAGAATTCTGATAAACATGAATGATCATTTATGTGCTCCGGAGTCATGTACTGGTTGTCTGGCTTGTTTGAATGTCTGCCCGCAGAAAGCCATTACTATTATAGAGGGTTTTCTTGGAGAGATATTACCTAGTATTGATAGGGATTTATGTATAGATTGTGGAGCTTGTGATAAAGTATGTCCCTCATTAAATTCACAGGAAAAGTATTATCCACAAGCGTGTTATGCAGCTTGGACAAAGGATAATTTTGATTACAGTACATCGACTAGCGGTGGATTGGCTACAGCTATGAGTAAGCAAATTATAAATGGCGGTGGGGTAGTATATGGGTGTGCAGCTATTGGTATAAACGTGAAACACCTTCGTTGCACAACGATAGAAGAAATAGAAAAATTAAAAGGGTCCAAATATGTGCAGAGTAATGTCTGTACAATTTATCAAGATATAAAGTTAGATTTGAAAAATGGGAAAAAGGTTTTGTTTATTGGTACTCCATGTCAAGTGGGCGGAGTGAAATCTTTTTTGAAAAAGGATTATTTGAATTTCATAACAGTCGATTTAATTTGTCACGGGGTTCCATCTATTCGTTCTTTGAAGGATAGCTTAAGTCATAATATTAAAGACCTTGATTTTGAAACAATTTCTTACCTTTCCTTTAGGAATCATGGGAAAGGAGACTTTTGTTTAGAATGTAAAGGAAAGACTAAGAATAGGATTCCTTTTGAATTTGAAAAAGGAGTAGATTATTCGACTTCTTATTATCCTACTTTTTTCTTCGGTAATTCATATCGTAATAGTTGTTATCAGTGTCAATATGCTCAACCCCAAAGAGTGTCAGACATAACTATTGGTGATTTTTGGGGGTTAAGCGACAAGCTTGTCATTGACCAAGCTCAACAAGGAATATCTGCTGTTTTGATTAATACGGACAAAGGAGCTGGCTTTTATCAAGCTTTAGTAGATAATATTCATAGTTATCCGGAAAGTATTGATGAAGCAGTCATTAATAATGCACAATTAAAGTCCCCTACTATTAAAACCAAAAGAACTAAAATCTTCAGATATCTATGTACTAAGATGTCTTTTGAGAATGCTTTTAGATGGACTTATCTTGATAGGATAACAAAAAGTAAATTAAAGAAAATCATTAAAAAGATTATATATTATAGATGAAAACCGTCGGTATAGTAAATTTCCATGCTGCCATTAATTATGGTTCTGCTCTTTTAGCTTATGCCTTGCAACGCACTATAAGTGATATGGGATATGATTGCCAAATTATAAACTACCAACCGAAACGGCAGATTGAATGTTATCGGTTACCTATCTTGGTAAGTCGGAATCCTATAAAACGTTGGATAGAATCCTTATATTGGGGGAATTATGGTAAACAAATGGAGCAAAAATATGAAAAGTTCCATCAATTTGCGCATGATTATATGCGTTTGACTCCCTATTGTAATGAACCGGAGCATATAAATGATATTTGCGGAACATTTGATTTTTATATTGCGGGAGGCGACCAAATCTGGAATACTAAATGTGCAGATTTTGAATGGTACTATTATTTGGATTTTGTTAAAAACGGCAAGAAAATAGCTTATGCTCCTAGTATGGGACCTGGAGGCAGTGCTGCAATAAGTAATGATGAAGTAAATAAAGTAAAGCAAGAAGTGTCTACTTTTTCTGCAGTAGCTGTTAGGGATAGTGGAACAGCAGAATTCTTTGATTCAAATTTCGAAATAGTTCTTGACCCAACTATGTTATTAACCACTGATGAATGGTCTCAATTAGCGGGAGACAAACCGTTAATTAATGGAGAGTATGTATTCTATTATGATCCTTTTGATCATGATATGGGTAAATCAGCTGCGAAAGAATATGCAAAGACACACAAATGTAAAATAGTGTCTAGTAATATTTATATGATATTCAAGAAGGATTCTAAAACGTTTAATTACAATCTGAATGTCGGTCCATTAGAGTTCCTAAATCTTGTTAAGTATGCTAAGTTTTGTATAGGTCGTTCATTTCATCTTTGTGCGTTCTCGTTACTTTTTCATAAAGAATTTAAGATGGTGGATGGATTGAGAGATAAGCGAAATCTTGAATTGGCCAACTTATTATTTGCGGATGTGACATTGTTACGCAAAGGTGGGGGAGAAGATATGGTGATTAACTCGGCAGATTATACGGAAATATTTGAGAAGCGATTAATAGAGCAAAGGAAGAAGTCAATACGGTTTCTAGCAGAAGCCTTGAATTGTAAGAAAGTAGAATAATAAGCTTTTATTCAAATAGTTGGTTAGCGTCCAAAAATGCCGTATAGTATAACCGATATAAAATCCAGATCTTTGCTTTCGTTAAATCAAAATCCAAGTTTATGTATAGTTACAATGATTTTGAGCGTCTATTTTTGCGCTATAAATTG
>PPYE01311932.1_pt1 | contig 10762 bp, 8 predicted proteins | sample 1559881 | NCBI WGS metagenome assembly PPYE01 (sample SAMN08240022, study PRJNA423297) | Human gut metagenome, whole genome shotgun sequencing project.
TTCTTATTTTATTAAGTAAAGGATTGTTTCTTATTTTTTTGCAAATATCAATTCCATTCATTCCGGGAAGCATTAAATCCAGCAAAATAATATCTGGATTTATTTTTTCGATCAGAGACATGACATTATTTCCAGTATCAGTTGTGAAAACTTCATATCCATAAATTTCTAGATTTAATTTTAATAACTCTAATATATGTATTTCATCATCTATAATTAATATTTTTTTTCCCACAAAAGCCTCCTGCTAAAGCTAGATTATTTAAAGTTATTATAGCATATTTTTAGAAATAATAAAAAGCTGAACTAAAAGCAGTCCAGCTTTATTTTTATATATTTTAATCCTCATATCCATCTGGATGATTTTTATGCCATGTCCATGCTGTATCAATTATTTTTTCAAGAGTGTTATATTTAGGCTTCCATTTTAATTCTTTCATAGCTTTATCAGAACTTGCTACAAGTTTAGCAGGATCTCCAGCTCTTCTAGGTGAAACTATTGCTGGAATAGGATGCTTAGTTACTTTTCTGGCTACTTCAATAACCTCTTTTACAGAGAATCCCTCTCCATTTCCTAGATTGAATATTTCACTTTCTCCTCCATTATTTAATCTTTTTAGAGCAAGAATGTGAGCATCAGCAAGGTCCATTACATGAATGTAATCTCTGATGCAAGTTCCATCAGCAGTAGGATAGTCATCTCCATATATTCCTATGTGTTCTCTTTTACCAAGAGCTACCTGAAGTATAATTGGAATGAGATGGCTTTCAGGACTGTGATCTTCTCCTATTTCACCAGTAGGATGAGCACCAGCAACATTGAAATATCTCAAAGCTGTATATTTTATTCCATAAGCTTTATCACACCATTTGAGCATTTTTTCAACAGCCAGCTTACTTTCACCATATGGATTAGTAGGGAAAGTTGTATCGCTTTCAAGAATAGGTATATTCTCAGGTTCTCCATATGTAGCAGCAGTTGATGAGAAAACTATTTTATTGACATTATATTTTTTCATAGCTTTTAATAGACATAAAGTTCCATAGAAGTTATTTTCAAAATATTTTAAAGGCTCTTCTACACTTTCTCCAACTAAAGAGAAAGCAGCAAAATCAATTACACCATCTATTTTATTATCTTTAAATACTCTTTCCATAAACTCGTCATCTCTTAGATCTCCAAGAACAAGTTTTGCTTTTTCGTGAACTGCATCAACATGACCAGTTTGAAGATTATCAAGTACAATTACTTCTTCTCCACTGTCAATAAGAGCTCTAGTAACGTGACTTCCGATATACCCAGCTCCACCACAAACTAAAATTGCCATTTTATCCTCCTTAGAAAATAGTGTTTTTTATATTATACATCATATTTTTAAAAATTTTAATCTAATTCATGTTAATATATTCAACAAATCTCAGCAGACCTTTTTGACCTTCTGGGGTTCTTTTGTACACTCCAGCATCTTCAAGGACTCTTGAAAAAGTTATTCCAACTTCATCTTTTAAGATAGATTCTACATTTTTAGGAGTTATTTCAAAGTGCTTTTTCTGAATATTAACAGCCCAGTTTAAATGTTTTTCAACTTTAGGATCATTTTTAATTTTAGTTTCAAAGTCAGGTTCTGTCATATATTTTCCTAGTATTTCCAGTTCTTCCTTCAATCTTCCAGGAAGTACAGCAAGTCCCATAACTTCAATAAGCCCTATATTTTCTTTTTTTATATTATGGACATCTTCGTGTGGATGGAATATTCCCAAAGGATGCTCATCACTTGTTCTGTTATTTCTAAGGACAAGGTCAAGCTCAAAATCTTTTCCTCTTCTCCTTCCAATAGGAGTCACAGTGTTATGAGGAGTATCTCCAGAGAATGCGTATATTCCCAGAGATTCGTCACTGTATCCTCTCCAGTTATCAAGTATTTTTACTGCAAGGTCCACCAGTTTTTTTCTGTTAGGACTTTTTATTCTTATAACTGACATAGGCCATTTAACTATTCCAGCTTCAACATCTTCAAACCCTTTAAAAATTATAGATTTTTCTACAGGAGATTTTGCCATTGGAAATTCATGGTGTCCTCCCTGATAGTGATCATGACTTAAAATTGATCCCCCAACAATTGGAAGATCAGCATTTGATCCTACAAAATAATGAGGTACCTGTTCAACAAAAGCTGTTATTCTATTAAAAGCATCTTTGTTTATTTTCATAGGTCTATGTTCCCCAGAAAAAATAATAGCATGTTCATTGTAATAAACATATGGAGAATATTGAAGGAACCATTGCTCTCCCTCTAAGAAAAATGGAAGAACTCTGTGATTTTGTCTGGCAGGATGATTTAATCTTCCTGCATATCCAACATTTTCATAACATAAAAGACACTTAGGATATGATGATGGAGGAAGAAGTCTTTCTTTGGCTATATCTCTTGGATCTTTTTCAGGCTTTGAAAGATTTACAGTTATTTCCATATCTCCATATTCTGTATTTGAATACCAGTACATATTTTTTGCTATTCTGTCTGTTCTTATATAGTTAGTTTTTTGAGCAAATTCGTAATAATTATCAGTAGCCTTTTCTATTCCTCCAAGACTTGATATTTTTATAAATTTATCTATTACATGAGTGGCAGATGGAGTTATTTTCCCCATTATCTCTGTATCAAAAAGATCTTTTACAACAATACTGTCTTCAATTATACCTTTTTCCACAGCCCAGTTACATATATTTTCCAGTATTTCATTTGGATATTGAGGGATAGTTCTGGAAGAAATATCTGTATCTTCCCAGTCTTCAAGTTTTAAAAGGGATATAATCTCATTTCTGGATATAATTTCATCATATTTTCCTATGAGGTCATTTTTTAATCCGTAAGCCAGCAGTAACTTTACCTCTTCAAATATATTCATTAAAAATCACCTAACTTTCTACTTCCATCACCAATTTTAGCTACATAGAAATCAGCAGTTAATCCAGTTTTTGCTTTGTATTTTTCTCCAACAGATTTTATAAATTCATCAATAAATTCATCTTTTACAATGCTTACAGTACATCCTCCAAACCCAGCACCAGTCATACGAGCACCTATTACACCTTTTGCTTCCCATGCAGCTTCTACTAGAGAATCAAGTTCAAATCCTGTTACCTCATAGTCATCTCTCAAAGAGATGTGAGATTGATCCATAAGTTTTCCAAAGGCCTCTACATCTCCAGAATTTAATTTTTCAACAGCTGTTTTAGTTCTTTCATTTTCAGTTACTGCATGAGTGGCTCTTTTTAATTGCTCATCATCAGTTATAAAATGTTTTACTTCGTTGAATTTTTCTACTGAAAGTTCTCCAAGATTTTTTATATTTATTCCATTTTCATTTAAGACTTTAACAGCTGCTTCACAAGAACTTCTTCTTTCATTATATTTAGAATCAGCAAGACCTCTTTTTTTATTTGTGTTAGCTATAACTATTGATGCTCCATCTAATTCAACAGGAGCATAGTGATATTCAAGAGTATTGCAGTCTAAAAGAATAGCATTATCTTTTTTACCCATTCCAATAGCAAATTGATCCATTATTCCACAGTTTACTCCTATAAATTCGTTTTCAGCTTTTTGAGAAAGTTTTACCATTTCTACCATATCTATATCAAGTTTAAAGATTTCTTTTAAGATAACTGATGTAAGAAGCTCTATTGAAGCTGAAGAAGAAAGTCCAGCACCATTTGGAATATTTCCAAAGAACATTACATCAAATCCTTTATCTATTTTATATCCAGCATCTATAAAAGTTTTTATTACCCCTTTAGGATAATTAGCCCAATTATCAGATGGAGTATTTATAAGCTTATACAAAGAAAATTCTTTTGTTCCTAGTTTTTCAAAGTTTTTAGAATACATTCTAAAAATATTATCATCTCTTCTTTTTACAACTGCGTAAGTACCAAAATCCAATGCACAAGGGAATACAAATCCACCATTATAGTCAGTATGTTCTCCTATAAGATTTACTCTTCCAGGAGAAAAGAATACCTCAACAGCTCCTGAATGATTAAATAGAGTTTTAAAATCTTGTACCAATCCTTTTATCATATTATATTCAACCTCCGCAAATTCTTTTCTAAAAATCTAGCCTACCTTAATATAAGTATATAGTATAAATTGATTTTAACAACTAAAATTACAAAAAAACACCTCATCTTTATAAACTTAGTAAAATAAGTTTTTGGAGTTTTCTGAAAAATGTTGTATAATAAGAGTATATATGAAAGGGGGAAATATGAAACCAACAAGTGCAAAAATGAAGACATTGGAATTTATAAAAAATAGTAATGGAACTTCAAGAGTAGAGCTGGCAAAAGAACTTAATATTACCCCAGCAGGAATCGGAAAAATTGTAAATGCCTTTTTAGAGAAGGGGATTATAAAAGAATATAGTGAAGGAGTTTCTACTGGTGGAAGAAAACCATTTATACTTAGAATAAATGAAGAAAATATAGGAATGATACTTGGAGTATCATTGGCACCAAGATTTATTCAAATATCTATTGGAGACATAAATGGAAAAATATTGAGGACTAAAAGATATTCGTTGAAGAAAAGGCTGGCTAAAAAGGAAAATAACATATTAAAAGCAGTTGAAGCCCTCATAAAAAAAGAACTAAGAAGCGAAGAGATAACAATAATATCTATAATAATGAATGGGATGGTAGATAGTGAAGCAGGAATATCTATATTTTCTCCACATTATAATTGGAAAAATATAAAGCTCAAAAAACTGCTAGAGGAAAAGTTTAAGAAAAGAGTCTTTATAGAAAATGATGTAAGAGGGATGGCACTTACTGAAAAAATATTTGGTTCCTGCAAAGAGAAACATAATTTTGTTGTATTGAGCATAGGAGATGGAGTAGGAGGAAGTATTTTCTTAAATGATTCTCTTTATCATGGATATGGATCTATGTCAGGAGAGCTTGGACATATGGTGGTAAAAAGAAATAGCTCAGAGAAATGTTCATGTGGAAAGAGAGGATGCCTTGAAACAGAAGTATCCAATGTAGCAGTTATTAAAAAGGTAGTATCTCAAATAAAACTGAATAATTACAGCAGTCTTAAAAATACTCTTAGTGAAAAAGGGAGTTTGGATATCGGAGACATAATAAATGCTGTAAAAGAAAAAGATATGCTTACTTTAAATATAATGAATGAGGCAATTTATCTCACAGCTCATGCTGTTGATGGAATAATTTCAGTAATAAATCCTGAAAAGATAATTCTTTTTGGTGCTATATTTAAAAGCAGCTTTTTATTTAAAACACTTGTTAATGAAGTGAAAAAAGTAACTTTAGATGAACAGAATTATGAAATAAAAGTATCGGAATTTTCAGATAATATTTATGAAATATCACCATTTGCAGTGGTTAATTATAATATATTTAAAGAGCTATAAAAATAGAGAATGACTTAAAATTAAAATACAATTTTAGTCATTCTCTTTGTTTTTGATGTTACTCTATAACTGCAATAGCTCTTGTCCAACCAGCACTAGCATCTTTTATTTTAATGGGAAAGCAATAAAATTTAAATCCTGTAATAGGGAGTTTGTCAAGATTTGTAAGCTTTTCTATATGGCAGTAAGCTTTTTCCATACCAGCTCTATGTCCTTCCCATATGATATCTTTATTTTTTGTTCTGTTAAATTCTTCAGCGATCAATGGAAGAGGTCTGTCCCAACTCCATCCATCTGTACCCACTACTTTTATTCCTCTATTTGTAAGCCAGAGAGTTGCTTCTTTACTCATTCCACATCCAGCAGTTAGATATGCTTTTGTACCCCATTTATCTGCCGCTCCAGTCATTACTAAAACTATATCTCCCTCTTTGAGTTCATAGTTTATTTTTTTGAAATAATTTTCAAAATCTTCTGGGAGAACTTTGTATCCATCTGGTTTATCTCTGAAGTCTACAACTACCCCTTCTCCTATGAACCAATCTAAAGGAACTTCATCTATCGTCCATGCTCTCTCTCCGTTGTTCATAGTAGGATAATAATGGTATGGAGCATCCACATGAGTTCCTGAATGAGTAGATATATTAATAAATTCTATTGCCCATCCATTCCCTTCTGGAAGATCTTCAATAGTTGCATCTCCAAAAAAACCAGCCATTTCAGCAGCAGTATCTTTATGATTGCAATACTTTATTTGTGGTATCTGATTAGGTGGATCACTAGGAAGTCCAGCCTCTACTGCTATACTTAAATCTATTATTTTTCTCATTTTGTCCTCCTTAATTTAGAGGTCATATTCTTTGAGTTTTTTATACAGGATAGTACGAGATATACCTAACATCTCGGCAGTTTTTGTTCTATTGTTTCCTGTTTTTTCAAGAGCCTCTATGATGACCTCTTTTTCAAAATCTTTTTTTATAGTTTTTATATGAAAATTTTCTATATGTTTTGTTTTTCTGAATTTTTTTAGATGTTTATTATCAAAATATTCTTGAAAGTCTTTCCATTCAAGGATAAAAGAATCAGACATATTCATAGCTCTCTCAACAACGTTTTGTAACTCTCTTATATTTCCAGGCCAGTCATAATCCATAAGTCTGCTGTTCACTTCATCTGCAACTTTTGAAATATGCATTCCAAGCTGAAAATTTAATCTTTGTATTGCATCCTTTACAATGAGGGGAATATCCTCTTTTCTTTCTCTCAATGGAGGTATTTTAATTTTTATGACATTTAATCTGTAGAAAAGATCACTTCTGAATGTGCCATCTTTTACCATCTTTTCAAGAGGGATATTTGTAGCAGCAATTATTCTTACATCTACAGGAATACTTTTTTCACTTCCAATTCTTTCAATTTCTCTTTCTTGAAGAGTTCTGAGTAATTTTGGTTGTAAAATATGAGATAATTGATTTATTTCATCTAAAAAAATACTGCCCTTATCTGCCATTTCAAATTTTCCAATTTTTCCACCTTTTTTTGCTCCAGTAAAAGCACCATATTCATATCCAAAAAGTTCTGATTCTATAAGATCTTTTGGAATAGCAGCACAATTTACTTTTATAAAAGGATTAGAAGTCCTCTTGCTTAAATCATGTATAGAATGTGCAACTAGTTCTTTCCCACATCCTGTTTCCCCCTCTATAAGGACAGAAGAATTTGAGTTAGCAGTTTTTATAATTTTAGCTTTAAGTTTTTTTATAAGGTCGCTTTCTCCAATTATATTATTAATGGAATATTTAGCTCCCCTTATTTTTCTTAATTCTTGTTTGTAATATTCTATGTTAGATATCATATTATTAATAGTGTCTGTAAAATTTATGGCTTGCTCCATTTGATTGAAGATAACATGAACAAGAACACCGATTATTTTTTGATTGGAAAAAAGAGGTATATATGTACAAAATCCCTGCTTTATTATACTGTTTTCAAAAATAAAAGGCTGTCCAACAAGAGTCTTACCTATTTTTAATACTTCATCTACTAATGTAGATGGAAATACATCGTGAACATATTTTCCTTTTATTTGATTTAAATCATATCCCATATAATCAGACCAGCTTTTGTTTACATAAATATATCTTCCTTTTTCATCAGTGATAGCTACTCCATTTAATTGATCTATAGCTATTTTGAATATATTCTCTTTCATAGTCATCCTCCAGATATCCATATATTTATTTTAATGATACACTATTTAAATGATATCCTGATATTTTTTTTATGGGTAGAGATTATTGATACTTTTCAATAATATTTTTACCAGAAGAAGTAAGAATAAGTTTTCTTTTGTATAATCCTTTTTCCTCTAAGTAACCTCTTCTTGAAAGGTGAGAAACTATGCTTGATACCTGAAGAGAATTATATTTTTTTTCTTTGATAAAATCTGTAAGTTTAGAAGATGTATCTCCTATAGTTTTTAAAAATTCTAAATAGTTAGATGTAATAAAATCTTTTGACATTTTTTCTTCTAAGTCATTAAGTTTTGGAAGAACAGATGAAGCTTTATCAGTAATTTCAAAAGTATAGAAACTGCTTCCTGTTTTTCCTGCTCTTTTTATATATCCACCACGATCAAGTTTTTCTATAGCAATATTAGAAACTTTTGAGTCTACTTTTAAACCATCAGTAATATCTGACATATATTGATGTCCGTATCTTATAAGAGAAAGAACCTGAATATCAAAATCATTTAATTCTACTTTTTCTCTATTGTTTTTAGAAGGTTCTAATTCCCAATCAGGTCTTCCATAATATTTAGATTCTGTTGGAGAAAGTATAGTAAATACCACTCCAGCAGCAGCAGTAACTACAAATCCCAAAACAGCTAGATAAACATACTGCCCAATAACGAATATTTTTGTAAGTTCCAAAATAGTAAATATAACCATTGTGCTCATTCCAAAGATAACTCCCCAAAATGCTCCTGTTGAATTAAATCTTGGCCATAAAAATCCAAGACACAAAAGAATAGCAGGAGGTACCAGCCAGCAATTAGAGAAAGCAAATAAATATGTAGGGCCACCTGGGAAATAGCATAATACCCAAGTAAACATAAGGACTAAAAACATGATTATCTTACTTGCTCTAAGAGATTTGGCTGAGTCAGCATTTGGATTAATTGTTCTCTGATAAATATCTCTTGTAGCTGTAGAAGTTGCTCCCATAGCTGAGGTAGAAGATGTAGATATAGAAGCTGCAACACATCCAATGACTATAAATGCTGAAATCAAAGGAGTAAACATTTTGGCAGCAACACCATAAGCCGCAGTTGGAGCAATAGTTCCCCCACCTACTGTAAATACTTCTGGAAGTGCAGCACCTGTATATGCTCCTACCAGTACAAGAGGAATCATGAATACAAACATTAAAATAAATCCTGCTGAAACAAAAGAATTTTTTGCGATTTTTTCATTTCTTGAAGCAGCAAGTTTTCCCCAATAGTAATTATTTCCCCATACTAATGCAGAACTGAAGCAAAGGCAAAAATTTAAAACACTTGGATATTTTAAAGACATACCTGGAAGTGAAGCTCCTGAGATACCGTTATCCATAAAATTTCCAACCAGCCATTTATTGGCTATAAAATCTATCCCGCCATATTTTTTTACAAGAAGTATAAGTAGAAGAGGAATAGCAATAGTTCCAATAGTTACCTGTATAAAATCTGTTATGGTAGAAGCCCATAGTCCACTCAATGTAGCGAATATTATTACCACAAGAAAAGCTCCAGCCATTACAAAATGAGTAGGCCAGCCAACATATCCAGATACAATAGCTGAAAGAGAAACTATGTTATTGGCAAGAATACCACACATTCCTATTATAGTACCATAGGCTACAATGTTTCTAACTTTACTGTTGTATCTCATTTCAAAATATTCTGGAAGAGTCTGTGCTCCACATCTTCTTACAAAATTTGCAAAAAGCAGTCCATAGAGAACAAGACCAAGAATAGAGTAAATTATTCCCCAGGCTAAAGCTCCTTTTACTCCATAAAGAATAGCAAATCCACATTCTAATGAAACTGTTGTTCCAGCAAATCCAATAGCAGCAACTCCCATAGTATTTATAGGAAAGCTAAGCTCTCTGCCTGCCAAGATGAAATCAGAAGCATCAGCAACCCATTTTTTGCTGTATATTCCTGCCCCTATCATAAGAGAAGCAAAAACTATACAATAGATACCAAAAATCATTTGTACACTCATAAAACAGCTCCTTTATTATTTTTTATTTAAATCTAGAATTTTCCTTGCTTCGTCTACTGTAGCTACTTCAAAAGAAGCTTCTCTGATAAGATTGGCTGCTCTTTGTACAAGTTGTGCATTAGATTCTGCAAGTTCTCCATTTTTAAAATAAACATTATCTTCCATACCAACTCGTACATGTCCTCCCATAGCAATTGCAGCAAGCATGATAGGTATATGTCCTCTTCCTATTCCAAGTGCAGACCATGTAGAATTTTCTGGAATAAGATTTTTAAGATATACCAGATTTTCAACAGTTGCAGCAGTTCCGCCAGCAGCTCCAAGTACAAATTGATAATGAACAGGAGCAGTAAGTACACCTTTTTTTAAATAATATAATGAGTTATAAATCATACCAGCATCAAATATTTCAATTTCTGGTTTAACACCATATTCCAACATAGTGTTTCCCAATTCTTCCAAAAATTTTGGATGATTAATAAAAAGACTTTTGTGCATCCAGTTCATAGAACCGCAATCATAAGAGGCAATATCAGGTTTAATGGTTTTTAGATGAGCCATTCTTGTTTCATCAGTAGCATTTAAATCTCCAGAAGTAGTGCAGTTGATGATGATATCACATTTTTCTTTGATTAAATTTACAGTTTCTTCAAATACATTTTTATCCATGGTACCATTTCCATCTTTATCTCTTACATGAATATGGCATATAGCAGCTCCTGCTTTATAACAGTTGTAGACATCTTCTGCTATTTCATATGGAGTAATTGGAACATTAGGATTTTCTTTTTTTGTAGTCCATGCTCCAGTTGTAGCAACAGTAATTATTCGCTTATTTTTCAAAATTTTTCCCTCCCTTGTATATAATGTTATTATATAAAGCAAATAGTATGCCATTTGTGATGAGAATATATTTTAAGAGCATTAAGAGAAAAAATGAAAAAATCCCAAAATAAAAAAATGTAAACTAAAACTTACAGTATTAAAAGAAAAAAGGTTTGAGGCCACTGTTGAAGTTTTTGTAAATAAAAGTTTACGTAAATAAAAGATTACAG
>PPYE01483816.1_pt1 | contig 10762 bp, 4 predicted proteins | sample 1559881 | NCBI WGS metagenome assembly PPYE01 (sample SAMN08240022, study PRJNA423297) | Human gut metagenome, whole genome shotgun sequencing project.
CCAACGTGATGCTGAAGGGAACTTTTATGAGGCGAATCATCTGGAGGGTGATGTGGACATGTATCATGTAGTTAAGAACTTGTTGAAAGTGCAGCAACGTCGTGGAATATCTATTCCTATGCGTCCGGATCATGGCCATCAGATGATAGATGATTTGAACAAGAAAACAAATCCGGGTTATTCTTGTTTGGGACGTATGCGTGGCCTTGCCGAGCTTCGTGGCTTAGAAAAAGGAATAGCGATGAGTATGGAAACAAAATAATCTTTTTTTTAACATATAGAAAGAAGGCCTGAATGTCTTCCGGTGATGAGGTATATCCGGAAGTATTCAGGTCTTCTTTTTGTCTAAGAGGTAGATAATGAGGACTATTCTAGACAAATATAGAGATTAATTAGACAAATAAAGAGGTGCAGGCAAGGGGAGGAGGTTTATATTTGCAACAGATTTAATCTAATTAACCCTTAAATTCTTTTATTATGAATAAAAAAACAAAACTGCTTTCAATCCTTAGATTGGTGACAGCTATCCTGTTTTTGTTCTCATCGGAGGTGTTGGCCCAATCCTTATCTATCAGTGGTAAGGTAATTGACAAAAACAGTCAGGAGCCTGTAATTGGGGCCAGTGTTTTAATTGAAGGAACCTCAAACGACCGGATCTGTGTCTTCAGTGAAAGGAGATGCATTGGAACGTCGTCCGGTAGCTGATGCCACACAGAGTTTGCAAGGGATGGTTCCGGGGTTGTTGGTGAGCAACTCAAATACGGGCCGTCCGGGAGCTAGTGGTACATTGACTTTGCGCGGACAAGGCAATCTGGATAATAATGCGAATCCTTATATTTTGGTTGATGGAGTGGAAATGAGTCTCTCGGACGTGAATCCGAATGATATTGAAAGTATTTCTGTATTGAAAGATGCTGCTGCTTGTGCCATTTATGGTGCACGTGCGGCGTATGGTGTCATTTTGGTTACTACCAAGAAAGGTGAGGAAGGTAAAATGCGTGTAAATTACCAAGGAAACGTAGGTTGGAGTACGCCGACTGTATTGCCTGATATGGTTGATTCCTATGAATTTGCTCAGTATTGGAATGCCGGATGTATTAATGCAGGTTCTCCTCGTTTGTATAGTGAGGAAAAAATGGGTTTATTACAGCAATATATTAAAGATCCCAGTAGTGTGGATCCTTGGTTCGAGCTTCCTAAAAATTCTAATATGAACCCGGCATTCGAAAATTCAGAATTAGGAGTAGGAAATACTAATTATTTCGATTTGCATTATAAGGATTGGGCATTCAAGCAAAATCATAATCTTAGCTTGAGTGGGGGTGGCAAAAAAGCACAATATTATATTTCTGGTGGTTATTATTCGGAAGATGGTATTCTCCGTTATGCCGATATGGATTTCAGCCGTTATAATTTTGCCGCTAATATTTCTTCTCAGATTACCGATTGGATGAAGGTAAAAGTAAATACGAAGTTTATGCATTCCGATGAGGATACTCCTTTTGGTGACGGAGGGCTTAGTGAAGGCTTTTATCATTCATTAGCACGTTTCCGTCCTACAGTTGCTCCTATTGATCCGAATGGGCATTTTACAGAACTGACTATGATTCCTTATTTGCAGAGTGGTACGTATACAAATACTCAACGTGACCGTTTTAGTTTAACGGCAGGTTTAGATATCCAACCTGTGAAAAACTGGTTTATCTTTTTTGATTATACATATAAATTGATGGATTTGGAATATGAGGCATTGAACGTGAGCCCGTTAATTTATGGGGCTGACGGGGTGAGTACTTCGAAAGGTGTGCGTGATGAGTTGGGTGTATCACCCGATGGCAAGTTTACCCGTTATTATGCGCATACTCGCTACCAATCTATAAATTTATATTCGAATTATCTCTTTACTTTGGGAGACAAGCATAATTTTACCGTAATGGCAGGTTATCAGGAAGAAAATAATGACTATAGTTATATGAAGAACTCGATTACCGGACTTTATTCAACTTCAAATCCTAATGTAGGTATGGGAACCGGTGATAAGACGGTAGTCGATACTCGTAATGGTTGGGCAACCCGTGGCTTTTTCGGACGTGTGAATTATGATTATGACGGACGTTATCTTCTTGAATTGAATGGACGATATGATGGATCGTCACGTTTTGCCAAAGGTAATCGTTGGGGCTTCTTTCCATCTGCATCTTTAGGATGGAATATTACCCGGGAACAGTTTATGATGCCAATAGCCGATGTAGTTTCCAACTTGAAACTTCGTGCTTCTTACGGATTACTGGGTAATCAGGCGGGTGCGGCTCTTTATACTTTTGCCGCTACTATGGATTTGAATGATAAATTGGGAAATTATATATTCTCTGATGGACGCCACATCTTTACTAAGGCCCCTGCCGTAGTCAACCCGAATACGACTTGGGAAAAAGTGGAGAGTAAGAATATAGGTTTGGATTTCGGTTTCTTTGGTAATTCGTTGACCGGTTCTTTTGATGTTTTTCAACGTGATACGAAGGATATGTTAGGACCTACGGTGGATTTCCCGGATTTCTTTGGTGCAGACGCTCCTAAAACCAATAATGCCCGTATGCGTAACCGTGGTTGGGAATTGGTGCTGAGTTATCGTGGAAAAATTGGAAAGGATATTGACTATAGCATAGGCGGTTCTCTTTCGGATGCTACTGCTGAAGTAACTGAATATGAAGGGACTAGAACAAATCCTAAAGATAATTGGTATAAAGGAAAGAAAGCTGGTGAAATTTGGGGATATCGGGCGGACGGACTGATCCAGACTCAGGCAGAGGCGGATGAGTATAATAATACCTATGATTTGTCTTTTATAAGCGGTAAACCTTGGACGCCGGGAGATGTAAAATATCGTGACCTGAATGGGGATAAGAAAATCAATAATGGGCTTAATACCTTGGATGATATGGGTGATATGACAGTAATCGGTAATACCACTCCTCGTTATCAATATACCATTAACGGTTCAATTAGCTGGAAAGGTGTAACCGTAAGCGCTATGTTCCAAGGGGTCGCTAAGCGGGACTGGGATCCTGGTACGGGAGCTTATTTTTGGGGAAGCGGACCTTATGCGCAGGTGACGGTGTTTAAAGAGCATTTGGATTATTGGAGTGAGACAAATACAGGGGCTTATTATCCAAAACCTTATATTCATACAGCAGGAGGAGTGGTTCCTTTCCGTAATAAGACAATGACGCTTAGTGACCGTTATCTCCAGAGTGGTGCTTATTGTCGTCTGAAAAATCTGACAGTGAGTTATGATATCCCTGCCGTATGGACAAAAAAGGTAGGTTTACAGAAAGTGCAGGTGTTTTTCTCTGGTGAGAATTTGTTGACTTTTACCACTTTGAAAGGAATGTTTGACCCGGAAGCTATCTTTACCAAGAATGATTACACGGCTGAAGGTGGAAAGAACTATCCTATGAACAAGGTGATATCTTTTGGTCTAGTTGTTAACTTATAATTTGATGAATATTATGAAGAAAAGAAATATATTTTTGGGTCTGGTTTTGATGTTAGGTCTTACCGGTTGCTATGATTTGGATAAGATGCCTGAAGGGGTATTGTCTACGACGATTCCTTTTGCAAGTACGGGGGAAATGAGAAATTATCTGGATCAATTCTATCAGACAGGTAATTATAAATATGACTATGTCAGCTTTGGTGATGGAATGCGTGCGCAAGGTTTTGATGCCGGTGGTGGACAATATATTGCCGGGGCAGATACACATAGTGATAATATGGCTTCCAGTTCGGTCAGTACCCGTTTGGCAGGTGAAACGACATTGAGTAGTGCGGTCAAACTGCAAAATTATACAGCTATCCGTAATTTAAATTTTATGCTGTGTAATTTAGATAATTGTGTGGAAAAAGGATCTGCTGATTATAATCAGTATGTGGGTGAGGCTTATTATTTCCGCGCATGGTATTATTATCAGATGTTTATCAGCTATGGGCGCCTGACGTGGGTGAACACTCCGCTTGATCCTAATATGGAAGAAATGAAATTGCCTCGTGCTAACCGCACGATTATTGCCGACAGTATTTTGGCTGATCTGGATAAAGCGGTGATGTATCTCAATACTCAGAACAATAGTGCTACCATGCGGATTCATAAAGATGTGGCGCGTGCTTTGAAAAGTGAAGTGGCCTTGTTTGAAGGAACTTGGGAAAAATACCATAAAGCGAAAAATGATAAGTTTTTTGATTCTACGGTGACCGATGAAAAAATTCGCGATTATTTTAATCAGGCTGTTGCAGCTGCAAAAGAAGTGATGGATCGTGGCGTATGGGCCATTTATAATACTGGTAACAAATTGGATGATTATCGTCAGATGTTTCAGACTACAGATTTATCGGGTAATCCGGAAGTACTTTGGTATAAACAGTATGATGGAGATCAGATTGGTAATAATGTAAACCGTTACTTAAATCAAGGAGGAGGGAGTGTAGGTGTTACGGCTTCATTAGTGGATGATTATCTGACAATTGATGGTAAACCGTTTGTTGGTGATGAGCGGATTGAAGCGAAAAAGGTGTTCGGGAATGAATTGCAGCCGACTTTGCGTGATCCGCGTTTGTCACAGACTGTTTGTATGCCGGGGCAGCAATTACGTCCGGATGACAAGGCTCCTTATTATGTTGTACCGCCATTGATTGGTACTTCATCCTATAATCAGAATATGACTGGTTATTCTTTATTAAAACATGTGCAAATTGATTATACGGGCAGTCTGGATGCCGAGTTCAAGGGAGCCACACCGGCTATTCAGTTCCGTTATGCAGATATCCTGCTGAATTATGCAGAAGCTCTGGCTGAACTGGATGGTGTGGGGAATGCGCAGAAAATTATTGATGCCTTGCAACCTTTACGTGACCGTGTAGGTATGCCTCCGGTGGATTTTGACAGGGAGTATAATCAGGAAGCTGATTATGGTTTCCGCAATCTTGATAAGTATATTCAGGCTGTACGTCGTGAACGCCGGGTTGAAAAAGCCTGTGAAGGACGCCGTCAGGAAGATATCATGCGCTGGGCTGCTGCGGACGAATTAATAGTGGGCAAATGGCCGAAAGGTGCGCTCTTTGTGGGAAGTAATCTTGAGAACCATCCTGTATATGGTGATAAGTTAATTTATGATCAAGCTTCGGGAAATAATCTTTTCCTGACAGGCAAGCCCGGGGATCCGTTGCGCTATATTATACCTACGAATCCCGCAGGATATGAATCGGGTTGGAAATTTAATGTCAACCGTGACTATCTGTTACCCATTCAGACACGTATGTTAGGAGATTTGACCGGTGGTATGTGGGAACAAAATCCTGGATGGTAGGAATTATGTTAATAAAAAAAGATATGAGTAGAGTAACACCTGTGTTATTATATTCTTTGACGGGAGCAGTGGTGTTGTCATCGCTGTCTTCCTGCAAAGAAAAGAAATCTGAAGAGGTAAAAAAAACGATGAATGTAGTCTATATCATGTGTGACGACCATTCTTATCAGACGATCAGTGCCTATGACCAACGTTATATGCAGACGCCCAATATTGACCGGATAGCCAGTGAGGGTGTCCGTTTCACAAACAGCTTTGTAGCAAACTCTCTGAGTGGTCCCAGCCGTGCCTGCATGCTGACCGGTAAACATAGTCATGCCAATGGATTTACGGATAATACCACCACATTTGACGGTAGTCAGCAGACTTTTCCGAAATTGCTTCAGGCTAATGGCTATCAGACTGCTATGATCGGTAAATGGCATCTGGTATCTGAACCTACAGGATTCGATTATTGGGACATCCTGATAGGACAAGGAGATTATTATAATCCGAAATTTATTAAAAATGGTGAACGGGTACAACGGGAAGGTTATGCTACCAATATTGTGACAGATTTAGCAATAAATTGGATGGACAGTATCCGGGACAAGAGTAAACCATTCTGTCTTTTTATTCATCATAAGGCTCCTCATCGTACCTGGATGCCCGATCTTTGTGATCTTGACTTGTATGATGATGTGATTTATCCGATGCCCGAAAACTTCTATGATAAATATGAAGGTAGAATTCCTGCATCCAAGCAGGAAATGAGTATTATAAAGGATATGGATTTGGTGTATGACCTGAAAATGGCGGATAAGGAGAATGAGATCCATACCACGACAGGACTGGAAGAAGCGGGCAGAAATATGTATAATGCTCTGAACCCGGAACAGAAGGCTGCTTGGGATAAGCACTATGATCCTATCATTGCCAGATTCAAAAAGGATAAACTGACGGGTAAAGCCTTGGCGGAATGGAAATATCAGCAATATATGCATGATTATATGCGAGTTATTCATTCTGTAGACCGTAATGTGGGGCGTGTCTTGAAATATCTGGAAGAAAATGGATTGATGGGGAATACGATGATTGTCTATACTTCCGATCAGGGCTTCTATATGGGGGAACATGGTTGGTTTGACAAACGTTTTATGTATGAAGAATCTTTCCGTACTCCTCTGATGGTCCGTTTGCCGGGTGGAAAGAAAGGTGATATTGATGAAATGGTACAGAATATTGATTATGGCCCTACTATATTGGACCTTGCAGGAGTGAAGGTGCCATCGGATATGCACGGAGTTTCTTTCCTGCCTTTACTGAAAGGAGAGAAAGTTTCCGATTGGCGTAAGTCATTGTATTATCATTTTTATGAATACCCGGCTGAACATGCTGTCCGCCGTCATTATGGTGTACGTACAGATCGTTATAAATTGATGCATTTTTATAATGACATAGACTGTTGGGAACTATATGATTTACAGGAAGATCGTATGGAAATGCATAATATCTACGGACAACCCGGAACGGAAAAATTAACAAAAGAACTGAAAGACGAATTGTTGCGTCTTCAAGTGCAGTATGATGATCCTATCCGGAATATATACAAAGACTGACAACCTAATCTAACCTAAATTTAACATAGTATGGAGTATTCCCGATTCTTCTATTTGCAAGAAGGTCGGGAATCTTTTTTCCTATAATCAGACGGACTCATTCCCACTATATTCTTAAATACAGTACTGAAATTACGTGAGTGTTTGAATCCTGTCTGTTCTGCCACTTCGCCAATGGATAATGTGGTCGTGTCTAATAATTTACGTGCATATTCCAGACGGCATTTAATGATGTATTCGCTGATGCCCATATCCATCATCCCTTTAGTCTTATTGTAGAGTGATGCACGGCTCATTCCCATTTGTTGTGCTATGAAATTAACGTCCATATTTACATTGCTGATATTTTCATTGATAATGCGGTTGAATTGGATCATTAGCTGTTCATTGATATAATTCAGGTTCTCCTGTTTTTGTATAGGGATATCTATGGTGGCATAGTGATTTTTCATGAAGTTGTGATTATGCATGATATTCTGTATCTGAATAAACAGCAAATCCATATCGAACGGTTTGGTAATATAGGCTTCTGCGCCCATTTTGTATCCTTCTTCCATACTGGTGTCATCAACGCAGGAGGTAAGTAAGATTACGGGCATGTAGTTTAAATCAGGCTTTTGTTTAATATAGCGACATAGTTCGAAGCCGTTCATGCGAGGCATTTTTATGTCACTTAATACAATTTGGGGACGTCGTGACGTGAGGATAGGGAGTGCTTCCATACCATCATGGGCTTCATATACTTCTTCAAACAGAACTTGTAGATTACAAATCAGGTAATTACATAAGTCACGATCATCTTCCACTATTAAAATAGAATGGAATTTCTCTATGCTGTCTTGTTGAGGTTGTTTGCGATCTATGTCGGCTGATAGATGTAATGCGTCATTCAAATAGGTTTGAGGTGTGGATTGAATGTCGGCGGCTTCCTGTCTATACGGTAAGGTGAAAAAGAAGGTCGCTCCTTTGGTTTCATTATTTTGTGCTCCGATAATGCCTCCATGCATTTCGACCAGTTGTTTGGCATATGACAAGCCGATTCCTGAACCTTGCAGGCTATGTTTGCCTTGATAGAAACGGGTGAATAAGTTGGCGATGTCCTCTTTTTGAAGTCCTGTTCCTTCGTCCTTTACAGTTATCCGGATGCGGCTCCCGTTGCCTTCCAGATAAGTGGAAACTGTAACGGTAGAGTTTTCTTCGCTGAATTTATAGGCATTTGTCAAGAGGTTATTTATAATGATTTCGCATTGGCTATGGTCGAAATACATACTATCTATAGCAGTATCGGGAGCAAATATCAACGAAATGTTACGTAATGAAAGTTCATCCTTGAAATCATTCAGGATACTTTGCAGCCATTCATTAAAAGGCGCGGGAGACATGCGCAGGATATTCTTCTCCACCTCCATTTTGCGCATGTTCAGAATCATGTCAATGATATTTTTCATTTGGCGTGCCTGTTTGAATGCACCATATAGCTTGCTACGGAGTTCGTATGGGATTTGCTTGCTGTTTGTGAGTTGTTTCAGCGGTGTATAGATTAAGGTTAAAGGAGTGCGTAGTTCATGGTTGATATTGATTAACGCTTTTACCTTTTCCTTATAGATGGTACGTTCTTGTTCCTTGTATTTTCGTTTCAGATGTTGGTCGTGGGCTCGTATGGCATAGATAATGGAAAGAATAATGATGACTGCACATATTAGGATGAACCAAGACTGCTGCCACCACGGAGGAAGAACGGTAAATTTCAGTAACGTGAATTCAGAACTCCAATTCCCATCGTTTTGGGTACATTGAACAGTTATGCTGTAATTACCCGGAGAGATGGTGTGCAAAATAAGATGAGGACGGGATGTTTCCGTGTATTCTTTATTTAACCCTTTTATGCGGAACCGATATATACGCTTGTGAAAAACATTTTCTCCTTCTAGTTGTGTATGTATTTGTAGAGAGGAGAAATTGTAAGGAATTTCCATCGTTGATTGGGAATTGAAGGGGACTATAGTACCGTTTAAAGATACTTCCTGTAATTCAAGAGTGATGGGCGGAGGAATGGAGGCAGATTTTAGGGCTTTGTTTATTCGTACCAATCCTTCAGAACCACCCATGTATATATTGCCGTCACTAGCCACCAATACAGGTTTGGCCAAGAAATCATTAGGTAATACTCCATCCATTTCATTGTAGATTACAAAATGATTTTTTTGTGGATTATAAGCGTATATGATCCCTAATGATCCCATCCATACGATTCCTTCATGATCGATGACTAAAGAAGTGATTACGTCGTTTCCATCGGGTAACTTTAAGGGCTCTTTACGGTTTGAGGGCAGGTAAATTCGGGTAATTCCGTTAGGTCCTGCTATCCATAGAGTCCCTAAAGTGTCAATGCTTGCAGCTAATATTTGGTTGTTCTTCTCATAAGCTATGGTTTCGTATTCATTCTTTTCTTTATTGTACTGGAATACGTTGCTTCGGTCGTGAAAAAAAGGATAAGTACGGTATTTTCCCATGTAAACCCAGGAATATTGCAATTGTTGATTACTGGGAAAAATGGGAATCAATTGTTGACTACCGGGTATATATCGATAAAAAGCATTGCCATATAGTTCGATTTCGTTTTGATCATTAACTCGTATATTGGTGGGTGCACTGGAGCTTGCCAGCTTTGTTTCTGCATCTTTGTCCGGAAGAGAGAAACGTTGGTAGCTTCCAGTCTTTTTATTGAAACGAAAAATTCCTTTTGAGAAACTGGACGCTAGCAGTTCGGTTTCGGATAAAGGACAAATAGATACTATCTTTTCTCCCAATGTTTGCGGATAGTGGGTAAAATGTTCCGTTTGCGGGTCAAAGCAGTTGATGCCGCCTCCATCTGTACCAATCCAGATTCGTCCGTCTTTGTCTTCCCATAAACATAAGGGGCATTTGTCGGATAAACCTGAGGCTGGGTTTTGTGCAGCTTTGGTATAGGTGGTGATAAAGCCTTTTTCTGCTCCTAATACTCCTTCCCGGACCATACCTATCCACATGTGGTTGTTGCTATGGCATAGGCATGTTACTGAATTGGCTGGGAATTGTCGGTTTTCCTTGTTTGATAAGATTTGAATATCACGAGTGTCCGGATAGATGATATTCACTCCGCCTCCGTCTGTTGCCAGCCAAATGGTTTTATTCCATTCTGTTATATCAAGAACGATATCGTTGCTCAAGTTTGAATTACGGGTATTATAGGAGGTCAGCAGTTGTCCGTCCTGATTATAACATTTTACTCCTTGCCCATAGAAGGAAACCCAGTAATGTCCGGAAGAATCCTTATATAGATCGTATGCATTGGATGATTCACCGAATGGAGAATCGGTTATTTCTCCTGTATGTTTATTTAATAACTTTATTTTCCATGCATTGTTTATTATCAAGTAATGAGTGGAATCGAAAGGCTCCATCTTGATAATACGGATTCCTGTTGTTTTTAAAGGGATTGCTTTGGAATGTTTTAATTCTTTTTCATATACAAGTAATGTGTCGGTTACAGGTATCAACAGTTTGCTTCCTTCTGTTGCTATAATGGAAGTCTTTACCGGTTTATTATGCCGCAGAAAGATTTGCAGGGAGTCTTTCTCATATTCATAATAACTGATTCCTTGTGAGGTGACCGCCCATATCCGCTCTTCATTATCTCCGAAAATATCGTTGATGTAGTGGCTGTTTTTACGTAATAAGTCCGGTAGATTATATTTCTTGATTTTTTCTCCATTGAAACGATATATTCCCTGAGTGGTTCCGACCCATAATGAACCGTTT
>PPYE01662896.1_pt1 | contig 10761 bp, 10 predicted proteins | sample 1559881 | NCBI WGS metagenome assembly PPYE01 (sample SAMN08240022, study PRJNA423297) | Human gut metagenome, whole genome shotgun sequencing project.
AAAGTGGCGTTCTTCCCACCGGTAACGGGGGGCTGACATGACGCAAACCCGTATCGTGGTCAGCCCGGCGCGCTTTAGCGTCAGTGAGGAATATCCCTGGCTGGCGGAACGCGATGAAGACGGCGCGGTGGTCACCTTCACCGGTAAAGTGCGTAACCACAACCTCGGCGACAGCGTGAAGGCGCTGACCCTCGAGCACTATCCGGGGATGACTGAAAAATCGCTGGCGGAAATTGTCGAGCTGGCGCGCGAGCGCTGGCCGCTGGGCCGGGTGACGGTTATCCATCGCATCGGCGAAATGTGGCCGGGGGAAGAGATTGTGTTTGTCGGCGTCACCAGCGCTCACCGCGGCAGCGCCTTCGCCGCCGGCGAGTTTATTATGGATTACCTGAAAACCCGCGCGCCGTTCTGGAAGCGTGAAGCGACGCCGGATGGCGAACGCTGGGTCGACGCCCGCGACAGCGATCGCCAGGCGGCAGAGCGCTGGTAGTGTGATACGCTTACAGGGTGAAACTTTGTTTATCAGGAGAGAGTCATGGACAGATATCCGCGTTCCGATTCAATAGTGCAGGGCCGTACCGGCCTGCAGACTTACATGGCGCAGGTGTACGGCTGGATGACGGTCGGCCTGCTGCTGACGGCGTTTATCGCGTGGTTTGCAGCGAATACTCCGGCGGTGATGATGTTCGTCTTTTCGAGCAAAATCACTTTCTTCGGGCTGATTATTGCCCAGCTGGCGCTGGTGTTTGTGCTGTCGGGAATGGTGCAGCGGCTGAGCGCCGGGATGGCCACCACGCTGTTTATGCTCTATTCGGCGCTGACCGGACTGACGCTATCGAGCATTTTTATCGCCTATACCTATTCATCGATCGCCAGCACCTTTGTGGTCACCGGCGGGATGTTTGGGGCGATGAGCCTGTATGGTTACACCACGAAGCGCGATCTGAGCGGCTTCGGCAGCATGCTGTTTATGGGGCTGATTGGCATCGTGCTGGCGTCGCTGGTCAACCTGTGGCTGAAGAGCGAGGCGCTGATGTGGGCCGTGACCTATATTGGGGTGGTGCTGTTTGTCGGCCTGACGGCGTATGACACCCAGAAGCTGAAAAACATCGGCGAGCAGATTGATACCCGCGACAGCGCCACGCTGCGTAAATACTCGATCCTTGGCGCCTTAACGCTGTATCTGGACTTCATCAACCTGTTCCTGATGCTGCTGCGTATTATGGGCAACCGCCGCTAACCTCTTTATATCACGGGGTTGCATCTCCGAACGCCCGGCAAGCGTAGCGCCGCCGGGCGAGATATCAGGTACGGTACCCGTGGTATTGCCGGGTGGCGGCTGCGTCTTACCCGGCCTACAGGCTCCTCTCACAGGCTCACACCCCGTAGGCCCGCGCAAGCGCAGCAACGCCGGGCGAGATATCAGGCACGGTACCCGTGGTATTGCCGGGTGGCGGCTGCGCCTTACCCGGCCTACAGGCTCCTCTCACAGGCTCACACTCCGTAGGCCCGCGCAAGCGCAGCGCCGCCGGGTGATGGCATCAGGCCCGGTACCCTTGATTTTGCCGGGTGGCGGCTGCGCCTTACCCGGCCTACAGGATCCTCTCACAGGCTTACACTCCGTAGGCCCGTGCAAGCGCAGCGCGACCAGGCCGTTTCATTCGCGGGCCAGCTTGCGCTGGTTCTTTTGCCGCAGCTTTTTCGCCCGGCTCTCCAGCAGCAGATAGGCCACCGTCGCCAGCAGCAATGGCAGGAAATAATAGAGCGCGCGCCAGGCGAGCAGGGCGGCAATGATCGCGCCCTTCGAAATATCTTCCCCGGAGAGCATGGCGATAAACACCGCCTCCAGCACGCCGATCCCAGCCGGAATATGGATAATCACCCCGGCGATACTGCTCACCAGCAGCACCCCTAATACCAGAAAATAGTTAATCTCGCTGCCCAACAGCAGCCAGATTATCGCCCCCATCGCCATCCAGTTCGCCGCCGAGAGCCCCATCTGCAGCAGCGCGAAGCGCCAGGAGGGCAGCACCAGCCGCTGGCCTTTAATCGTCAGGTGACGGCGTTTGGCGAACGCGCAGCCGAACAGATAGCAAAGCGTAAGGATCAGCATCACCCCTCCGATAATACGCAGAGTGGTCTGGCTGATGTACCAGTGCGGCGGCAGCTTCACCAGATCTGCCGTGAATATCACCCCGCCCAGCAGAATATAGCCCAACCAGTTGGTGGTAATGCTTAAGGAAAAAATACGGGTGATGGTGCTGCCGTTCAGCCCCAGCCGCGAGTACAGCCGGTAGCGCATACCGATCCCGCCGACCCAGGTGCTGAGTGTCAGGTTGAAGGCGTAGCAGATAAACGACACCAGCATGACCTGGCGTTTCGCCAGCTTGTGCCCGCAATAGGCCCGACCGAGCAGATCGTAGCAGCCGTAAATGAGGTAGCTGACGATAACCAGCGCAATGGCGCTAAACAAGGCCAGCCGATCGTAGCCGCGGATCACCTTCCACACGTCCTGCCAGTCGACTTTTTGCGCGTAGATCACCAACAGGACGATGACGGCGATAAAAAAGAGCACGGTCAGCACTCTTTTCGCCATCCGCCAGCGGGGATGTGATTTGCTCATAGTGGATTATCCCTGGCTGGAGACTCGACGCGGTCCTGAGTTTCAATTTCCGGCTGGACCGGCGGGCTGACTCTGGCCAGCCGCGGGGTATGAGCCGGTAACCAGCCGACCCATGCCGGGAAGTGGCGCAGAAAGTGGAAAGCCATCACGCTGACGCCCAGCCGCCACCAGTTGCGTTTCGGCAGCATCGTTTTATCGATCCGCTGGCAATCCCGGGCGATAAGCCCGTTGAGATTATCGCGCAGCGTCTGGTTAAACACCCGATCGTGGATGATCAGATTGGCTTCCAGATTCAGCGACAGGCTAAGCGGATCCAGGTTGCTTGACCCAACGGTGGCCCAGTGGTCGTCTGCCAGAGCGACCTTGCCATGCAGCGGGCGACGGCGATATTCGTAAATCTGCACCCCGCCCTTAACGAGATAGTGATAGAGCAGGTGGGCGCCAAACTTCACAATGGGAATATCCGGTTCGCCCTGCACGATCAGCTTAACCCGTACTCCGCGCCGCGCGGCATTGCGCATCGCATGCAGCAGGCGGTAGCCGGGGAAAAAATAGGCGTTAGCGATAATCACTTCCCGGCGGGTGCTGGTCAGCATCTTCAGGTAGTGGCGTTCAATATCGTCGCGGTGATCCTGGTTGTCGCGCCAGACGAACAGCGCCTGCGCCTCGCCGGGGGTCTGGTTAATCTCCGGCTGGTGGCGACGACGTCGCCACCAGCGGCGGGCGGTTTCGCTGTTGGGCAGGTTTTCCAGCTCGAACTGCAGGATGTCGAGCACCACCGGCCCTTCGACCTGCACCGCATAATCCTGCTTCGCCTCCGGACCGTAGTCGCTCATATGTTCGGCGGAGTAGTTAATACCGCCGACAAAGGCGGTGGTGTCGTCGATTACCACGATTTTACGGTGCATGCGACGGAACAGATTGGTGCGCATCCCCATCAGCTTAGGACGCGGATCGTAGTAGCGGAAAATCACACCAGCGGCGGTGAGCTCGCCGACAAATTCATCGCTGAGATCCGGGGAACCATAGCCGTCGAGGAGCACCTCCACCTGGATGCCGCGGCGGGCAGCCTCGAGCAGGACCGCGTGCAGCCGCCGGCCTACCTCATCTTCAAACCAGATAAAGGATTCGAGGATCACCCGCCGGCTGGCGCGACCGATGGCCGCAAACAGCGCCGGATAGTACTGGTCGCCATTCTCCAGTAGCGTAATGCGGTTGCCTTCCTGCCAACGACATTTCACAAATGTATCTCCACGCTAAGGGGTGCATGATCGGACAGATGCCGCCATTGTTTAAGGGCCAGCGCCTTCGGGCGACTGGCGTGGGCGTTCTTGACGTAAATGCGGTCGAGGCGCAGCAGCGGAAAACTGACCGGAAAGGTGCGCGCCGGCCGTCCGCGGGCGCGGGTAAAGATCTCTTCTAGACCGGCCTGGGCTTTTAACGGCTGGTTAGCCTGCTGACGCCAGTCGTTAAAATCGCCAGCCACCACCACCGGCTCGCCCGCGGGCAGGGTATTGACCCACTCCGCCAGCATGGTCAACTGCGCCTGCCGTTGGTCGGCGCGTAGACCGAGATGGACGCAAATCACGTGAATAGTTATCCCGCTCCGCGGCGGCACGATGCGGCAGTACAGCAGGCCGCGCTTCTCCCCGTTGCCGACCGAGATATCGCGATTTTCGTAGTATTCAATGGGAAAGCGCGACAGCACGGCGTTGCCGTGGTGGCCTTCCGGATAAACCGCATTGCGCCCGTAGGCGTAGTCGCTCCACATGGTGTCGGCGAGAAATTCATAATGGGTCGTATCCGGCCAGTTTTCGATGTGCAGCGGATGTACCTCATGAGCGCCCATCACCTCCTGCAGGCAAACAATATCCGCGCTAACGCTGCGCACGGCGTCGCGCAGTTCGGGCAAAATAAAACGCCGATTAAACGCCGTAAAGCCTTTATGGGTGTTAATTGTCAGCACGTTCAACGAAAATCCCGCCGTTGGCTCAGCCATAATTCTCCAGTAAATGTCACTTTCCTGAATAAAATAGTGTAGTAGACGTCACAAAAAGATGCGGTGTTACGGAATTTTCCGTAAAGTGCGGTACTCTGAGTAGCAGAGAAAAATCCTTCAGGAGAGAAGCCATGAAGTGGCAACAACGTGTACGCGTCGCAACGGGTCTAAGTTGCTGGCAGATTATGTTGCATCTACTGGTCGTGGCAGTACTGGTGATGGGTTGGATGAGCGGCGCGCTGGTGCGCGTCGGATTGGGACTGTGCGTCCTCTACAGCGTCACGCTGCTGGCGATGCTGTTTTTACAGCGTCACCATGAGGCGCGCTGGCGCGATGTGGGAGACTTCCTTGAGGAGCTCACCACGACCTGGTACTTCGGCGCGGCCATGATAGCGCTGTGGCTGCTGTCGCGCGTGCTGCACAACAACCTGCTGCTGGCCCTCGCCGGGCTGGTGATACTGGCAGGCCCGGCGGTGGTCTCGCTGCTGGCGAAAGATAAGAGCCGTTACCCTAAAGCGTTCGGGCTACAACAAGGCGGCAACGCAGCGAATCCCCAGAAGCATAGATAACTATGCGACTGGGGTGAGTAAGGAAAGCCAACGCCGTTGTAGTTTGAACGATGGCGGGTATTACGCAATCTTCCTTCGGAACATCGCATACGCCGCTGAGCCGGTGGTGGCCGCTATGAACAGTAGCGGCCACAAACTTCCCCACACAATCTCCAGACTCGCATCCTTCAGATAAATTTGCTTGGTGATATCGGTAAAGTGGCGGATGGGATTTATCCAGGTCAGATCCTGCAGCCACTGCGGCATGTTTTCCACTGGTGAGACGTACCCCGACAGGAGAATAGCCGGCATCATAAAGACGAACACGCCGATAAACGCCTGCTGCTGGGTGGCGCACAGCGACGAAATCAATAAGCCAAAGCCCACCAGCGATAGACCGTAAATCACCATGGTGAAATAGAACAGCAGCAGCGAGCCGGCAAACGGGATCTGATAGGCCCAGATACCAATCGCCAGCACGATAGTTGCCTGCAGGGTGGCGACGATCAGCGCCGGCACCGCCTTGCCGACGAAAATTTGCCAGGTGGCGAGGGGGGAGACCAGCAGCTGGTCAAGGGTGCCCTGCTCGCGCTCGCGAGCCACCGACAGCGAGGTGACGATCATCACCCCGATGGTAGTGATCATGGCGATAAGCGACGGCACCACGAACCATTTATAGTCGAGATTCGGGTTGTACCAGTTGCGCACCACCAGCTCGCTGTTGTTCGGCTTCGCTTTACCCTCCAGCAGCTCCTGCTGATAGTTTTTCACAATCTGTTGCAGATAGTTGGCGGCGATTTGCGCGCTGTTGGAGTTGCGTCCGTCGAGCAGAAGCTGCAGCGGGGCGGTTTGATAGTTATCCAGATTGCGCGAGAAATCGGCCGGGAAGCGCACCACCAGCAGAGCTTTTTGTTCATCGATGGTCGGCTGGATCGCCTGCGGGCTTTGCAGCAGCAGGACGTGGGTAAAGGCTTTGGCGCGGGCAAAGCGCTGAGTGAGTTCCACCGCGTGGCGACCGCTGTCCTCGTTGTAGATAGCGATGGTGGCGTTGGTCACCTCCAGCGTCGCGGCAAAGGGAAACAGCAGCACCTGAATCAGCACCGGCATGATTAAAATCGCCCGCGTCTGCGGCTCGCGCAGCAGCGACTGCAGCTCTTTGCGGATTAATGTCCATAAACGGTGAAACATAATAGCTCCTTTGGCCCATTCAACCACGCCGGGCGGCACTGCGTTTGCCCGGCCTACGGGATCGGCGAACCGTATAATCGATGTTGGTTAAACCGTAGGCCCGGTCGGCGCAGCGCCACCGGACAAAACCTAATCCAGACGCCGTTTGGTTTTCAGCCACGTCAGACCGATAAACATCACCGCCGACGCAATCAAAAACAGCACGTTGACCAGCAGCACCACCGGAATATTGCCCGCCAGAAACAGGCTTTGCAGAGTACTAACGAAATAGCGCGCCGGGATCACATAGGTCACCGCGCGGATCACCGCCGGCATACTGTCTATCTGGAAAATAAACCCGGACAGCATAATCGACGGTAAAAAGGCGGCGTTCAGCGCCACCTGCGCGGCGTTAAACTGGTTGCGGGTAATGGTTGAGATCAGCAGCCCCATCCCCAGGGTGCTGAGCAAAAACAGACTGGTAATGACAAACAGGATCGGCAGCGAGCCGCGATAGGGCACGCTGAGAATAAATACCGACACCAGCATACACAACAGCATCGCCAGCATGCCGAGGAAATAGTAGGGAATGAGCTTGCACAGCAGCAGTTCGGCGCGGGTGATCTCCGTCGACAGCAGCGCCTCCATGGTGCCGCGCTCCCATTCGCGGGCCACCACCAGCGAGGTCAGTATGGCGCCGACCACGGTCATGATGATGGTGATCGCCCCGGGGATAATAAAGTGCTGGCTAATAGCCGCCGGGTTAAACCAGTAGCGCATCTGCACGTCGATCAGCGGTTCAAAGGTTTCGCCGCGGTCTTCCGCCCGCTGCTGCTGCCAGATTTGCCAAATACCTTCCACATAGCCCTGAGCGAAGTTGGCGGTATTGGGCTCGCTGCCGTCGGTGATGAGCTGCAGCGGTGCGTCGGCGCCGGGGCGGGCCATCTGGCGGTCGAAATCCACCGGAATGACCACCATGGCGCGGATGCGCCCGGCCTGCATCATCTCAATCAGCTGCCTGCGGCTGTCGCTGACGGTGGCGTCGATATAGGGCGAGCCGGTCATGGTATGGACGAAATCCAGCGCCTCTTCGCTCTGCTGCTCAAGCAATACCCCGACCCGCAGCCTGCTGGAGTCGAGGTTAATGCCGTAGCCGAAGATAAACAGCAGCAGCAGGGGGATCACCACCGCGATCAGCCAACTGCTGGGATCGCGCACAATCTGCCGGGTCTCTTTGACGCACAGGGCGCGGACCCGCCGCCAGGAGAGAATGCTATTGCCCATGGCTATTCTCCTTGTCCCAGCGGTTAATCAGGGTAATAAACGCCTGCTCCATGGTTGGGTCCGTCTGGCTGTCGTCCGCCGCCTGGGCCTTCAGCTCGTCCGGGGTCCCGCTGGCGATAAGTTTGCCGTGATAGACCAGCCCGATGCGGTCGCAGTATTCCGCCTCATCCATGAAGTGGGTGGTGACCATTACCGTCACGCCTTTATCAACCATGCTATTAATATGTAGCCAGAACTCGCGGCGGGTAAGGGGATCGACGCCGGAGGTGGGTTCATCGAGAAACAGAATATCGGGTTCATGCATCAGGGAGCAGGCCAGCGCCAGCCGCTGCTTGTAGCCGTTTTGCTCGACGCTGAGGTTGCCGTACAGCGAAAATTTTTGCGCCATATAGCCCAGATGCTGGCGCGCCTTGCCAGAGCTGACCTTGAGATCCATTCCCAGCACCAGCGCTTTGCCGGAGGTGGGCACCAGCAGGCCGCACATCATTTTGAAGGTGGTGGATTTCCCGGCGCCGTTGGGGCCGAGCAGGCCGAAAATTTCACCGCGCTTAACCTGGAAATCGACATGGTCGGTAGCGGCGAAATCACCAAACTTTTTCGTTAACGACTGGGCTTCAATGACCGTTTCCTCTTTGCTGCCGTCAACGCGATGGATAATCGCCCCCAACGGCGATTCAGCGGTCCCGGCGCCGCCGAGCAGGTCGATAAACGCATCTTCAAAGCGCGGCGCGGTGTCGGCCACCTGCAGCGGCGGCATGTCGCCATGCTGCTGGACTTCCTCAATGCGCGCGTCCTTTTTCAGGATCAGACGCACCGATTTGCCCTGGATCACCCCGTCGCTAACCTGCGGCAGCTTCAGCGCCCGCTGCAGCAGGCGGCGGTTGTTCTCCTGCGGGCTGGAGACCAGAAAGCTGCGCCCGGCCATGGTTTGCGTCAGCGCCGTCGGCTCGCCCTGGTAGAGCAGTTTGCCTTCGTTCATCAGCAGCACGTCGCGGCATTGTTCCGCTTCATCGAGATAGGAGGTGCTCCACAGGATCAGCATGCCGTCGCCGGCCAGCTCGTGCACCATCTGCCATAGCTCGCGGCGCGAGATAGGGTCGACGCCGACGCCGGGCTCATCGAGCAGCAGTACTTTCGGATCGCCCACCAGGGTACAGGCGAGGCCCAGCTTTTGCTTCATCCCGCCGGAAAGCTTGCCTGCCAGCCGTTCGGTGAATGGACCAAGGGAGGTGAACTCCAGCAGGCGGTCGAAAATTTTCTTCCGCGCCTCGCCGGTGACGCTGCGCAGGTCGGCGTACAGGGTCAGGTTTTCCATCACCGTCAGATCTTCATACAGGCCGAACTTCTGCGGCATATAGCCGAGCACCGCGTGCAGGGCGCTGTCGTCTTTTAGCGGGTCGAAGCCTATCACGCTGGCGCGGCCCTCATCAGGCTTGAGCAATCCGGCGAGCATTCGCATCAGGGTGGTTTTCCCCGCGCCGTCGGGCCCCACCAGCCCGGTGACGTAGCCGGCGCGGATCGTGCAGGTGAGCGGCGCTACCGCTGGCCTGTCCATACCGGGAAAACGGCGGCTCAGGCCGTTTAAGGCGATGACGGTCTCACTCATGTCCGTTCCCGTGGCTAAAGGAGATGGTCACCGGCATTCCCTGGCGCAGCGCGCCGTCGGCATCAGTCACCACAATGCGCAGACGGTAGACCAGATCGGTGCGCAGATCCGGGGTCTCGACGGTCTTCGGCGTGAATTCAGCGCTCGGCGAGACAAAACCGATTTTGCCGTGATAGGGCTTATCCGGCCGGCTGTCGGTATAGAGCAGCACTTCTTGTCCCGGCTGCGCCTGGCCGAGGTTTTTCTCGTCAACATAGGCGCGGACCCACACCGGATGCGTTAACGACAGCGTCAGTACGGTACCGCCGGCGTTGAGCATAGTGCCGGGCTCGACGGCGCGGGTCATCAGCGTACCGTCAGAAGGGGCGGTGAGCACGGTATCGTGCAGGTCCAGTTTGGCCTGGGCCAGCGCCGCCTGCGCCTGTTCCAGACTGGCTTTGGCCTGGGCAATCTCCTGCGGGCGGTTACCGGCGCGATACTGACGCAGCTTATCCTGCGCCGATTTGAGCGTTGCCTGCGCCTGATCGCGCGAGGAGCGGGCATTCTCCAGATCGTTGGCGGAAATGGCGCTGCTGGCGCGCAGCCCGAGCTGGCGCTGATAAAAGTTTTGCGCATAGTCGTAAGCGGCCTGCGCCTGTTTCACCGCCGCCGCGGCCTGGGCAATCTCTTCCGCGCGGTAGCCGGCCATCATCAGGTCATACTGCGCCTGGGCGGTGGAGACATTGGCCTGGGCCTGCAGCAGGGCATTTTCATACGGCGCGCGGTCAAGCTCGCCGAGAGTTTGCCCGGCGCGGATGTTGTCGCCTTCGTCGACGGTCAGCGAGGCCAGCCTACCGCCAACGCGGAAGCTCATGTTGACGGTGCGGATATCGACATTGCCATACAGGGTCAGCGGCTGCTGCCGGCTGCTCTGGTACCACCACCAGCCGCCGCCCAGCGCGGCGATAAGAATCACGATCAGCAGAATGACGACGACGGGTTTTTTCATCAGCCCAAACTCCTTTGCGATAACCCATGCAGGATGAAATCGATATGACAGGTAATGACTTCGAAAATCTGTTCCGTTTTTTGCGCGTCAAACTGCGTCCAGCCGGTGCGCAGCAGGATAGTTTCACGCCCGAGACGGAAAGCGAGCACCTCGCCCAGCAGGGCGTGGGTATGGAGGATCATTTGCGTATCACTGGCTTCGCAGCCGGTCCAGGCGGCAATCAGCCGGGTGAGATAATGGTGCAGGGGGGCAATCACCTGCTGGTGGATCAGATGGTAGGCGGCGGTCGGCGCCAGCTGCTCACGGGAAATGAATTTGCTTAAGTTAACCGTATCGTCCTGGGTGAGCAGCAGGATCATGTTGTGGCAGGCGCTAAGGATGAGGTCGCGGATCGCCTGGCGATCCGGCGCTTCCCCGGCAAGCAGGTGCTCCGCCGCTTCGGCCTGCGGGCGAAAATTGTCGCCGATAAAATCGGCGATCCACTGGGCGCAGGCAAGATACAGATCGTCTTTCGAGCCAAAATAATAGGTGATAGCGGCGATATTC
>PPYE01072867.1_pt1 | contig 10759 bp, 7 predicted proteins | sample 1559881 | NCBI WGS metagenome assembly PPYE01 (sample SAMN08240022, study PRJNA423297) | Human gut metagenome, whole genome shotgun sequencing project.
CTAGGATCTTCTATTTGTTTACAAAGGTCAATTATACCAATTTTCATGTTAGTTTATGTTTTAATATATCTTATAAAGACAAGAAAAACAATCGATACAAACAGATAACAGCACATTAATAATCAACAACATAACAAATAAGCAACAAGGGAAAGTATAGTAAAAATATAATATATTTACTTTGAAACACTTAGTTGAATTTATAGTTTCACCAAGGTGAAGCAAGCGTATCACTTGGGTGACTACGCCTCTCCACTTAGATGCCAATGTATTGTCACCTAGGTGAAACCACAAAAGAAGACAGACAAAAGATAAGCATCCGGGATTGTGCGTGTTTTTTCCAGTCATAACAAAGTCAAAAGCCTAACGTACTTCGTTTGGCTTTTGACTTTATAACAGCTTGAAGAGAAATACACAAGAGGCCGAATGCTTACAATTCTTCCATAAACTTGACCAACGAGTGAACAATGCTTCAATCCATATACACCCACGCAGGGTGTGACAGTTCATCCGAGCTATGATAGTGGTGGATTGCGTGTTTCAATCCACACACCCACGCAAGGTGTGACCTTGTGATGAGCAAGGATCGCTACGCTATTTCGAGTCTCAATCCACACACCCACGCAGGGTGTGACACCGTAATGGGAGAGGATGTCTCCCAACGGGATTGTTTCAATCCACACACCCACGCAGGGTGTGACTTCACGATTGTCAAGATATCCGGTATTCTTCTGGTTTCAATCCACACACCCACGCAGGGTGTGACTTCCTTCACGGCGGTAACCTTGCAAGTAGGCGAAGTTTCAATCCACACACCCACGCAGGGTGTGACACTATCCTCCCACAGAGTTGACGATCATTACCAGTTTCAATCCACACACCCACGCAGGGTGTGACATAGTCTGGTATTCCCTTTTGACAAGACAAAAGAGTTTCAATCCACACACCCACGCAGGGTGTGACTCCGTTCTCCAGATCGGATATCATCTCCCAGTAAGTTTCAATCCACACACCCACGCAGGGTGTGACCGGTGTGTGTCACGGAAATGCGCGATGTATTGCATGTTTCAATCCACACACCCACGCAGGGTGTGACATCTTCCTCCTGTATCAATAGTTAATGATTATAGTGTTTCAATCCACACACCCACGCAGGGTGTGACCTTTATGCAAATCAGTACCCTTGGCATACTTCGGTTTCAATCCACACACCCACGCAGGGTGTGACTGAGATGGATGTTATAAAGCCCGATACATTGCTGTTTCAATCCACACACCCACGCAGGGTGTGACACCTTATTCCCTTTTTAAATTATGTTGATGTTCAGTTTCAATCCACACACCCACGCAGGGTGTGACTTCGTGCGACTGAATATTTGCAACGCTGGAAAGTTTCAATCCACACACCCACGCAGGGTGTGACTGTGTTATTTCCCGACATTGTCAGACAATATCGGTTTCAATCCACACACCCACGCAGGGTGTGACGCAAGAGATTGATGTCTTGCAGGCCGTATCAAGTGTTTCAATCCACACACCCACGCAGGGTGTGACTCAAGGTCATACACTTACTTATGATTGTGGTGCTGTTTCAATCCACACACCCACGCAGGGTGTGACAATGGTTTACCTTATTAATTTGTATCAGTATGAGTTTCAATCCACACACCCACGCAGGGTGTGACATTCTCTTTGGGACTATAAAAACGTTAATAATAGGTTTCAATCCACACACCCACGCAGGGTGTGACTCTATATCTAATAACATATTATAAATCAGCAAATTTAATCCACTGTTATGCGAATCATCATTATTATTCAACTTCATAACGAAGAAATACTTTACAAATAATTTAATCTACTGATTATTAACACATGCGAAGATACTACTTTTTTTGTAACACACCACATTCGCATTATATTATAAGAGCCTCCTCAAGTTTATACGCCGTTTCAACACCTATTACTTCCACCCTCTTATTCTCATTTTTACTAAGAATATAAAAACGAACACTATCAAGAGACATATCAATAATATCCCTAACTCTCCCTTTTAGAAGAGAATATTGCGCTTCCGTCACTACACACTCAAAGACTGAGTTCTGCACCCTCTGTCCATAATCCAGACAAGCCTTGGTCACACATCGTAAACGGCGAGCCCCCTCTTTGCTTGTAGTATCCACATCGTAAGTCACAAGAATGTACATAATTAAAAATCATTTTATAAGAAATACCGGATAATCGTCAATATCCTGCCTGATATACCTTGCCATTAACATAGCCTGCACATAAGGCAGAAGCCCTATTTCAACTTTTTCATTAAGATAAGGATGAATTATCACTTCCCTTTTCCTTGCCTGCCATGCAGTAATAAAAGTCTTTTTCCCTTTATCTGTCATAACAACCCCATTATCACCTTGGAACAAGAAGTCTTTTACTGAAATCTGTCTTTTATTAATCAACGACAAAATAAAACGGTCGCCAAGGTAAGCACGTAACTCTTCCATCATATCTAAGGCCAACGATGTGCGCCCCGGACGGAGTGTATGGAGAAACCCGACGTATGGATCAAGGCCAACAGTTTCGAGAGCGGCCGCAACATCATTGGCTATCAACGTATATGCAAAAGACAACATGGCATTCACCGCATCCTTGGGAGGACGACGATTGCGACCATGAAATGGGAAATCAGTCTTCTGATTAAGTATCAAGATTGGCAATACCTCAAAATAGGCATTCGAAGCCATCCCCTCATAACCAATTAATTCCGTCTTATCTTGAGCCTTCAAAGCATCACGCTTGGCACGTTCCAATACTTGCACCGCCCTATTAATGTCTTCATTCTCACCATAATCACGAATATATCTCCTCAATATATTGCGATAGTTTTGAATCTTACCACCAATCATCAACCTAACCACATGCAACGACCAAGATGCATCGTCCGACAATTGGTACTGCTTTTTGCGTAACAGAACATTCCCTTTCGTAGCACCTTGAACCCTGCTGATAAATCTGCCTTGTGGAGAAAGAAATGTGAGTGATATACCATTGTCACTACACAATTTCATCACACCGGGACTTGCGCCCATATATCCGAACGTAACGATGCCCTCTATATTTATGACAGGAATACGAAACACCTCCTCCTGCTGAACAGATATAACGACATTCAGCCCATCCTTACTAAGATACGCTTCCGGTGTCGTCACATACAAAGTATTCAATAGTTTTCTCATAGGTACAGATTTTTAGTAAGGTAATTATCTACCGAAGTACAATTATTTACCATTTCCGGCATGCAGATATCTTTCAGCGAGCACTTGTCACAATGTTTCCCATATTCAGCCTTCGGGATAACCGCTTTACTAAATATATCGTGCATATCCCGGGCACATTGTCTGACTATATTTCGCAGCTCCTCCGTTATATCCACATTAACCCGATGGCGAAGCTCCCCATAAAAGAAAGAGCCGTATGGTATATGGATAGCATACATTTCTTCTATACACATGATTTGTGCTGCCAACTGCACTTCATCCACTTCGTTTCTTTTCGGTTTGCCATGCTTATACTCCACAGCAACCGGTTGCCATCGCCCCGGATAGTTGGGATGCAAAATCGTATTTTCAAAAGATGAGGAAGGAAGTAACTCTATGGCATCAGAGATTCCATAGAGTCCAAGTTCACGCGAAGCGATATTCACCGCACGTAATATTATCTGGTCACCACACTTTTGTCTATAAAACGGATCATCTACATGCTTGTGCAGAATCTGTCCTTCGATGGTGAGACGATTATCGTTCCATTGCTGCTCAATGTGTATCAAAGCCCATTGCCGGGGACAGAACCTAAAGTGCTGAATCCCCGACAACATAAGCATATCGTCTTCATTGTACATACGATGGAATTATATCAGTTCCTCAATAGTTACATTTGATGGAGCATTCTCCTTATCTATAGTAACTGAATAGTCGATGAATGAGCGTGGTGCTCCATCGCAGACTTTCTCCACTTTTACCAATTCAAACAACTTGTTGGCGGGAGCATTACCCAATATGGAGTCATGCTTGAAGACTATCAGTTTTTGAGCACTCATCAATCCACGTGCCGCCGAACGATCCACATCGAACATGTTCTTTAAAGCTTCCCAAAATAGTTCAAGGTCTTCTTCAGAAAATCCTGTCTGTTGTGCCAAGTTGGCGGAGATGAAGCCGTGACAGACATAGAGGCCATAAGGAATGGTGGCTTTACGTCCCATTGTACGATTGCCACCATCTTGTTTTTCCGCTTCTTTCTCTGTTGCTACTGCCATACGAGTTATAGAATGTTCCGCTACAGCAATTGGATCTATAGAACGAGCAAAGGTGAACTGGATAGGACCACGAACTTGACCCGCATTTTTACCTGTTGACATAACTGCACCAAATGTTCTGATATCGAAGTAATTATTACACATAAAACGACGTGCTGCTTCTATTTTGTCCTTTGCATTTTTTACTTCTGAATCATCATGTGCATTATCAATCAAAGTATTCAGGACTGCCTTCTCTTTGATAAATATATCAAAGCCATTCACAAGCCCTTTTGCTATTTGTACATAATTACGAACCTTGCGTTTCAAGCAGACATCCGTAACAAGTCCCATACCTGTTTCGGCATCCACACGTGGTAGATTACCCGCATCCGGATCACCATTTGGGTTACCATCTTTTACATCAAATATGTAAACGAAATCAATTCTATTCTTTAGTTCTGACATAACTTTATATTTTTAAAATTATTATTCCATTTCTTTATTTTCCTTACTCATAAAAAGGTCTTGACGTTGGTGATAATATCCCACAAAGAATCGTCCTTGATCTTGCAGGTTAAGATGTGAAGGAAATCCTTTTGCATCAAGTTTGGATATAATTTCCTGTTTCAGCTTCTCATAGAACACTTGTCCACCCGGATTCAACTTCTCTATATGATGAGTGGAAAGGTTGAGCACCGTGGCAAAAACCATGGAAGGAGTTGCTGATGCAGCATTCATATAGCGTTCTCGAATGGAATGAATACCATTGGCATCCTCCTGTATCTTGTCAAGTACGGCAAACAGCCTTCCACAAAGATACCCTTGATTTTGATTTTCTTTGTCTAACATAATATCTAATTTTTTATGGTTGTTATTTTCGTTTAGTCTGTTGAGATATGCCTTGATGATAGCAGCACGCACTATATTGACGGATTGTTCTGCACGTATGCGACGAATACATGCTTGAAAGAGAGAAGCCGGATACGGCAACCCTTGAAATATGCTTCTCACCACAGCATCAGGAAGGTTGGGAGTCGCATCACTTGACTTTCCTCCAAGAGTAACATTTCCAAGAATGGAATGCATTCCCACGTACGGCTTCTTATCTTTGCGAGTGTCAACCATCTCCATATCCGTAAAATGTTTACTTATCAAACCTGCAAATTCACGCAAAGGCATCTCATTCCAATATACTACCGCAATTCTTGCCGAATTAGGAGCCAAACCCAAAATGAAGAATTTGTCATCATCGTTTGCCGATAATTTTCCGTTATAGATAGACTGGAAAGTATCATATACTAACTTTATGCGCCTGTTTGAGTCGTCATTTTCTTCTTCAATCCGCCCCAACAAAGAAAATAGACTATTTTCGGACTCTTTTGAAGCCTCGCTATTGGAGGAAGCCCAGAAAAGATAAGTACGTGAGCCCACCATAAACTTATTGTGAGAATCCGAACGCAGCAAATGATTCAATGCGGTTGTATATGCAAATTCAGCTTCTTCTGATATTGGAGCATTGTATCCTTTAGATTTCCCATACGAATCATACCCGGAATTAACTTGAAATGCAACTAGTTTAGCTGTTTCTTGGCTTCCAAGTATCTTTGTAGCAGTTGTAATCTCTACAACTTTTGAATATCTCCCTGTTATCAAACAAAGATTTCCTGCCACGCCATGATTCTCGTCAAACAAATTTATCAATTCCCTTTTCGAAGCCACTATTTTCGTATCCCCTTCTATAAGGAAAGAAAAGGTAGAATATTTCTTATTAAGATTTTTGGCTATATCATCCCATAAAGAATCTTTCTGCATAGCCCCAACTATAAAAGAATGGTCTTGCTGATAAAATGCATAAACAGCTTTTATGTCCTCATTATCCGGAAAAGCATCATATATATCTTTTACTTTCGCCTTAAATACTTCAAAGTACTTACGTATCTTTTCCATATCCCCCTTATCGGAATAACCAAATACATATTTACAATTGTCATACAAATAGTTTGCAACAGGGGCACTTGACCGGCTAACACTTTTCTTAACAAGAAACCGCTGTGCCGACTTCTTATCTATGCGCCTGTCTTCAAAGCGCAGAAATTTTCCACATCTATCAATAACAATAATAAATCCAATCTCTTTGTATTCTAAACCAAAAGGGGCCACATCATCTCCACTTCGATGATAGTAATCATATAATGCTTTCAGTATCATCTCAACACCTCCTCACTATCTTTATCCGGTACAACAATCACTCCCTTTTTCATTTGGGCTCTATAAAACATAGCATTCGGTTTTTGTGGATTTTCCTCAAAGTCCATATCATAAAGCATAATGCCGAAATCCCTGTCTTCGGCTAAGGGATAATCAAGATTATCAGTACTTTCAATATACTTCCAGTTTGCAGAAAACTCACGACATCCGAGATAGGGCTGCGTAAAACATTGCCCTTGTGATGCCCTGCGTTCGAACATCTGATAATACTTCATAGGATTCTCGTCGGCACTTGGCTGATGCTTGGCAAAAGCCTCTTTCGGACGGTCTTTTACCGGAATAAATACTAACTTAGCATAAATTCGGTAACGCACATCCAACAGAAGCAACGTGTTCTTCTGCTGACGTTTATCTTCAATAATGATAGGTGATTTACTGGCAACTGCCCCCACCTCATTCCGTCTAATGGTAGCCCATTTAATAGGTCTGAGTACCTCAATCTTTGTTACCTGCCAACGCATGGCATAGCGTTTAAACAGTATCGCTTCAAAGATGGCGCGTGCCGCCGATGGCGTTATGACATCGTAACTCACACGCTCTACTTTCAATTCCGGACGAGTGAAACAAGCCCAATCGCCCCACACCTCCAGACAATATTCTTTATCTGTATATTCCATATCATTCATCGTTTTCCTTGTTTTCCAATAAATCTTCCGGCTTCTGACCTTCAAAAAACCTTTTTGCCGACAAGGGAGTTACCACTTCACGACCGGTTTTTTGCTCCAACTGTTCGCGTGCCACACGAGCCACATCACCACCGTCAGCCGCACACTGCATATTTTCACCCAATGTCTGAGGATTTTTAGCTTTAGTAATACTTGTCGTAGAGAGTTCGGCCAGCATATTAAGAACCAATTCTTCATTGGTCATATTGTCCCGGAGATTTTCTTTCTTCAAGCCCTTGAACTGTTTGTACTCCTTTGCCGACTTTCCGGTCCATTGCTGATAGATAATGTCTGTAAGAGTAGCATATTGAACACCTTCCTCTACATTATGTAGTTTCCATTGATCTGTAAGATCTTTACGGATTTCAATGCTCTTCAAGCGTTGGTTTATCCAGTTGTCAGAGTAACCAAGTCGCTTGTAGTCCATCATAGCTTGCTCAATACTCAACTCAGGGTCTTGCATCTGATCAAGACGTTCGGATGCTACATGTGCCATCCATTGCTTGAACGGTTCTGCCTTGGGAGATGGGATAGACTGAATGATACGTAGTAGTTGTTCTGTATCAGCCACATCTGTAAGTCGCATCTTACCGTCTGTGGCTTTCATTTTCAAACCGTGACAATTTGTCACGGTTTCATTTCCCTCTTCTTTAAGTCTTTGCTTTAACTTACGCCAATAAGCAGTTGCATCAACACTGTCTGTTAAAACTGACACCACATCAACTATCGAAAAATACCATTTTTCCTTTTCATCATCCCACACGGTGCGGACTTTACGTTCTTCAAACAATTTCAATGTTTCTTTCTTTGTCATATCCGTTTCTTTATATCATTAATACTTCCTCCAGCCAATGGTTATCAAGGCTGAGACCTGTGGCTTTATTATACTGAGACCTGTCTGCCAATACATATATTCCTTCCAATATTTCTTCGACAAGCCCATAGCCTTTCAGTTGCTTAAAATCATAGGAACGGATGCCTACAGTAAATTTCGCCAATTGCTTCACCAACGAGTAGGTACACCCCGATTCTTTCAACTGCTCTATAAGTTCCATGCTGTTTTCCCAATTTATGATAACATTTATACTCGTATCATCAATCAGGTGAAATTCTTTTGATGCAGTTTCAAAACATAACTCAGTAGGTTTGTAGAGCCAGTGCTTTATATCCTTTTCATCAAATGTTTGTTTTCTGCTATACAATTGACAAAAATAGGCTTTCATGGTAGAAGGAGCAAACCAATCACTATCTTCCGGCAAATTCAACCGAGCATTGTTGGAGTCAGCCATTGAACCGAAGAGCTTTCGCTTCTCTGCCGCCAGACTGAACACAAATGTATGTCCCATGGCACTTCGTCCTTCCCGATTGCACCGTCCCGCTGCTTGCAATACAGAATCGAGTCCTGCTTCTTGACGGAACACAACCGGAAAGTCTATATCCACACCGGCCTCCACAAGCTGGGTTGCAATGACCCTGACAATCGGCTGCGACTCATCCTTCAATAAAGTTTTTATTTTACCAATAGTTTCGTGTAAGTGGGCAGGGCACATCATTCTAGACAAATGCAATTTCACTCCGTCATTGGGCAAACGGTCATACAGCTCTTTGGCATCTTTACGAGTGTTCACTATGCACAACACCTTATTATATTCAGACACCTTTGCAGCTATCTCATCGTATGTTTTTCCTGTATCATCGATTGACAACTTCACACGGCGAAGCTGGTCATGCAAAGCAAATTCTTCCGGAATAATTTCCTTGATATGTTCTATTCCCTTAAAATCAGCTTTAGGATTTGTTCCTTCTATCAGACCACTCAGTACCGGCTGGCTTGCCGTGGTAAACAATACCGAAACCCCGAACATTTCCTGATACGCTTTCAGCGCATCGACTATCGGCCGCAAGAAGCCGGTTGGCAACATCTGAACCTCATCCAAAACAAGAATTGAATTTGCCATGTTGTGCAGTTTGCGGCAATCAGATGTTTTATTGCTAAACATAGATTCAAAAAGCTGTACATTGGTAGTGACAATAATGGGATAGTCCCAATTCTCTGTAGCCAATTTTGCTTTTTCCCTATTTTCCTCGTCCTTAATATCATCGGGGTCGAAATTACTATGATGCTCCAATACATTTTCTTCACCAAAGATTTCCTTCAAAAGCCCTGCCGTTTGCACAATGATACTGGTATATGGGATGGCGATGATGATACGATTCATTGAATGGCTTACAGCATGCTTCATGGCCCATAACAAAGAAGAAAGTGTTTTACCGCCTCCCGTCGGAACTGTAAGACTATAAAATCCTTTTTCGCTTGAAGAAGTTCTACTGCATTGTTCTTTCACTTGCTGGCGGATGCGGTTCACTTTCGTATCGGCTGCATTCGATTGCAGTTTTTGCATATATGCCTCCAGCTGTGGAAGCAAATCGGCAAGCGTAGCCGAATTTCCCCGCTTCCGCCATGACTCTACATCCATAAACCGTTCTGTATCGAGCCGGTCGGCATCTACAAGACAGGAAAAAAGCATACGGGAAAGGTGATGAAAGTGTTTCCATTCAACCTTTGATTTAGAAAAAGGTGAATCAATAAATTCTTGGAATAATAAAGGTTTGTTTATGCTAATGTCACCCTCGTTTATTTCTTTGGACAATAGCCTCTCTTTCAATATGTTTTCCACATCCCCGAAATCATGTAACCCTGTGTGATGAGAAATAATTTGGTTTACAAGAAGATGGGAAACATCCTTTCCCATAAGTTCTTTTGCCAATATTCCACCCACAAAAGCATGGGTATGATCATCATAGCGCTTCTTGTCACTCGTAGGCAAACCATTCATCTTGCGTATGTATTGCTGGAATGCCGCCCGTTCCTTTCCTTTGTCATGAAGTAGGCCGAGCGCACGCCCCCAAGAAGGAAGTCCGAACTGCCCGGCGAAGGATGCCGCCATATCAGCAACCCCCTTTTGATGTTCATCATTGGTTTGTATCATCCATTGACCATTATCCCTATTTTGATACAAATGGGATATCAACTGATTTTCCTCTATCATCTGATTAAATTTATAAGGCTAGCATTCCACAAATATAGTGAATAATATCAGACTCTCGCAAAAGAAAATCATATTTCAAGTCAGCTCCATCAGTTTTCATCCTTAAAACAAGAAATACAACCAACAACGACAAGAACAGGCATTCCGCTTTGTCGCCTCTACGCGGAAAAAAGAGAACAAACCATTTCGGGGGGATACAAAAATTTCCGTCACTACATCTCTTTTAGAATCAGTAAGATGTAGTGACGGAAGAAAAAACAATCTGATTATCCACATAGGTAATCCAGCATTTATATTTCAAAACAAATAACGTATAAAGCAAACGTTATCGGGCATTCCCATGTGATGCAATCATCCATCAATGATGCTTTTATGATATGATTGCAGATAATTAGTAAACATCAAGCTTTCACCACCGCCAGCAACTCATCCGGTGTAACCAGTGACTGCTCGCCTGTAGTCATATTCTTCAAAGTCAG
>PPYE01110102.1_pt1 | contig 10759 bp, 9 predicted proteins | sample 1559881 | NCBI WGS metagenome assembly PPYE01 (sample SAMN08240022, study PRJNA423297) | Human gut metagenome, whole genome shotgun sequencing project.
AAGTGTTCGGTGAAGATGCGCTCCACATATTCCGCCAGTGTGTTCAGCTCCAGCTGTTCTTTTTCTGCCATGATTTTTGCGTGGAGATCGGTGGATATCATGGCACAGAGGTTCTTTTTTCCCTCCATCGGTTCTGCTCCTTTCCTCGATTTTGCAAGCAAAGCATACTGAAAGAAGGTAAGAAAATCTATTCACCAAACCCAACGAAGAAGCAATGCGAAAGCCAGCGATACCACCAAAGCTATTATGCAGCGCGGAGCATTGCAGCGATCCGCGATATAATAAACTCCACACACGGTATCGCCACACTATTGCCCAGCGCTTTATACCTGGCGCTGTCCGAAGCATCGGGGATATCCGTCCATCCGTCCGGAAATCCCTGTAGGCGTTCGCACTCCAGAGGTGTTAAGCGGCGGATAAGGTAGGCATAGGCTTCTGCCTGTTGGCAAATTAGGTCAGTTGCGTCCTTATACTGACGGGCGCTCTGGGTACTTGCCACATTATTTTGCCTGAAGGCATCCACACGTTGCCGACTAAAGACCGCATGGCGATCCCATATTGGTTCAATAGAATCTTCTGCTGTGGCCTTGGATACCTTTTGAATTGCCTGCCGCTTCATCTCAGTATCGGCCCATGCATAGATTCGGGTAGTGTTGACGTCGGCATGGCCCAGAAACTCAGAGAGAAGGACAAGAGGCATACCGGCACGATACAGATGCATGGCACGGGAATGCCTAAGTTGGTGTGGATGTACTCGTTCCGGTACTTCAGGGCAAGCCCGCCTTGCCGTTTCACCATATTTTTTCATAAATAGATTAACAGCATCGGTGGACATTCTGTTTTTACAACCATGATGCGTTGTAAAGAAAAGATAGTCATCACTCTGCCTCTGCTCGGTCGGATGCGCTTTATCCAGATAAGTTTTGAGCAATTCAACCACAGATGGGGAGATTGGGACTATTCGCAGTTTATTTCCCTTTCCAGCAAGGCAGATTGTTGCATGAGTTTTTCGAATGATCAAATCATGAATTTTTGCATCCACCAGTTCCTGACAACGTGCTGCGGTGTCGTACATCAACCGCATAAAACAGAAATCACGATATCCATTCGTCTTGAAGCGGTTGGGTTGCTCAAAAAGAGTTTCCAATGCTGGTACCGTCAGAAACTCCACAACTGTTCCCGGAGTTTTCCGAATAGAGATGTTGCCGACTTCGACTTGCATATAGATTTTGCCAGAATCTAAGATTCCTGCATATTTTGTGAAAGAACGAATTGCCATCAAACGCAGATTCACCGTTGCCGGAGAACATCCTCTGGATTTTGAGAGCCATTCGAGAAAACCGGTTATATTTGAGTAAGTGATATCCTCGAATCCAACATTGGCATATTCAAGCCCACGCTCCATCTTGAAATAGAGGAGAAGGAGATTTATTGCCTCTCGATACGATTTCTGTGTATTTAAACTATAGCCTTTGTGCCTGATCAAGTAGATGTCAAGGAAATCCCTCACTGTTTTATAGAACTTCTCATCTTTCAGTCGCATAAATCCGCCTCCATCTCAAAGGAACTATCAAGGTGCAGCTCTGGCAAGTCGGTATATAGCGTTGGAAGAAGATGAATATAATATGCCGTGCTCTCGAGATTTGAATGGCCCATATACTCACTTAAATACGCAAGGCAGGCATTTATATCTTTTCCTTCCTTTACCCACTGGTACAGCCGATGTGTTGCAAATGTATGCCGTAGGTCATAAAGTCTGGGACGGATCTCACCGTATCCGGATATACCTGCCGTCTGAAGGAACTTTCTGAATGTCGGAATAATCCACTCCATTGAGTACATTCCGTCACCTCGGACACTTGGACTCTGGAAGAAGTACCTGCGCTCAGGATGTATCGCTTCCACGCGCTGGTCGTAATTTCTGCACAGTTCACGCATATCTTCGGACAGGACAACAATTCTGTCCTTATGTCCTTTCGATTCAAGGATATTCACCGTCCCATCAAACAAGTTGACATCTTCTCTTCGGAGCCGTCTGGCTTCTACAGGTCTGAGACCGCAGCAGTAAATTATTCGGAATATTACAGATACTACCAGATGTTTTGTGGGCGATCTGAGGCTGGGTTGCAGAGAATCCATTTCCTTGAACAACTTGGACAAATCTTCTTTTGAATAAATGTACGGGATATGGCGTCCGGTTTTCTTCGTGAGTTGGAGCGGCAAAAGATACGCCTGTTCTCCTACACTATTCATGTATTTAGCGAGTTCCCGGACCACAGATACCCTATTCAATCTGGACAGATTTTTCTCAGTCTTGGACTGTTCGGCCCATTTCATAGCTAACTCCGCAGCCAAGCAGGTCTCGTGCGGAAATTGCTCACGGCAGAATTTATCAAAAGTTCGAAGAATGCATGCACTTCCGTGGTAGTCATGGCCGAGGGCTTGTTTCTTTTCAATCAAGCCGCAGATAAAAGGTGCAAATGCCCCCGTGAAAGTATATTTCATAACAGAGCCTCCTGAATAACCTCGATACCGTCAAGTCCGAGTGCACACATTGCCAGCTTGTCCCGGCTGATCCGCATATATGCTTTCATGGAGCCTATCTGCGTATGCCCTAAGATTTCTTTCACTATATCGATCGGTACTTCTTGGTTTATCATGGAACTGGCAACATACCTTCTGAAACTGTGAAAGCCTTTGCCGTCACCCGGAGTATAATCAACATCAGAGAGTTTCATATATTTTCTGAGCCGGTCTCCTGCAGCAGTCGAAGTCATAAAGTCAAACGGAATACGGGAACGCACAAAGAGCGCTGGGGACTGTGTTTTAGGCCGCTCGTGAAGGATATAGTTCGCAATGGCGTTTCCTACCGATGCTTCGAGAGGCAGGTGCAGTTCCACTCCGGTTTTGTTCTGTACGAAGCGTATTTCATGATGAATCCAGTCAATGTCCGAGAGCGTTAAGTGAACAATGTCCCCAGCTCTCAGTCCCAAACTGGCGGCAACAGCAAACATAGCAGTATCGCGGAGCGATAAAGATGGATTTTTTGCCGCTGCATCCATGACGGTATGAACCTCTTTTGAGGAAAAGGCAGGTCGCAGCTTCTTTCGGGGTGCAGGACGAGTAGTCAATACGGCGCTGAAATCGCAGCAGTTTTGTATGGACACCAAGTATGCGCTCAGATGTTTCAATGTGTTGCGCACTCTGTCCATGCTCGATTTTCGTTGAGATGCGATGAACAGCAGAAAATCGTTGACATTTACTAAATTAATATCTTGGCAAGTATGGTAACCGCTGGCATCGAGGTATGCAAAGAATTTGCGGCAGACATTCTCCTCGTCCCGTAGACTCTCAAATCCAATGGCTCGTGTATTCGCTTCATGTTGACAGAAGCTACACAGGAGTTCTTGATAGTACGGAGTCAAGGGGATTTTTGGAGCAGGTCTAACACGTTTCCAAACGATTTTTCCGGTTTGGACATACTCCTCAAAGAGAGCTGCAGCCTTTCTGACTTTCGCCCAGATTCGGTCGGCTACCAAGCCGTTTTCGTGTTCCAAGCGAAAACGATCCACAATTTCATTTGTAAAGGCAGCACTATACAATATCACCCCCTCGGAACGGTAGACCTTTATGATTGGCCACATTCCTTCGTAGTAGTAGTTTCGTATGCTGAACTTACCAAGCCCCAGAGCCCGCAATGCATCCAGCACTTTTGTGCATAGAACATCAAATACAATTTCATCGGACATAAAAACACCTCTGAATGCAGTTAGTCGACTTTCGCCGCCAACTCCATTATAGAGGTATTTTTATAATTTTTCTTATCTGGAGGTTATTTATGAACAACACACAAAAAGCATTGATAAACCAAGACGTTTGCGAACAGACCACGCCTAATCTCGGGATAACTCAATCCTCGGGATTAGACCGCTTATCTGGATATCCAGATAAATGATCCGTGGCAGTCAATGTATATGCCAAATCGTCCTGACAGCCAAGACCGTTGCCACCATTTTGAGGTTGACGATCCACTCGTTTTCATGGAGAAGCCGTTGGATATAACCGTTCTTTTCCGCAATCAACCTATCCATCCTGCGTGTGCTTTCGGCACCTGCGGTTTTCTCAGGAGTTTGTGTTTGAATGATTCCGTATTCTACCAGCACTTCGCGAATATGAGGTTTGGCAAAAACGGAACGGGACAGACCGGTTACGCTTATCAGATCCTTGATTTTGATATTGTAGCCTTGGGACTCCAAGACAAGAATTGCTTGTGTTACCATTTCTACGGTGTCCTTGCGAGTTTTCTCCTGCCGCTGGACGAGGGATTTAGGTATTGTTCGCTTCATTTCTCTGCACATCCGTTTCAATTGATTTTAGTATGGATTCAAACAGGCCCGCATTTCTTTTCGCATTTTCACAAATGATTGGAAATGCCGAAAAACGTACTTGTTTTTCACGCCAAAGAGATATCTGTTCGCGATAGTATTCTGTTTGTTCTGTATCGGCCACAAATGCCTTACATTCAAGGCAATTCCACATATCACTTTTGCAAGTTGTAATATCGCTGCATATACCCCCACGGACGCGATGGGCTCTGAGGTTTTTCATCAGCCGCTGTTCCACTTGCTCATCCATATTAAGGATTCGTCCGCCAAATAGCACATACCGTTTATCCGATTCTTGCCGTTCAGCTAATACATAATTCTGCTTTTCACGGATCGTTTCTGGCATAAGATTCAAATGCGCATAGGCGTTAAAGATCATGGCATCTCCGTGATGGCCTGTCATCTCAGCTATCTGGGCAGCGGTGAAACCGGCTGCCAAACGATCTGTGATGCCGTTATGGCGAAACTGGTGCGTTGTCACCACATAGACATTTCCCGTTTCATCCGAAATGTTGTAACGACGGCATATCTTTCGAAAATGGTCGTTGACAGTAAATATTGATGCCACAAAGCAGAGCTTGGTAGAATATGTGGGTTTTCCTTTACGGCAATAACTCTGTCGGTATGAAAACAGCATTCCTTTTTTATCTTCTGGCAGAAACTCCTGGATCTGACGCGCCGTTTCCTGCTGCTCTTTTATTAGTCCTATAAGGTATCCAGCAATTCCTTTGTCCTCCAGGTGAATACTTCGTATGGCTGGTTGCTGCCAACCCCCATTCTGCTTCCATGTGGGAATAAACAAAACATACTGTCCGTTAAACCTTTTTAGACAATCTATCTTCATGCCAAGGATTTCTCCGATACGCGAAGGTATTAGCCTTAGCAACCAATAGACGCACCGAAGATAGAGCGCGATCTCATCGTTCTTAAATGCAGTATCTAATTGAATCGCAATTGATTCTGGAATATACTTTGCATCGTACCTGCGTTGGTGGCGATAAGGGGATACAGAAAATGGATTCTTACTCCTTGCACCATCAATATCATTCATCGTTTCAAAAAATATGCTCAATGATGACCAGATCCCAATGCGGGTCGCTTCTGCAAACTCCGTTTTCTCAAGGTAATGATAGAAGTCGGCCACGGCAAATTCATCGCAACCGCTCAACGGCAAGGTGCCTTTATCAAGTGACCAGAAATCAAAAAATCGGATGAGATCCATCACATACGACTTGACGGTAGATATCTTTTTCCCTCGTATGAGGCTGATGGCGGCAAAGCTCTTTACTGTTTCTCTGTGTAGTGCCGGAATCCTGTCAAAGTACAATGTGAACATACAACTTCTTTCTGCTGGACTGCGGCGCAAATTACTGCACACCCACTTGTTTTCGTGAAAGTGTATATTGGAGCCAAGTTGTTCGACAAAGCAGATATATTCTTTTAACTTTGCTGCACTATAGTTTTCAGCAATGACAGCACTGCTCATATACAACCTTCTTTCTCAATCATATTTACGACGCTTTGGTAGGACTCCAACAGGCGGTATTCTTGTTTGTACTCCAGGTATTCTGAATAATCCGTAATGCTCTCCGACTTATATACCTCTGCCAGCCGGTCTAAAAGTTTCTCCTGTTCCTGTAGAAGACCTTTCCAATATGGAAGATACTGTTTTCCAGTGCATAAGTTGCGGCAATTCACACAATTATAAAGGCTGCATCGGTCCGCGCACGGCCCATCTGCCACCTTCCGAACACAAAATCCAAGTTCCACACGTCGTTGACCAAGGCAAAAATCCGTGTACAGGAGCCTACGTTCTTCTTGCGTATAATTTTCAAGCTGTTCGCCGGTCATGATTAACTCAAACTTGCTTCTGAAAAATTCAGTATTTAGCTCCGCTAGTTTTTTCTTACGAACTTCAGCATAATATTTCGCCGCCGTGTCGCTGCATAAGTGCCCCAGCCAATAAGCTAATTCAACAGTAGTCGCTCCGTTTTCAATTAACCTAACAGCCAGGGTTTTACGGAATTGTTTAATGGTGAAGTGCCAGAGTTCTCCATTTTCGTCGCATATATCATACTTTCTGATAATCCCACGGATGCATTTGACAAATGGTTGAGAGTCAATAACTGCTCTCTCATACCCATACCTTCTGCTTCGGAAAATATACGATGTCCCCGCTATTTTTCTTTCCTCAGCATCCTCAATGATATGTTGGGAAAGCCTTCCAGCTATATCTTTGGGTATCATGATCCTGTGGTAGTCCCCAGCTCCGCGTCGATGTCTTGCACTTAGTGTTTTATGCGGAATATATTTCAGTTGGCAGACATTAGGGTATCGAGATTCTTCAATGCAGTCTTCTTCAAGAAGGTACACTTCTTTCAATCTCAGTCCTGTATTCATGAATAAATCGTATAGCAGCCTGTATTGACAGGGCATTTCTTCTCGATGCAAGTCCAATTGCTCCACCACTTCTTCCGGAATGATTTCGGTAGGTGTGTTAAACTGGCGAAGATTGTGAAATGTAACAATATCAAACGGATTGGTGCGCGGCCTTGGCGCTCTAATTTGTGTGTCCCGTTCAGTGCTCATGAGGTAACACATGATCCGTTTTAGACCGTTTACGGATTTTGCAATGTAATATTGAGACAATGGTTCTCCATCATTTTTCCGCATTGCTTCAAGGGCTAAAACCAGTGTCCTGATGTGACCTTCCGTTATATCCGCAAAATATATGACCTCCGGCGCAATATCTGCAAGTGTGTTGATTGCCAGCTTACACGCATCAAAAAGAGGCACATAAACTTTCCCTCTTTGTTCAAATAGATAACAGAAATAATATTTCACCTCAGACCGCAGAGAAGGCCGTTTGATGGCTGTGAAATCAAGCCGTTTGAGCCGTAATACATTCCCATACGGCTCATATAACTTCCAAACATCACGGTAAGGTGTCACTTCTGTAGAATTACCTGCAACGAAAAGTTTCCGTTGGATAATACGTTCCTGCTCCACAGCCTTAAGAAGCATTTCCTTGAATGCTGGATCATATAGCGACAGAGAAGACATTTCGTAATGGAACATTGAAAGCAACAATGCACTATGGGATATCTGTTCTCGCTTCTGGGTAATGGCAGAGGCCATCCTCTGCAAATATGTTTCCAGTAAGCGTATGTCTTTAAGCATATACTCTATCGTAGCAACAACCCCTGCACATCTGGATATTTTTGACAAACTGTGTCCCGTAAGCATGGCCTCTCTTGCGGCTTCGCATTGTTCAGCAGTGAGCGGCTTTGCTTTACTCATTTTCCTCACCACCCCTATGCAGCTTTTCCATGACTGACTTTGCTATGATGGGATTATTATGATTCCTGTAATGATCGATAGATGAAAAGCTCCTCCAGCCGAGGCTTTCCATGATAATGCCATCGGTAATATTGTCTTCTGGATGGAGGGACTGATGTTCAAGAAATTCCATAACTTTTGTGCTGCGCCCATTGTGGGTTCGTATTTTCGCCGCATCGAGCCCGGCACGAGTGGCACACCGCTTTAATATCTTTAGGTAATTATGATAAGACATAGGCAGGCCTTGTCTTTTTCCGGAGTTCAGATTTATAAATAAATACTGACTGAGTTTGCCGCTCTCACTCTCGGCATCCGCCCTTTCAGTCTGGATGTACTTGTCTATAACCTCGCAGGTTTTCTTGGGGAGGGCAACAAGCCTGAGTTTATTTTCTCCATTTCTGGCATTAGCTCGTCCCTTTGACCTTGTTGGCTGTACAAGCTGTTCTATGGCATCATAACTGTCAAGCGTAACGCTAAGAACCTCATCGATTCGAAATCCCTCGAAGGTGAGGCGCAACACCGCTTCATCCCGCAGAGTATTGAAGTTTCTACATAGCAACTCTTTTGTTGCTTTGTCGTACCATTTGGTGTAATCACGACTGGACTTAAGCCTGGCAGCATATCCGTCAATCAAATATCTATACTCCCGTGAATAGATTTGTCCATACAGAAAAGAGCAATTCGCCTGTACGGATTTTTTCTTCCAAAGCATCTCTGTCTGTCGCATATCATCCAGCCAGCCATAAAAACCCGTGATGACTGTGACATACTTTGTTAATGTTGAATATCCCACCGATGACTGTAGTGATAGTACTTTTTCGTCCGCCAAGTTACCAAATACGAGTTCATGTAAGAACTCTCGCACATGGTGATTTGTCGCATTTTCGTATGTGACCTTTCTTGAATCCAACCAGTTCAAAAACGCTACAAGCTTCTTTGCATATTCCTTTCCAGTGCTCGTCTTTCGTATGCTTTTCAGTTCGAGCCATTGGTTGCCAGGGAAAAACGGCATATAATTTTTCGTAATCATATACCGTGTATAATTGGTACTGGCATCCGTCTCGAAACGAAAAACAACTACACGAAATGTTTTTTCTTCCCGCATTATTTTCCTCCTGTTACAATTCACTTGGACTAATCGCCCAAATGCATTATAAAGGTTTCTCTCACAAAACACGATACAGGAGGGACACTCTTACCAGTGTCCCTCCTCTGCATTGTCAATCGTGTGAATCTGTATCGTGTGCACGAGGTTCAGAAAAGCCTGTGCCGTATCGCGCAGACATGGTCGGCGCGACCTTATGTGGCCCTGTGTAACGGCTATCAATGCCGTGGTTTTCGGCAGAGACTCCGGCACCCGCGGAGAAGGCGGCAGTCAGCACACAGGGATATCCCTGTCCTGCCTGACCACCTCCTGCTGATAGTGCCGTATGCCGTTCCTCGGAAAGGAAGCAATCCCCGTTGCCTTTGGTCACAACGCCTGAAGCTACGAAGGTCTGTTGTTTCATCCCTGGTTGTGCGCCCAGCGCACCAGCTACATCGTGAAGATCGCGCACCTCATCCCGCTGATTGGCGGCAAAGGCCATGACTCCGTTTCTTCCAGTAGACATCCCGCAGTTGACGCCGAGCGTGGCCGCTACATCGCCAGTCAGATCACCGTTGTAGCCGTCAAAGCCTTCAACAGCTTCATCCGGCTGTGTCACGAAGGTCTGCATCTGCATATTGGTGGTTGCCATCAACGCGCCTGACACGCCGTGCAGGTCGATGCCCTCATCCCGCTGGTTGATGTGGTACGCTTCAAATCCTGTGGGCTGTCCGTCCGGGCGCATGAGCCCCGCCTGGATCTTTAGGGCACGCTCCAGCTTCTTCGGCAGTTCCTTGCCGCGCTCAAAGGCCCGGCGCAGGATGCCCAGGCAGGCTTTCGGGGACAAATAGTATTTTAGGGGCGGATCTGCCTGCAAAATCTGCGATAAGGAAGATTCTTTTGCGTCTCTGGGCGACACCCCAGTATTGAGCGTCGAGGCACCGCCACGCCAGGGAGAAATCAGCTCCCAATAGAATTCGCCCAGCAGATTCCCAGCGCCCGGAGTCAGGTCGAGGGACTGAAACGGAATCGCATTTAATGCGGACGATCTCCTCCAAAACGATTCGGAAGTCTTCGCCCTTTGGCGTTCCTGAACTAAAGGCGCCGGGAACATTTTCCCATACCATAAATCTTGGCCGAACATCGAGAGCTGTTCGGCCTCGTAATTTGTCTGCATTTCGCATCTCCTTTACCAGCCTGACCTGTTCCATGAACAGGCCGGAACGCGCCCCCGCAAGACCTGCCCTTGCGCCAGCTACGGACAGATCCTGACATGGGCTGCCCCCGCAGATGATGTCCACGGGCGGCAGCACCGCGCCATTCAGCTTTGTGATGTCGCCCACATGGATCATGCTTGGAAAGCGCTGCTTCGTGACCTCAATGGGAAAGGCTTCGATCTCCGACGCCCACACCGGCGTAATGCCGCTGCGGATTGCGGCCAAAGGGAATCCACCAATACCATCGAACAAGCTGCCCATTGTCAGTTCTCTCATCGTGCCACCGCCTGTACGACCGTGCGTGTGGTGTTGACGGCGGCCTGCGCGGTATATACAGCACTCATGAGGTTTGCCTTGGTGGAGGTATCCAGTCCGAAGGCTCCGGCGATACGGGGAATCTCACCGGCAGAGAGCATGAGTCCAAGCCCTAACAGGGCATGATCCTTGAACACCATAAGTCCGGCGACAAGGATCGTCGCCTGCAAGAACGCCGACAGGCATAAGCCGATGATCTGCTTGCACCATTGAATAAAGCCGTCTGTATATCCGCGAGGGACACTGAACATATAGAGGCTTCCCACAGCGATCTGGATGAGCAGGATGCCGCCGCGCTTTAGATTGGCGAAGAAGACCTTGACAACGGCATAAGCCATGAGGATAAGGCAGAACAGGATCATGATCCCGCTGGTGATGCTGCCGAAGCCCAGCAGCGGCCCTGCCGTCAGGTCGGATAT
>PPYE01276900.1_pt1 | contig 10759 bp, 5 predicted proteins | sample 1559881 | NCBI WGS metagenome assembly PPYE01 (sample SAMN08240022, study PRJNA423297) | Human gut metagenome, whole genome shotgun sequencing project.
TCGCCAAGATCCTTGCCATACTGTGCGATGTCCTTGTTCGGTGACTTGGAGACATCGTCGAGTGCGGCCTTACAGGCGGACACATACTCACCGTACTTGGTGTAGAAGCTGTTGTCGTAAGAGCTGACGCTGGGGCTGCTGTTGCAGGCCTTCGCCGCTTTGGAGAGCGATTCGCCGGATTCGATCATCTCGTCGACGAATTTGATGTATGTCGCGGTCTTCTTCTTATACGCCTGATATTCCTTATTGACGGTCTCATCGTTCATGACCTTCAGGGATTCGAACTTCGCGTTGTCATTCTGGAGGGTCTTGAGACGGTCCTTGAGACGCTTCTTGTCTGTGTCCTGGAAGGAACTGCTGCCGTATGCGGACAGATAGGCGTCGCGCAGCTTCTCATTCACGCTCGCATAATGCTTCTGCATGGTGAGCACCTGATTCTCTCCGGCCGTGTAGTCGGCGGCGGTGATGCGTTTCGACATAATCATCGTCACCACTACGGCAAGAACGACGATGACGGCGATCACCGCCGTTACAATGCCTACGATCAGGCCGGTCGCCGGCTTCTTCGCGGCGCTCTGCGGCATGGGCTGCCCGTACGGTTGCCCCTGCATGAGAGGGGTTCCCGGCTGACCCGGCACGCCCGGCCGACCCGGCATCGGCTGCTGATACTGCGGAGCCGTTTGCTGGTACTGCGGAGGCGTCTGTTGATATGGCGGCATCGGTTGCTGGTTGGCCTGAGGCTGTGCCGGCTGCTGGGGCTGCCGATCCGCCGTGCTTGACGTTTGCGGTTGAGGCTGTGCATGGGATGGCGTCCGAGCGCTGTTCGGTTGCGTGCCATCGGTAGGAAGTTGGTCATCCATAAGAGAAATCCTTACTGTGTATCCTCTGCTTCTTCGTATGCAAAGTCACATATTTCCGAATATTCAAAAATATTTCCGTAATGACTAGCATTGTTCCAGCATAGCCCTTCAGCGCCGCAAAATCAGGTAACATGCTGAACGAAGTCGTTCCGAAGAACATGTCGATACATGAATTACGCTATCGTTATGGGTCTCTTGCACATACAATGGAGCACATGAGCTTTCTACCTTACCCACCGCCGCCGGAACCTGGCTGGTATGACGATGACGTTACCGCACTGTCCGGTGCAATCCAATCCGAATCTTTCGAACGAAGGCAGCCGATGCAGGACGGGTCGGCGCTGAGCATGCAGCCCGTGGCGGATGTGCAGGTCGCAACGATGCAGACCGAACCGTCGCAGGACGATTCGGAAGACCAGAGCATCGAAGATTGGGACAGCACGGTGCTGTCGTCCGCGTTCACCATGAAGCAGCCGGATCACGTGTATCTGCTGCACAATGACATGACCGGCCAGGACGTGACCGTGGACATCAGCACATTGCTGGGGCGCAAGCCGTCCGCCGATGTGCCGGAAGGTGCCAAGTCGGTCAGGCTGGAGGATCCGACACGTACCATTTCCCGCAATCATGCGGCCATCAGCTTCGATCGGGACGGAAGCCTGTGGATTGAGGATTACGGTTCGCTGAACGGTACGTACCTCATCCAAGACGACGAAGAGATCAAGGTGGAAGGCAGGCCCATGCAGCTCGAGGCGCCGGCCACGCTACGTATCGGCGATCAGTTCTTCTCCTTCGAAGAACGCTAGCCTACATCATTCGAAACGTATCGCCTTGGGTGGCACCGGACGAACAACCACTGCAAGGCATGATGGTTGCTCCCGCCGGTACCGCCCAAGGCGATACGTATGCATGAGTGCGCATGAATGATGGTCGGCCTCACTGCCTAGTGCGCAAGGCGGCGTTGATGGCCGGATCGTTCAACTGCGCCAACCATTCCAGCAATGCCGGATAGGTGTTGGGATTGCGTGCGATGCAGGCACGCAGCTCCGGCGCGTACTGTGCGATCTGTGCGATCTGCATCTGATCGGTGGTGGTCAGTGCCATTTGCGCGGTGAAGCCATACGGATTCCGTGCAATCGGCTGCTGCGGCTGTGGTTGCGGCTGCTCCTGCACAGGTTCGGCATAATCCGCCACCTCGGACAGATCGGCAGGATTGGTGTAGGGGTCAAGATATTCGGTCGAAGTGTCGGTGATCGGCTGGTTTTGATGGATCGGCTGAGCCTGATGGACTGGCTGAGCCTGATTGTCCTGCACTGCAGGTTGCTCTTGCGCGGACCGTACGAGCTGTTCCTGAATCGGCTGTCGCTCCTGCGCAAACTGCCGCTCCTGCACCGGCGAATCCTGCACCGGCGAATCCTGCACCGGCGAATCCTGCACCGGCGAATCCTGTGCCGGCTGTTCGTGTGGCGCCACTGCGGTCTCAGGTACGGCATAGCCGCGCTGGATCACAATCTGGCGTGCACGGTCGTCGCCGAACTGGGCCAGCCAGCGCATCAGCGCGCATACCCCGGGTTGATGCGCTGCGACATTCGCCCCGAATTCCGGGTTCTCATAGGCGATCTTCGCCAGGAATGCGGGATCGGCGTTTGGATCCTGCACCGCCGCGACCGCGGTATCGTAATCAACCATCATGATCTCCTTACATCAATGGTTCGTAATGTTTGTAATGTGCCGTCTTGTAGATCGCCGATGTCTTCATGCTCGGCGAGTTTGCCGACCGTCCACTCCCGCCCGATGGGCGAGGGTGTGATCATGTCGACTACCACCACGGTCACGTTGTCGTTGCCACCGGCCCGCAGCGCCGCTTTGACCAATGCGTCGGCGGTGGTCTGAGGATCGTTGTCGGCGGCCGCGATGGCGGCGAAACGTTCCTTGTCCACTTCGGCATGCAGGCCGTCCGAGCAGATGATGAAACGTCCGAAGGCATCCGCCGCGTAATAATCGGGTGCGATGCCGTTCGGCGCTCCGATACACTGCGTGATGATGTTGCGCGGGATGTTTCGCAACGCCTCCTCGGGCAGCATCTCCCCGGAATCGATGGCGTTCTGGCGCTCCGAATGATCGCGGGTGATGCGGGTAAACGTGCTCGCATCCCAACCGCCGTCTTCGGTAGCGCACATATGGTAGGTGCTATGGTAGGTGCGTGAATCGCCGATGTTGACGATATAGCAGGAATCGTTGCCGTCGGCGGTACTGTTGGCATCGGCTGCATGGGCCGTCATGCCATCGATATCGGCAGGCATGATCACACCGGAAATCGTGGTGCCGGCGATGCCGCCCAACGATTCGCCCAATGCCAGCACCTCACGTTGCGCGGCATTCAGCGTCTCTTCGATATCATGCCGGTTGCGCGCGGCCTTGGCGCCAAGCTGCGCACAATGGCGCACCACTGCCTCGCTTGCCCGCTCGCCGCCCATGCCGCCGCCCATGCCATCGCATACGACGAATATGCCATGCTCGGCCAGGGCATTGTCCTGATTGCTGGCGCGACGCAGTCCGATATCGCTGTTCAGGCCGGTCACGATACGGTTTGCGTTCATGAACTCCGCCCTTTCCCGTGCCGTCGGATGTGGAATACGTCCGCGAGCGACAGCCTGGCTCTCCACCTCCGTGCAGGAGGCAGGGATTCGAGTATGGACCGGCGCACCACATCGATGTTCCGCCAATACCGTTGCACATGCTCTTCCTGCACCGTATCGCCCGAAAACGCCGCGTAATCGGCTTCCTTGCCCAATGCGAGCAGTGAGACGGCATCGACGTTGAGCTGTCGGCCGATGGCCTGCGCCTGATCGCGACGGGTGCCGTCGACATCGAGTCCGCTTTGCCTGGCCAGGGCGGCGACGGATTGCCATCCCGCGGCTACACGCTGACGTGCGTCGCCATGTCTGCGGGCCCGTGCCAAGGCGATCGCCTTGATGCCGAGCAGCAGCGCACAGATGGTGAGTAGCGCCCAGAGCGGGCTTCCATAGATGGCCACCTTTTTGGCGATGCGCTCGAAACGTTGCCAGAACAGGTTGGTAGGGGATTCGTCGGCCTCGCTGCCGCCGATCGATGATTTGCCCTTGGCCTGATTGTCGTCACGAAGCGGGTCGGTAAGCGGCACCGGAGGCTGGCGTACCAGCGTCTGCGGGTTCGGCGGAGTGAGATTCTGGTTTTCGTCGGGAACCTTCGTCTCCTTCGGTGTGGGATAGAACGACACCCATCCGTAGCCGTCGAGCTTGATCTCCACCCATGCGGTCACGTCATTGCCGGTGAATTCGGTGGTGGTGGACTTGCCGTGCCGTTCGGTGCGTTCCTCGCTGATGTCGCCTTCCTCGTTCTTCGGCAGGAATCCGAGCACCACACGGCTGGACAGACCCAGACTGCGGGCCATCAGCGCCATCGTGGAGGCATACTGTTCGCTGTCGCCCACCATGGCGGTGCCGGCAAGGAGCTGATCGATGCGATAGTTGCCGTGGCCGGGGGAGGATGGATAGTCTCCGGCCAGACCATGCGAGAACCAGCCGGATTCCTTGAGCTCGTTCGCCAGGGCGAGGGCCGCCTCACCGCCCTTGGACCGGCCGCCAGCCACTGCGGTGGCGAGCCTGTCCACGCTGTCGGGCACGTGCTGCGCCTGCGGCTGGCTTACCGAGGAGGCCTTGGCCTTGCTGATCTGGCTGTCGGTGGGCACGGCGGGCATGATGCCGGTTTCCGTGTAGGTCAGGCCGGCGGTCGTCTTGGACGCATAGATGGCCGAATGCGTGGCGGTGTTGTAGTAGAACGAGTCGGCATCATCCTCATGCTCGAACGTTACGCCGGAGGCGGTGCCGGTCATCGGCAGCCAGTAGTCGCTCAGGCCTCTGTTCACCGTGAACGTGGCCGCGAACTTCCTGCCCTTGACGTTGTTCCTGATAGTGGTGCCGACACGATGGTAGTTCGATGAATCGGCGGCCATCGTGGAATCCGAAAGATTCCACACATTGCCGTCGAAACGGTCCATCACGGCCAGACGGACGGTGGAGCCGGCCGGCAGGTCGGTGACGGTCAGCAACGTATCGTCCTTATGATTCTTGATATAGGATCGCATGCCGCTCAACGGGCTTGTGTAATCGTACGGGCTTAACGGCGGGTCGTAATAGTCTCGCAGAATGATTCGGTCCTGCGGGATCGTCAGACATGCGCCTATCGCCAGTGCAGCCGAAAGCGCCACGATGATCGCGGAGCTGATCCAACGGCCCAACTCCAGCAATCCCCAGCGAGCGCTCACCCAAATCATCAACACGATGGCAACGGCGGTGCCGATGGCGAAACGATAGTAGCCACTGGCGGTGCCGAGCAATGCGCAGATCGCCATGTTCGCAATCACCGGAATGATGGCGATCATGGTGAGACGGCCGTCCTGCGCGACGGCGAATATGCCGGTCAGCAGTGCGAACCACAGGCAGATCGTCCATACGGCCAGCAGACTGCCGTTGGCGGTGCCGGTAGGCGGGTCGATCGACAGTACGTACTTGAACGATCCGAGCATGGACGTCCATCCTTGCGTCAACGTACGCAAGGTGGGTATGACGTGTGCGATGGTGGTCTCGTTCAGCAGGAGAACGGGTCCGATGACGAGTTGCGCCAGTGCCATGAACAGGGCCTGCCACCATAGTCGCAACGCCTCGACGGTGCCGGCGAGCGCCACCAGACAGCCGATGGCGGTGGCTGGCACGGCGGCGACGGCCCATGCGGCTGGTGAGCCATACACGTCGATGAGGTTGCTGGCGATGGCGAGCGTGAGCAGTGCCGTCGTCAGAAGACTGGCGAACTGCCGGCTTGCCGGGCGGTGTGCGCTGATCAGCGGCCGCTGTTTGCCGCTGCGGGTCATCCAGACCACCGAATGCGTGGAATCGGCCCACGATCCGGTGAAGGTATGGCTTTGGTCGGGAATCGGTGGGAAGGTCATGACAGTACTCCCATGATCATCGGCAGATCGTTCAGATCGCCGACCGTGGCCAGTCAGCGGGCGGTCCTGCAGCAGGCACTGCACGCCGATGGAGGCGTGGATTGACACGGCCAGTTCGAATTCCTGGGCGTCGGTGTAGTCATCGGGATTCACGCTGATGCCTACGGCGGTGTCGGTGCGTCGTGTGGCCTCGTATTGGCGGATCATCAGCGAGCCGGTTTTCGCGGAACTCAGCCAATGTACGTTACGCACATCGTCGCCCGGCTCGTATTCCCGCAAACCGTAGAAGTCGAGATCGTCATCCACGATTTCGCCGCTTGGCTGTCCTTCCAAGTCACGTTGGATGCCGGCATTCAACGTATTGAGCATGACGGTCGGCGGGTGAATGAATACCTGGATCTGGTCGACGAGCCGTTTTTCGTGGCGTACCAGACCGAACGGGTCGCCCTTGCGGATCGACAGCGGGCCGACCGGCACAACGACATCACTACCGCGGCAAGCAGCATCAGCGCGTATGCCGTTGCCATGGCAAGCAGTTCATGCCAACCGAGCATCGCGAATGCGGCAGACGTGGCTACGGCCAATACGGCCACCATCCATCCCACCGGTGAAACGTATGAGGTGAACAGACGCTTCAACCGGTGTCCGGTACGGCGCAGGAACCGCATCATGGTTCGTCTGCGTAGCGTTGTTCGGGAATTTCGCATCGGAACCGTCTCCTCAGGCGCCCAGGGTCGGGGCCGGTACTTCCTCGAGAATCTGCGAGATCATCTGCTCCGCCGTGGCACCGGCGAATGTGGCTTCGGCGGTGAGCGTGATGCGGTGTGCGAGCACGGAGACCGCCAGATCCTTCACGTCGTCGGGCACTACATAGCCGCGATTGTCGGCGGCGGCCCACACACGGGCGCAACGGGTGAGCGCCAGCGCGCCTCGCATGGAGGAGCCCACTTGGATCCTTTCGTTATGCCGGGTCGCTTCGACCAGGCGAACGATGTATTCGATGATGGCGTCATCGAGGCGTACGGTCTCGCTGACGGCGCGCATGCGCAGCACGTCGTCGCCGGAAAGCACGTGATGCACGGCGGCAGCGCGGTCGGTGACGTTGACCTGACGCAGAATGTCGACGCTCACCTCATGGCTTGGGTAGCCGACGGTGGTCTTGATGAGGAATCGGTCCATCTGCGCTTCGGGCAGCTTATAGGTGCCGAGTTGTTCGATCGGATTCTGCGTGGCGATCACCATGAACGGCTGCGGTACGGCATGGGTCACGCCATCGACGGTGACCTTCTGCTCCTCCATGACCTCGAGCAGTGCGGACTGCGTTTTCGGTGAGGCGCGGTTGATCTCGTCGGCGAGCACGACGGAGGCGAAGACCGGGCCCTCACGGTATTCGAATTCGCTTCGCTTCTGGTCGTAGTAGGTTACGCCGACCACGTCGGACGGTAGCAGATCCGGCGTGAACTGGATACGCTTGAACGACATGTCGATGGAATTGGCCAGACCTCGCGCCAACTGGGTCTTGCCGGTACCCGGATTGTCTTCGAGCAGCACATGGCCGCCCACCACCATGGCGGTGATGCATTGGCGAATCGGGCCGTCCTTGCCGACCACCACCTTGGAAACGTTCTCCACCAAGGCGTTGAACTTGTCATGGAATTCGACGATATCGGCGCCGGCGGCCGGCACCATGCCGGTATTCAGGGTTTCCGGCATGGTGCCGGCCGCCGGCTGCCGACGAACCTGCTCGGAGGCGGCCGGCTGCCGTTCGGTTGTTGCCTGCCACGATGCCATCCGCTCGGTCGGGGCGGCGGTGTCCGGTGTGACCGTGATGGTCGGGGCGGCGGTCGGTGTGACGGTCGGAGCGTTCGTCGTCACCGGGGCCGTCGTGCCATGCGTGCCCAATACCGTACCGTCCACGTCGGTGGACTCATGATGTTCGATCCCGAGGCGTTCCGGCAGTTTCGGCATGGTGAAGCCTTGCTTTCCGTGCGGTTCGTTGCTGCGCTCGCTCAGCTGGGTGGCATCGTCGAATGCGTTGCTCATGGAATCTCCTCTACTGCTTATTGCCTGCGAATGATGGATTGATCGGCGGGCGGCCGTGGAACAGTCGGATTTCCCTGATCCAGGGATGGTCGCGATTCGCCTGCCTCGGCAACGTCGTCAATGCCGAACGTCCTTTGGACCCGCCCCGCGATTCGCCGGTGCCGTCGTCGAAGGACGTCGATGTGGATGGACTGGTGTCGGGCGAAGGGGTCGGCGGAGCATGATACCTGTCGCTGTCCTTAAGCGGGGTGGGACTCTGCTTCGTGCTGTTGACCGCCTTGTCGGTGGTGCCTTCCACCTTGACGAGCCACGAGTACGAGAATCCCTGTGGCAGCGCCGAGGCATCCAGCGTGGTCGTAAGGCCCGGATGCCATTCGAACGGATACTGCTTCTTGGATTCATCCGACAGGACGATGGTCACGGTCACGGACTGGTTGTAGGCGTTCACGGCACCGCCCTCGACATGGATGACATTGGCGTCTGTATCGTCCCAACGCAGTGACGGCAGGGCGATCACAGCCTGGACCTTGTTGCCGATTTCGCCGTTGCTGGCCTTCACCGGATCGCTGGTATGGCCTTTGAAGGTCTGCCACACGGTTACGGTGCCACAGCTGCCCCAATGTTCAAGCGGATAGGTGACGCTGAGGCTTGCGGTCGGCATGTTGTTCTGCTTCGGCACGTTTACGATGAAGCCGTCATGATGCTTGCCGGCGGCGTTCCACGAAGCCACGCAATGGTCGCCATCGGGCACGACCCTGACATCGGCCGGCTTGTCGGGCTTGACGTCAGGGGTGATGGCGTTACCCTGCGCGGTGACGGTTCCGGCGTATTTGGTGGTCAACGTGATTTTCGGCGCGAGGCTTTGGTAGTACCAGTCTTCGGCGATGTCGAAGGTCGCGGAAACGTCCGACGATCCGCATGCCATGCCGGCGTCCCTGCCTGCGAAACTCAGCGTCACGGCTTCACAGCCGGCATTGCGCATGTTGCCAAGCTTGCCGGAGACGATGATCTGATCGCCTTGCTGCGTTGCGGAGACGGTCGGCTTGTCGGGGACTCCCCGCGGTGCGGTGGCGTTCGAGGCCTGGGACGGCTGGCTCCAGTTCACCCTGTTCTTGGCCCGCACGGTCGCACTGACGGACATGCCGTCCGTGATGGCGTTGTTCTCGAGATTGAAGTTGATGGCGTTTGCGGAGGTGGTCTCCTTCTTGGATGCGCCACCGCCGGTCAGGGTCACCTCATATTCGGTGACTTCCGAGAAGTTGCCTTTCGGCACCGACCATGTCACGGCCACGATGTTGCCGTTGGCTTCGGCCCTCACATCTTGCGGCGCGGAAGGTATCTTATCGGGTTGCCCGTCCACGGCATTCGATGGACTGGACCATCCGACTTCGTTCTGTGCCATGACGGTGAACGAGTACTTCCTGCCGTTGGTGAGCCCCGTCACCTGGCATGTGGTCACCGTGCCGCACGATTTCTCTCCGGAGGAGTCGCCCGTCCACGAGACCTTGTATTCGGTGATCGGGCTGCCGTTCGAAGAACCCGCCGTCCAGCTCAGATTCACCGCGCCATCCTGGGCATCGCCGGCGATGGGGGAGAGCAGCGGGGCGTCCGGCTTGTCCGTCACCGAAACGCTGATGGTTCCAGTGACTTCACGTTCCTTGGTCATGGTGGCGTCGCGCACGGTCACGATCACATGGTTCGTGCTCGCGCCGATATCGGAGGCCGCCGCAATCGTTATCATTCCGTTGGCGGGGCAGTCCACCGCCAGCTTGGCGGAACCGTCGGCCTGACATCCCGTCACGGTAAGCGCGGTGTCGGGGAACGGATTGTAGGCGTCGCCAAGCACGTTCACCTGTTCGCTTGACCCAGCCTTGACCTTCAGGGCCTTCGCGCCGATGCGCGCCATCGGCCTGGTGGAGGCCACCACGCGCACGGTCACACCGGCCTGCACGGTGCCTTTCGAATACGAGATGGTGATCGGCACGCTCACCGTGGTTCCCGGCGTGGCCGTCTTGTCGGCGCTCACCGTCAGTTTGCCGTCGGCGCTCACGTTCGTGGTCACCTGGTCGGAGGAGACTCCGCCGGCATACGTGTATTCCTTTTCGTCGTCATACAATCCCGACGGCGAATGCGTCAAGGCGGTCAGATCGATGGTGGTGGAGCCCTCACCGGCCACCACGTCCACCGTGGAGGATGAGAAGGTGGGTGCGGGCACGTCGCGGCCGATCACGGTGATCGGCAGGGTCAACACCGCCGAATTGACAATCTTCACTTTGCCGTTTCCGGCATGCTTGCCGTCGACCGCGGTGAACGTGATCGAAGCGGGGCCTGCATAATCCTTCGGCGCGGTGAACTTGAGCGTCTGATCGTTCACATACAGGTCGTCATTGTCGGCCTTGGTGGCGCTCACCGAATCGGCGCCGTCCACGTAGGCGGTCTTGCCGGCGCCGACACGTACGTAATCGGCGATGTTGATGGTGATCGTCTCACGTGCGTTCACCTTCAATGCCGGTGCCTTCGGACGCAATGTCGGCGGAAAGACGCCGTATGCCGGTACTTGGATGAATGCGGTGGAGGTGATGTTGTATGTGGTGTTCGTCACCGTGTAGGGCACCGCACGCGCCTCATCGGTCAGATCCACCGTGATTACGGTGGACGTTCTGCCGCCCTTCGTCCGCGCATGGTCGGCGGCGGAATCGTCCACGCCGACCTGCAGCTCGTCGGCGGTGCCGGACGGGTTTGCGATCCATTGCGACACATCCACGTCGACCGACTTCTTATCAATCGTTGCGGAGGACGGCACTCGGTAATCGTAGGCCGATGGCGGTGCGATGGCCGCGTTATCATCGACGTTCACCGTCAGCGTGGC
>PPYE01454783.1_pt1 | contig 10759 bp, 9 predicted proteins | sample 1559881 | NCBI WGS metagenome assembly PPYE01 (sample SAMN08240022, study PRJNA423297) | Human gut metagenome, whole genome shotgun sequencing project.
TTACTTAATTATTGTTACCTTTGCGCACTATTTGGAAGAAGATGAAAGATACCAAGCAACAATTTGAACATGTCATCGCCTTGTGCCGTGACTTATTCTCCAAGAAGCTGCACGATTACGGGCCTGCATGGCGTATCCTGCGTCCGGCTTCGGTTACTGACCAGATTTTTATCAAAGCTAACAGGATTCGTAGTATCGAAACCAAAGGGGTGACTCTGGTTGACGAAGGAATCCGTTCGGAATTTATTGCGATAGTCAATTATGGCATTATCGGTCTGATCCAGCTGGAACTGGGCTATGCCGAATCTGCCGACATCAGCAATGAGGAGGCTTTGGCTTTATATGACAAGCATGCAAAGGAAGCGCTGGAGCTGATGCTTGCCAAAAATCATGACTATGATGAGGCTTGGCGCAGTATGCGTGTGAGTTCCTACACAGACTTGATTCTGATGAAGATATACCGTACCAAGCAGATTGAAAGTCTGGCAGGGAACACGTTGGTGTCGGAAGGTATCGATGCTAACTATATGGATATGATTAATTATTCAGTATTCGGATTGATCAAGATAGAATTTGAAGGATAAGAACTTACATATCATCCAGAAGACAGGAGCGAATGTCTGCCGTTTCCTTTTAGCGGCATCGTTCATCTTTTCCGGTTTTGTGAAGGCTGTCGACCCGCTGGGCTTCCAGTATAAGATACAGGACTATCTGACCGCCTTCGGGGTGATTTCATGGTTTCCTTCTTTCTTCCCGTTGTTGGGAGGCATTATATTATCCGCCATCGAATTTTCAATCGGTATCTTCCTGTTCTTCGGTATCAAGAAAACAATCTCTACCACATTGGCGTTGGTGCTGATGATTTTCATGACACCGCTGACGCTGTATCTGGCGATTTTCGATCCGGTGTCGGACTGCGGCTGTTTTGGCGATGCCTGGGTGTTGACTAACTGGGAGACATTTGCAAAGAACATCGTACTGCTGCTTGCCGCGATTGCTACATTCCAGTGGAGGAAAATGCTGATCAGATTCGTTACCCGAAAGATGGAATGGCTGATTTCTCTGTACACGATATTCTTTGTATTTACACTGTCGTTTTACTGTCTGGACCGTCTGCCTGTGCTGGACTTCCGTCCTTACAAGATCGGACAGAATATCATGAAAGGCATGAGTATTCCCGAAGGAGCGAAACCGAGTGTATATGAGAGTGTCTTTATCCTGGAAAAGAACGGGGAAAAGAAAGAGTTTACACTAGACAATTATCCGGACAGCACATGGACCTTTGTCGATACGCGTACCATTCTGAAAGAAAAAGGATACGAGCCTTCGATCCACGACTTCTCCATGATGGATATGAGCACGGGTGATGATATCACGGAAGACGTGTTGACGGATATGGGATATACCTTCCTGCTGGTGGCACATCGTATCGAAGAGGCGGACGACAGTAACATTGATTTGATTAATGAGATATATGACTACTCGGTAGAGCATGGTTACAGATTCTACTGCCTCACTTCCTCACCGGAAGAGCAGATAGAATTGTGGAAGGACAAGACCGGTGCGGAATATCCTTTCTGCCAGATGGATGACATTACGCTGAAGACGATGATTCGCTCTAATCCGGGACTGATGCTGATAAAAAACGGTACGATTCTGAACAAATGGAGTGATGAAGACATTCCGGATGAATATGTACTGACTGACAAACTGGAGAATCTGGAACTCGGTCAGCAGAAGGTCCGGAGTGACGTACATACGATTGGATATGTTTTCTTGTGGTTTGTCATTCCGCTGTTGCTGGTGTTGGGAGTGGACATTCTGATTGTCCGCCGACGCGAACGGAAGAACGAAAAGCGGAAGCAGCAACAGGAAGTAAAAGAATAATAAATTTATTAACCCTTTAAATAAAGAACAAAATGAGAAAGAACATTGTTGCAGGAAACTGGAAAATGAACAAAACCCTTCAAGAGGGTATCGCTTTGGCAAAAGAACTGAACGAAGCATTGGCTAACGAAAAGCCTAACTGTGATGTAATCATCTGTACTCCGTTTATTCACCTGGCATCTGTAACTCCGTTGGTAGACGCTGCTAAGATCGGTGTAGGTGCTGAAAACTGTGCAGACAAGGCATCCGGTGCATATACAGGTGAAGTTTCTGCTGAAATGGTAGCTTCTACAGGTGCAAAATATGTAATCCTGGGTCACTCAGAACGTCGTGCTTACTACGGTGAAACTGTTGCTATCCTCGAAGAAAAAGTAAAATTGGCTCTGGCTAACGGTCTGACTCCGATCTTCTGTATCGGTGAAGTGCTGGAAGAACGCGAAGCTAACAAGCAGAACGAAGTAGTAGCTGCTCAGATGGAATCTGTATTCTCTCTGTCTGCTGAAGACTTCTCTAAGATCATCCTTGCTTACGAACCGGTTTGGGCTATCGGTACAGGTAAAACAGCTTCTCCCGAGCAAGCTCAGGAAATCCACGCTTTCATCCGTTCAATCGTAGCTGACAAGTATGGCAAGGAAATCGCTGACAACACTTCTATCCTTTACGGTGGTAGCTGCAAGCCTTCTAACGCTAAAGAACTGTTCTCTAACCCCGACGTAGACGGTGGACTGATTGGTGGTGCTGCTCTGAAAGTTTCTGACTTCAAGGGTATTATCGATGCGTTCAATGCATAATTAGAATATCTTTCGGGAACTGACTAAAAAGTAGATAGTAACTCTAAACTCTCCTCCTTCCAGAAGGAGGGGAATTGCAGATAGTATCGACTTTTTAGCCACTTCCTGAAATTAAACTTTTATCGAATGAGAAAACTAGGTTTACTTTTATGGATGCTGGCTTTTACCGCTGTTGGTGCACAGGCGCAGAACATCATCAAGAGTTTGGAACGTACAGTGCCGGGACAGGGAAAGGTGACGATTCATCAAGACCCTAAGATAGAGGCATTGATAGGCGTGGAACGTCCTTCTATGGGCGAACAGAAAGTGTTGAAGGCAGCCGGATTCAGAATACAGGCGTATGCCGGTAATAATACCCGTGAGGCAAAGAATGATGCTTATCGTGTAGCTTCCCGCATCAAAGAGTATTTCCCCGAACTGACGATTTACACTTCGTTCAATCCTCCCCGCTGGCTTTGTCGTGTGGGTGATTTCCGGAGCATTGAAGAGGCGGACGCGATGATGCGTAAACTCAAGGCAACCGGTGTATTCAAAGAGGTCTCTATCGTCAAAGACCAGATCAATATTCCTTTATAATTGTATCATGTTAGAAAAAGAAGAAATTGTCTCTCCGAATCTGGAGGAGTTGAAAAGTCATTATCACAGTATTATTACTTTGTTGGGTGAAGATGCCGGAAGGGAAGGTTTGCTGAAGACCCCCGAACGTGTTGCGAAGGCTATGCTGAGTTTGACAAAAGGTTATCACATGGACCCTCATGAAGTGTTGCGTTCGGCTAAGTTTCAGGAAGAATACAGTCAGATGGTGATAGTGAAAGACATTGATTTCTTCTCTCTCTGCGAACACCATATGTTGCCGTTCTACGGAAAAGCACATGTGGCATATATCCCTAACGGCTATATCACGGGATTGAGCAAGATTGCCCGGGTAGTCGATATCTTTTCCCATCGCCTGCAAGTGCAGGAACGCATGACGCTGCAAATCAAAGATTGTATCCAGGAGACACTGAACCCATTGGGAGTGATGGTGGTAGTGGAGGCAAAGCATATGTGTATGCAGATGCGCGGCGTAGAAAAACAAAATTCTATTACTACTACTTCAGACTTTACAGGAGCTTTCAATCAAGCCAAGACTCGCGAAGAGTTTATGAATCTGATTCAGCACGGCAGGGTGTAATACGCTTTACAAAATGTGGACGATGTAGTTCCCCGTCAATGAGGATTGCCTCCGGTACCGATGAAGGGGTGTCTCGGCACCGATGAGAAATTTAGCGTAATACAACGCGGTCGCCCAGGCGCTTCGCCATCAGACTTTGCACTTCCCGCATCTCATTGTAACGCTGCATCAGCGAATTACATTTCTCATTGTCATGAGCGAGTGCCGGATCTTGCAGGGCATAAAGCATATGCTTCAGTTCTTCTGTGACAATCGCATATTTGAAGTTGATCATCAACATCGGGACGAGCTCGTACAGCCGTTCTTCATCTGTCACGATCTTCTGTGATTTCGAGTGATACTTACTTAGCTGATAACGTACATTAATCAAGTCCACGCTCAACCGGCTGATGGTCTGGTCGGGATGTGCCAGGAAATAGCGTTCCGCGATAAAACCGGCATCGTGTATATGCGTGGCGGCTTCTGTCAGAATCTGTCGGTGCAACGGATTATGGAAAGCCAGGTCGTCTTCCTTCAGATCATTCACCACATATTCGATAACGGTTACCGGAATTTCATTTCCTTCTTCGTCGGTAAGGTTGCACATCACTTTTTCACCATAACGGACTACTGCCTGCAGGATCAATCGCTCAAACTTATAGAACTCCTGACCTTCTTTCCCTTCCTGCGGAATAAAGGAGGTATAAGAATCTCCGGGAACAGCGGTATCCGTAGTGGAAGCAGGTGCATTGCCGGGAGGAAGTCCTGTCGCACCTCCTGTAGCAGCGGACATCGGAGCTGCGAAAGATACGATATTTCCTTCGTCATCATATTCGGGTTCCGGTGGCATTCCTGCATTGCCGTAGGGGCTCGATGGACTAGAATAAGTCGGAGCACCGGAATAAGTCGGCGTGCCGGAAGCGGCAGCTGCACCGGAAGTATCTCCGGTTGTTGAAGCTGAATGATTATAGCTGGGACGATTGGCTTTTTCAGCCTGCGCCTCTCTTAATTTGGCGACTTCCGCTACCAGCAGTTTTTCTTCGATGCGCAGATGTTGGCTGCATTCTTTGATGTAGACATCCCGTATAATGGCTTCCGGTATGACGGAAATGCTTCGTACGATATTCGAAATCAGTTCCGCGCGTTTGATCGGATCTCTTCCCGCGTCTTCCATCAGAAGGTCGGTCTTGAAGCGGATGAAATCTTTCTCGTGCTCACGGATGAATGCCTGGAATTCTTCCGAATTATGTTTGCGGGCGAAGGAGTCCGGGTCGTCTCCGTCCGGAAGCAGGCATACTTTGATGTTCATGCCTTCTTCCAGCAGCATATCGATTCCGCGGATAGAGGCTTTGATACCGGCTACGTCACCGTCATAGAGTACGGTAATGTTATTGGTGAAACGGTGGATCAGACGAATCTGTCCAGGCGTCAATGCGGTGCCCGATGAAGCGACTACGTTTTCTATGCCCGACTGATGCATGGAGATAACGTCCGTGTATCCTTCCACAAGGAAACATCTGTCCTGCCTGACAATCGCCTGTTTGGCAAAATAGATTCCGTATAGCTCGTTACTCTTGTGGTAAATTTCCGACTCGGGAGAGTTGACATATTTCACCTTTACCCCTTTGGTGGCGGTGCTGAGCACACGTCCGCCGAAGGCGACCACCTTTCCGGAAAGGGTATGGACGGGGAAAATCACACGTCCCCAGAAGCGGTCACGAAGACGGTGGTCATCCGTTTCGTAGCAGATTCCCGTTTTCACCAGGAATTCTTTCTTGTAGCCTTTGCGCAATGCTTCTTGTGACATGGCATCATGGCTTTCCGTACAGTAACCCAACTGGAATTTCTCAATGATGTCATCACGAAATCCACGCTGACGGAAATAAGCCAGACCGATGCTGCGCCCGTCCACATGATTCTTTAAGATATTCTGAAAGTAATCGCGGGCGAAGTTGTTGACAATGAACATACTTTCGCGCGTTGTCTGCGCCTGTTTCTCTTCATTGGTCAGCTCCCGTTCTTTGATTTCGATGTTGTATTTCTTGGCGAGATATTTCAGTGCCTCGTAATACGACATCTGTTCGTGCTCCATGATGAAGTGGACCGAGTTTCCGCCCTTACCGCAGCTGAAACACTTGCAAAGTCCTTTGGCAGGGGAGACGCTGAATGACGGAGTCTTTTCGTTGTGGAACGGGCACAGACCTACATAGTTCACTCCGCGTTTGCGCAGGGTGACAAACTCAGACACTACATCTACAATCTGTGCGGCATCTAAAATTCGGTCTATGGTAACTTGATCTATCATTCTTCTTTTCTCCTGTGATTCCGTTTTTGCGGATACAAAGGTACATATAAAAAAATCCCCTGCAAAGAACTTTCTTGCAGGGGATGGTTAAATCTTATCGAAGGAGAGGATGATTTACTTGATCTTTTCCCGAATCTTGGTGAGGTAGGCTTTCATACTTTCCGCATCTTTCTTTTCGATGATTTCGAGAAGATTCTTCAGCTCTGTACGGATATTGGCCACTTGTCCCGGGGTGCGTGGGTTGAACAGGATTTCCTGCAGCAGGTAGTCATCTTCGCTCAGCAGCCCCTTTGCGATAGCCATGTGCTTCTTGAAAGTTGTTCCCGGAGCTTCCTGATGCTTCATCACGGCAGCAAATACGAAAGTCGAAACGAATGGGATGGAGAGCGAGTATGCCACCGTTTCATCATGTTCGTCGAACGTATATTCGAAGATGTTCAGGCGCAGCGTCTGGTAAAGGTCTTTGAAGAAAATCTTTCCCAAATGATCTCCTTCGCTGATGATAATCGCATTCTCGCTGCTCAGATTGCTGAGACTGGCAAACGTCGGTCCGAACATAGGGTGACTGGAAACGTAGCGGAATCCGCTTTCTTCGTAGAACTTCTTCAGTCCTGTCTTTACGGAAGCGATGTCACTGATGATACAGTCTTTGGGCAGCACAGGCAATACCTTGCGGAAAGCATCCAGCGTGTATTTTACGGTGACGGCATTGATGACCAGTTCGGGTTCGAATTCTTTGATTTCCTCCAGTGTGGTGAAACGATACGTGTTATACACGAAACGCAACTGGTGCGGGTTGACGTCAAACACGGCCGTCTCGTGCTGAAAACTCAGTATATCCGTAAAGAAGGAACCCATTTTACCGGCTCCGAGGATTAATATTCTCATATCTATTATTATTGGGGAGTTTCTCAAAAGTCAATAGTCTCTTCAAAAGTCAATAGTATCTCTAAAAGTTAATAGTATCTCACATTGGGGTGACTAACAAGTCGATTCTATCTTTATTCTCCTCCTTCCAGAAGGAGGAGAGTTAAGATACTACCGACTTTCTAGTCGGCCTCAGTTGTGTTACTGCCGACTTATTTGTTAGTTTCCATTTGATTTTTGAGTTCTTTTGGGCTTTTTATTTATTAATAATCTCTATCTGCTGGCGGACAGACTCTTCGTGGATTGCTTCGAAGATCAGCTTCATAAAGTCTGCGCTCATACCGCATTGTTCTCCTTGTGCACCGCGCTTTTCCAGGATTTCATTGTAGCGCCCTGCTTGAAGAACGGTGATTCCGTGTTCTTTTTTGTAAGTACCGATCTCACGTGCTACGCGCATTCTCTTAGCCAGTTCCTGGATGATGTTATCGTCGCATTCGTCGATTTGCTTACGCAGTTGGCTCAGGCTTTCTGTCGTCTGGGTTTCGGTACGGATCACCAATAAGTTAAGGATGTAGTCGAGTACATCGGGCGTTACCTGTTGAGAAGCGTCGCTCCACGCACAGTCCGGATTGCAGTGACTTTCCACGATCAGACCATCGAAGTTCAGGTCCATTGCCTGCTGGCAGAGCGGGGCAACCAGTTCGCGTTTTCCTCCGATGTGACTTGGGTCACAGAAAATCGGCAGGTTAGGCAGACGGCGACGCAGTTCGATAGGAATGTGCCATTGCGGAAGGTTGCGGTATATCTTTTTGTCGTAGCTGCTGAAACCACGGTGGATAGCTCCCAAACGTTTCAAGCCTGCGTTGTGGATACGTTCCAGTGCACCGATCCACAATTCCAGGTCTGGGTTTACCGGATTTTTTACCAGCACGGGGATGTCGACCCCTTTCAATGCGTCGGCAATTTCCTGTACGGCGAAAGGATTGGCTGTGGTACGTGCGCCTACCCAAAGGATGTCGATTCCTGCTTTCAGACATTCGTAAACGTGTTTGGCAGTCGCTACTTCGGTAGAAACATACATACCTGTTTCTTTCTTCACTTCCTTCAGCCAGGCAAGTCCTTCCACACCGATTCCTTCGAAACCTCCCGGTTTGGTACGCGGTTTCCAGATACCGGCACGGTATATCTTTTGTCCTTTGGCTGCCAGTTGTTTGGCGGTTTCCATTACTTGTTCTTCAGTCTCTGCGCTACACGGGCCGGCGATAACAATCGGTCTTTTGGCTTCGATGCCCGGTAATAAAATTGATTCGAGTTCCATATTCTTATTGTTTTTATTTTATTCTTGTTCTTACTCTTTCGGGCAGGCGTTTCCTGGTCTGCCGCTGATTTACTTTTATCGGTCTTTTCTTTTTAAGAAAGCTTCTTGATTCTTTCCAATGCTTCCGCCAGTTTGGCATCCTTGCAACAAAGGGAAATACGGATAAACCTTGCTCCGTTGCTGCCAAAGATGAATCCCGGCGTGATAAATACCCTTGCCTGGTGCAATACTTTTTCGGTCAGTTCTTCTACATCCTTGCACGAAGCGGGAATCTTTCCCCAAAGGAACATACCCACCTGGTTTTCGTCGTAGGTACACCCCAGTGTTTTCATGATTTCGCCGGCCAGATGGCGACGGCCGCGATAGTTGTGGTTGTTACCTTCGTACCAGTCCGCTTCGGCTTCCAGAGCTGTGGCGGCTGCCAGTTGCATGGCACGGAACATACCGCTGTCGATATTGCTTTTTACTTTCAGTATCCATTGTACGAATTCGGCATTCGAAGCCAGCATTCCGATACGCCATCCCGGCATATTGTGGCTCTTGCTCATGGAGTTGAATTCGATGCAGCACTCTTTGGCTCCCGGTACGCTGAGAATACTGATCGGCTTTTCGTTCAGGATAAAGCTGTACGGGTTGTCATTCACGATGACGATATTCTTGCGGCGTGCGAAGTCTACCAGACGTTCGTAGAGTTCCGGAGTAGCGTTGGCTCCTGTCGGCATATTCGGATAGTTGGTCCACATTAGTTTCACGCGGTTCAGGTCCATCTTTTCCAATGCTTCGAAATCGGGCATCCAGCCGTCTTCTTCTTTCAGGTCGTAGCTGATTACTTCCGCACCGAGTATTTTACTCAGAGAAGTATAGGTGGGGTATCCCGGATTCGGCACCAGTACCTGTTCGCCCGGATTGACAAAAGCCAGCGTGACGTGAAGAATACCTTCTTTGGAACCGATCAGCGGCTGTATTTCCGTATTCGGATTCAGTTCCACTCCATACCAGCGTTGATACCAGGCTGCGAAACCTTTACGGAGTTCCGGTATGCCCACATACGGTTGGTAACCGTGTCCGTTGGGATCGTGAGCATTGTTGCACAATGTTTCGATGGTAACCTTTGAAGGAGGCATATCGGGACTTCCGATACCCAGACTGATAACGTCTTTTCCTTCTGCATTCATTTGTGCTACCTCTTTCAGCTTCTTTGAGAAGTAGTATTCGCTGACACTTGCCAGTCTTTCGGCAGGAGCGATTTTATACGTTTGACTTTCCTTCTGCATATTCGCCTAATATTTTAAGTTCTTTGGTTAATGGAGTAATTGCTGCTATAGATTGTTTATATCTCAGATAATCATTGAAAGATACATCGACGTAAAACTGGTATTCCCATTCCCGTCCGATGATCGGCAGCGATTGTATCTTTGTCAGATTGATGTTGTAGAACGAAAGAATGGATAATACTTGCGACAGGCTTCCTTCTGTGTGTGGCAATGTGAATACCATGCTTGCCTTGTTGGTCGCCTTTGCGTGATGCTGGCGGAGTTCGTCCACTTGCCACGGATCGGCAACTACCAGAAAACGGGTGAAGTTGTGCTTGTTGGTTTCGATGCCTTCTTGGAGCACTTTCATTCCGTAGCGTTCTGCCGCCGTTTTCGAGCAAATGGCTGCATGCCCTTTCAGGTTTTCTTTCTTGATGATTTCCGCGCTGCGTGCCGTATCTTCTCCTTCCACTACTTTGAGTTGCGGATGCTGATTCAGAAAATCACGGCATTGCATCAGGGCGATAGGGTGGGAGTTGACTTCTGTCAGGTCTTCCCAGCTTTCTTCGGGCAGGCAGACGAAGCTATGTGAGATGCGCAGCTTGTATTCGCCGATAATCTGCGTACCGCTTTGTCTCAACAGTTCATTGTTGTGCAGCAGGCTTCCCGCTATCGTATTTTCGATGGCTAGCATTCCGATGACCTGGCTGTCTTTCCGTATCGAAGTAAACACGTCTTCGAAGTTGGCACAACAGATTAACTCTATTTCTTCTCCCTCGAAGTACTTGTGTGCGGCGATATCGTGATATGAGCCGAGTGTTCCTTGAATTGCTATCTTTTTCATTGTTCTAATAGGGTTATATAAAAAAATCCCGCATCCATATGGAAGCGGGATTTATATGATTAATTTCTTCATCTCAGTCCTTAAGCATCATGTCACTTGATACATACAAACTCCCGCTCTACTTTCTGGCTAAAGTAAAAGTAAAAAAAGAAGTAATATGCATAAGAAAATGATTTCATACGAATCTTTGTTTCTGCTTTGGTTTCTAATTCTGGGGCAAAAGTAATAATTTTCTGTTAGATGCAAACAAAAAGCGATACTTTTTTTGTTTTCTTCTCTAAAAAAGATGAAAAGGTCACCTGATATGACAGTAATGTTTCAGTTAAAAATGAGTATATACC
>PPYE01131674.1_pt1 | contig 10756 bp, 10 predicted proteins | sample 1559881 | NCBI WGS metagenome assembly PPYE01 (sample SAMN08240022, study PRJNA423297) | Human gut metagenome, whole genome shotgun sequencing project.
GTTTGTACTTATTCAGAATATCCATCCAGCAAATTCCGATAAAAAGGTACTTCTGATTACAGAAGATAAATCGGAAGTTCGTCTTTGATATGAACCGGACCATTCACTGTTTCCGGCTGCTCGCCCTTCACAAATGCTTTCTCCAGCTCTTCGGAATTCTGTGGTGTGAGAACGGATGTCTTCACTGCTTTCTTTGCCGGAGCCTTTCTTGTTGTTTTTCTGGCTGCAGTTGTCTTCTTTGCCGCTGTTTTCTTTGTCGGAGCCTTCTTAGCCGCCGGAGCTGCTTCGGCTTTAGCCGCTGCCTTTACTTCCTCTGCTGGTTTTGTTTCTACCTTTACTTCTGTTTTTTTGGCATCTGCGTTTGCTGCACGCAGGATGCTGTCCTTACCTACTGACACGATTCATTACCTCCTCTGCCAACTCTGTATATTCTTTTGCACTTCTGCTGGATTTCCTGTATTCTACAACCGGGATGCTGTTATCCTGAGACCATTCCACAGAACTGTCTACACGGATCACATGCTCAAATACATAAATACTCTCCAGCTGATGCAATGTTTCCATTGTCTGTTTGAAGTAATTCTTGCGGGTATCCACCTTGGTCACTGCAATTCCGGCAACCTCAAGATCCGGCGAAATCTGCTTTACTTCATTCAGAAATTCGAACATATTTGCAAGGCCAAACATCCCCCACGGGCTCGCTTCTACTGGGATGATCACCTTGTCCGAAGCGCACAGAATGTTCATGACCCAACCGCCAAGTGTCGGCGGTGCATCGATCAGGATGTAATCATAAACTTCTGAATCTTTGACCTTCTGCAGGCATTTCCGAAGGATAAACTCTCTCTGCCATTTAGTAAAAAGTTCGTATTCAATCGAACTCATCAGGGTAGAGGACGGAACCAGATCCAGATTCTCGTACGGTGTATGCACGATATAATCAGTCAGATCTTCCTGTTTTCCAATCGCATGATAAAGGTTCTTCTCTCCCTGTGCATGCTCCAGCACCCAGTCTTCCGGGAAGAATGCCAGCGACAGATTCAGCTGCATATCTCCATCCACCAGCAAAACTTTCTTTCCGGCACGCGCCATAGCTGCACCAAGGTTTGAACAGGTGGTAGATTTGCCACTTCCGCCTTTGTTATTGGTAAAACAGATCGTCACGGTCTTTCCCATTGAAATCCCTCCATAAAAAATGTCATTTCCTATGTCACATTATAAGGGATTCTGTCAAAATTGGCAATGCTTATTGCTTATTATTTCAGCAGGTATTTGTTGTTTGTGTTGTTTCAGTCCAGAATTTTTCCGTCAACGGAGATTGTAACAACCTGCCACGGAATGAATTTCCCGCTGTTCTGGAGAGCTTTTTTTGCTGCCATTTCCAGACCGCCGCAACACGGAACTTCCATACGCACAACCGTCATACTGCTGATATTATTGCTTTGGATAATTTCTTCCAGTTTCTCACTGTAATCTACACTGTCCAGTTTCGGACAGCCCACTAAAACAACTTTCCCTCTGATAAAATCCTGATGAAAATTTGCGTAGGCATAGGCAGTACAGTCTGCTGCGATCAAAAGCTTCGCGCCCTCAAAATACGGTGCCTGCGTCGGCACAAGCTTAATCTGCACCGGCCACTGCTGCAGCTGAGATTCCATTTTATTTTCAGTCGGAGCTGTTGTCTCACGCTTCATCTGACGCATACGGCTTCCCGGACATCCACCGCTCATATGATGTGCTGATTTATTCTCGCCTGCTTTTTTTCGCTGATTTGCAAGTACAGCCTCTTCATCATAAGCTGCTGCTTCTCTCTCTACGAATGTGATCGCACCGGTCGGACAGGCTGGCAGACAGTCACCAAGTCCGTCGCAATAATCGTCACGCAGAAGCTTCGCTTTGCCGTCAACCATTCCGATTGCGCTCTCGTGGCAGGCAGCCGCACACGCACCACATCCGTTGCATTTTTCTTCGTCTATATGAATAATTCTTCTGATCATAAGATATCCTCCTGTTTTTGTTATTTATTTTTATTGGTTTCTTCTTACTCTTTAAATATAAAAAAGGAGCCCCGGTTTATCTTGCCGGAACTCCTGTCACTGACATAGGAATCGTATTATACGGTACTGTCCAGATTGAAAACAACGACCTGTGGGGCAACAAAAATATCATCAGTCTTGCACACACCGGGGAAGTGTTTGCTGAAGCTTATGCCTGTGTTCCCGGTGAGCCGATGATGGTCGATGTCATAGCAATGGAAGAAGCAGAAATCCTCTTTCTGAATGTGCCGGAACTTTTCAGGCTTTCCGCCGCCGGAAAAGGCGAATATTCGCATCTGATCCACAATATGACGATAATCAGCGCACGCAAAAACCTGCTGCTCTCACGCCGCATCCTACACACCTCTTCCAAGAAGATCCGCGATCGTCTGCTCTCCTATCTTTCCTATCAGGCAGGACTGCAGAAAAACCGTTACATCGACATTCCGCTGAACCGCCAGCAGCTTGCCGATTACCTCAGCCTGGATCGCAGCGCCCTTTCAAAAGAACTCAGTAAAATGAAAAAAGAAGGGCTTCTGGACTATCACAAAAATAGTTTTGTATTAAAAGATATCGAATAGATTGCACTTGCTTTTATCACATTTTGCCATGTTTGATACGACAGCTTTATCAGAATTCAAATGCCTGTTTGATACTGTCATAATGAAGGAATTTATCCTCTGCCGCAAAGGCTTTGATCTCGTCCAGAGTTGCAAACATGTAGCCATCTGTCTCTGCTTCCTGCAGATGCAGATCTTCATCTTTAACATCCATAATAAAGCGGTATACATCGACAAAATAGTTGTCACCCTCGCCCGGATTTTCACGTTTGTAAGTAAACAAATAACCGCCGTCAGCATCCCGTGCATCAAGGCCGGTCTCTTCTTTTACTTCGCGAAGAACAGCCTCGCGTGACTCTTCACCTGCCTGTGCTGCTCCTCCGGAAACCTCCCAGCAGCCCGGTGCCCACGCCTTGGTCATGACACGTTTTGTGATCAAAAATGTTCCATCCGGTCGTGCAACTACGCCAAGTACTGTCAGATGATATTCCCCGTCTTTCAGACACCAGTCATTGCGTTTCATTGTACGTCCGGTCGGTTTCTTATCTTTATCATAAATATCCCAGAATTCCATTTTCCTATCTCCCTGTTGCGTTTTATCTTGTTTATTTTTATAATAATTAATGACTTTATCATAGCATTCCAAAGAAGTTATTGCAAACAGGAGTTTTGTATTTATATAGATAAAACAGAAAGGAAAACACCATGAACTTTAGAGATATCGCAGAACAGAACGAAAACTGGATCATCGAGCAGAGGCGTTATTTTCACGCGCATCCAGAGCTTTCTTTCGAAGAAAAAAATACAACGCATGAGATTGGAAAGTGCCTCGAAGAAATGGGACTTACGCCACATTATTACCCGGATTACAATGGTCTCTGGGCAATAATCAAAGGGGGAAAATCCACCCCTGGCAGCAAGACAGTCGCCCTCCGTGCAGATATCGATGCACTTCCTGTTGAAGAACACACCGGGCTTACATTTTGCAGCCAGAATCCGGGTGTCATGCATGCCTGCGGACATGACTGCCATATTGCCATGCTTCTGGGCGGAATCCGTATGCTGATGGCAAAAAAAGAAGACCTAAAAGGAAATGTAAAGATTATTTTCCAGGCTGCTGAAGAATCCTGCCACGGTGCACAGTACTATGTCGAGCATGGTTTTCTGGACGATGTAGATGCCATTTACGGCACACATATCTGGGGAGAGCTGGATGCTCCTTATATGAATTTTGAAACTGGTCCACGTATGGCAAGCTGCGATAATTTCCGCATTGAAGTCGAGGGTGTTTCCTCTCATGGTTCCACCCCGCATCAGGGTGTTGATGCGATTCTGACTGCCGCTTATATCATCACAGAAATTCAAGCAATCGTTTCCCGTATGAATAATCCTCTGAATCCACTGGTTGTCACCGTCGGTAAGATAGAAGGCGGACAGCGCTTTAATATTCTTGCTGATAAGGTCGTTCTGGAGGGAACTACGCGTACCCATTCCCCTGAAATGCGCAAAAAAACAGAGCCTCTGCTCCGCAGAATCGCTGAAAATACAGCTGATTCCATGGGAGCAAAGACTACTCTGACTTTTGAATATTTTCCGGCTCCGATCATCAATGAGCATGAAGATCTGGTACTGATTGCAAGAAATGCCGCTGCCAAAATGTACGGTACTGATTGTCTGAAACCATTCCCGAAAATGATGATCAGTGAGGACTTCGCCTACTATATGGAAAAAGTTCCTGGTGTCTTCGGGCTGATTGGAAGCCAGAATAAATCTCTTGGCATCACCGCCAAAAATCACAACGATCACTATACCGTAGATGAAAGTGTCTTAAAACGCGGAGCCGCCATGTATGCACAGTTCGCCTATGATTTTCTGGAAGGAAGCTCAAAATAATTACTATATGCAAAGATCCAGGGCCGTCTGATAACCCTGGATCTTATTACATATTCAACTTGATGTGCACTGTATACATTCTGCGATTGTGCCTATAATATCCTGTATATTCAGCGGTTTTGCAAGATGTCCGTTCATTCCTGCTTCACGACTTCGCTTCCGGTCTTCATCAAACGCATTTGCTGTCATAGCTATAATTGGAATTGTCTTTGCATCTCTTCTGTACATTGCACGTATTGTCCGCGCTGCAGTTAATCCATCCATCACCGGCATCATGATGTCCATCAGAATCACATCAAAACTACCCTCTGGTTCTTTCTGGAAAATGTCTGCCGCTTCCTTTCCATTCCATGCTTTTGTGATCACAGCATTTTCATTTTCAAGTAGGAATTCTGCAATTTCCATATTCAGTTCATTGTCTTCTACCAACAAGATTCTTACCCCTGCAATGGACTGCTCCTGCTCTTCTTTCTCCGGTTTCCGTTCTTTTTCTTCTGCATCAATCTTAAATGGAATATGGATGGTAAATGTAGTTCCCTTTTCCACTTCACTCACCACATCAATTTCACCCTGCATCTTTTCTACAAGCTTTTTCACAATGGATAATCCCAGTCCTGTCCCACCAAGATTTGTGCGTGCACCGTTTTCTTCCTGACTGAAAGGTTCAAACATATGCTGCTGGAATTTCTCACTCATACCCTTCCCTGTATCTGCACATCCGAATTCAAACATCGCATATCCATTACTGTCGGATACTTCTCTGCAAAACAGGTTCAGGCTTCCATTTTCACGATTATATTTTACAGAATTTCCTGCAATATTCAACAAAATCTGACGCAGATGCAGAGGGCTTCCAATCAGATTCCAGTGTTTTCCCTCTTCCGGCCTGTAATTAAAAGCAATTCCTCTTTCTACCGCCTGCACTTCGATCAGAGACGAAACTTCTTTCAAAATATCCCGCAGATCAAACGAAACATGCTCCAATTCAATCTCACCAGATTCCATCTTACTCATATCAAGCACATCATTAACCAGTTCAAAAAGGAACATGGCTGCATCACGTATTTTTTCACGGCATTCTTTCTGCTTTTCCATGTCTTCCGGAAAATGATCCCCAATATTAAGCATTCCCATGACACCATTGATCGGTGTTCGGATATCGTGACTCATTCTCCGTAAAAATTCTGTTTTGGCGGCATTTGCACGTCTGGCTTCTTCTGCTGTCTCCAGTATCTGGTTCTGGTATTCCAGTTCTCTTCTTTTCTGCTCATCAATATTCTGAACAACAAAAATCACGGTTTCAATCTCTCCATTCGCCATGACTCTTTTCGGCAAAGCCGTCAACATATGCCATGCCCCAACCGTATCCTGAAATGTATAGTTCAAATATTCTTTATTACGAAGTCTTTCCTGCAGAGTGTCCAGGTTTGTAGCTTCTCTCATTCCTTCCTGATAGTCTTTACCGATACAATATTGAGTTATTGCATCTGTAATCTGTCGCGCTCCTTTAAAATGATGTGCAATTTGAGAAATCTGCTCTGGCGCGCGGATTATTTCAAATTTGTCCTGCTTCAGATCGACCACATAATTGGTCACATAAATTCTGCTGATTGCATCAATAATGTTATGCTGATACTCCAGATTTACAATCCGCCGCTTCTCCAGTTTCCGGTGAACACAGATCAGCACAAACCAGGCTGCAAGATAGAACACGGCAACATATGCCATCACCATTCCACGTTCTATAAATATTTCACTTTCCGGAAGAAAAACATAAATAGAATACTGTCCACATTTTGCATATTTACCATAATATACCTTTCCATCTTTGGATATGCGAACAAGCTTCTTCGACTCCTGATAAGAATTAAAAGCCTGGATATATGGATTTTCTGCCACTGTTTTTCCCCGCATAGTCAGATCATTCGAACTGATGATTCTTTCTCCATCCGTAAGAACAATAATTCCTGCTCTTTCTACTTTGTACCCCGTAAGGATATCTTCGATACTGAACTGGTCTTCCATATCATCCTGTGCATATATCTTCTCATAACGAACACATTCTTCCTTCATAAAATTAATGATGACTGATGCATCTGTATTGGCTCTGTTTTTTTCTATATTTGTCTGTATTTCAAAAACTACTGTCAGTATGATAATCCCCGGCATCAGAAACAGAAGCAATAATCTAAGTTTACTGCTTCTTCCTGTTTTATCATTCACTTTCCCCATCCTCCACAATATATTTGATCTACTGTCTTTCCCCATAAAGTAAATTATGTTCAGTATACTCCACCAATTCAGAATATGTCAATTTATATGGATTTGCTTTCCGTTTTTCTCTATGATTCCTTCCATTTCGAGATTCTTCAGTTCTCTTGTCATCGCACTGCGATCGACACTTAAATACTGTGCCAGTGCGGTATAAGACATAGGTAATTTGAGATCTTTGCTGTGTTTTTCTGTGGAAAGTGCATTGAGATAAGCCATCAGTTTCTTACGTGTACTGGATCTGGAAAGCATGTAGATCCGCTCATTCTGCTGCCGGGACTGGATTGCGGTGAGCTGCAGCAAATTACTGACCATCTGGCTGTGGTGATAGCATGCCTGGTCGCAGCGTTTGATCACATGTTCATAATCAATAAACATGATTTTTGTCTCCTCTGCGGCACAGACATAATAATGCTGTGAATCAGCAGGAAGAAGAAACGGTTCCCCAAAAACTGCATCTTTATTAAATTCGTCGATCAGGTACTGGTTTCCTTCCGTATCACAACAGTAAAGGATTGCCCTGCCATAAAGAATCAGCCCGATCTTTTTCATGGAACTGGAATATTCCATGATGGTCTCTCCATTTCGAAATGTCATTTCTCTCGCATGGAAACAGATTCGCATTCTTTCCTGTTCTTCGGGAAGAATATCTGTAAAAAGTGTAATATGCTCCATCGTTTCTCACCTCATTTTCCGCTATTGTTTTCCATTATTATAACACAATTTTTCTCAACTAATCGCATCTTTGTGACTTTTGCAACAGAATTTTCCCTGATATTCTGTTATAGTTTTAACAAAGTTACAGATAAGAAACCTTTTTACATAAACTCATAACAAACTGGAGGGAATGAAATGAAGATTACAGATACAATCCGATACGCAGGTGTAAATGACCACCAGATTGACCTTTTTGAAGGACAGTACAAAGTTCCGAATGGCATGTCCTACAACTCCTACGTAATCCTGGATGACAAGATTGCAGTTATGGATACCGTAGATGCCAACTTTACTCATGAATGGCTGGACAATATCCAGCAGATTCTCGATGGACGTACACCAGATTATCTGATCGTACAGCATATGGAACCGGACCATGCCGCAAACGTTGCAAACTTCCTCAAAGTTTATCCAGACACTACGGTTGTTTCCAATATGAAAGCATTCAACATGATCCAAAATTTCTTTGATCTGGATCTCACCGGACGCAAGATCGAAGTAAAAAATGGTGGCACACTTTCTCTTGGATATCATCAGCTTACTTTTGTTTTTGCCCCGATGGTACACTGGCCGGAAGTTATGGTAACTTACGACAGTACAGAAAAAGTTCTCTTTTCCGCTGACGGTTTCGGTAAATTTGGTGCTCTTGATGCAGAGGAACCGTGGGATGACGAAGCAAGACGCTATTTCATCGGTATTGTAGGAAAATATGGAAAACAGGTACAGGCACTTCTCAAAGTTGCCGCAACACTGGATATCCAGAAGATCTGCCCTCTTCACGGCCCGGTCCTTACCGAAGATCTTGGCCATTATATCGGGCTTTATGATACCTGGTCTTCCTACACACCAGAAGCAGATGGAATCGTAATCGCCTATACTTCTGTTTACGGTCACACCAGAGATGCTGTATATCTTCTTGCAGAAAAGCTCAAATCCAAAGGATGCCCGAGAGTTCTTGTCTATGACCTTGCAAGAGATGATATGTCACAGGCAATCAGCGATGCTTTCCGTTATTCTAAACTGGTTCTTGCGACCACCACTTACAATGCAAGTATCTATCCATTTATGAATGACTTTATCACCAGACTGGTGGAACACAATTTCCAGAACCGCACGGTAGGCATCATCGAAAACGGTTCCTGGGCTCCTCTGGCTGCCAAAGTCATGAAAGAAATGATGGCTCCATGCAAAAAAATCGACTGGTTAAAGAACAACGTCCACATCTGGTCCGCTGTAAAAGAAGAAAACAGAAAAGAAATTGAGGCAATGACCGATGAACTCTGCAAAGAATACATTGCAAAAAATGATACTCTGGCAAACAAAAATGATATGTCTGCACTTTTCCGTATTGGATACGGTCTCTATGTTGTAACCTCCAACGATGGAAAACGTGACAACGGACTGATCGTAAATACTGTTACTCAGCTGACCGATAATCCGTACCGTGTAGCAGTTAACATCAACAAAGCCAATTACTCTCACCACGTAATCCAGCAGACAGGTGTCCTGAATGTAAACTGTCTGTCCGTGGAAGCACCGTTCTCTGTTTTTGAAAGGTTCGGTTTCCAGTCCGGCAGAACTGTAGATAAATTTGAAGGTCAAAAAATCAACCGTTCCGGTAACGGACTTGTATTCCTTGACAAATACATCAACGCATTCATGTCTCTCAAAGTAGAACAGTATGTTGACCTCGGAACCCACGGCATGTTCATTTGCAGTGTCACCGAAGCTCGTGTCATGAGTGACCAGGAGACCATGACCTACACCTATTACCAGAACAATGTCAAACCAAAACCACAGACAGAAGGAAAGAAAGGCTTTGTCTGCAAGGTCTGCGGATATATCTACGAAGGTGATGAACTTCCGGAAGATATCATCTGCCCGTTATGTAAACACGGTGCCGTAGACTTCGAGCCGATCCAGTAAAAACCTCCAATTCAGATCATTGTGATCTGTTAAACATTCAATCCATAAAAAGACCTGCTGTACACTTTCGATCAAAACAGCAGGTCTTTCTGATTTATTTAATTCTCTTCAGCTCATACTCTCTTGTTCCAAGACCGATCTTCTCAGCCTGATCCAGAGTTGCCTTCCATTCAATATTCGGATTGGAATCCTTGAAATGATCATGGTGGCAATGCCATCCCGGTTCTGCCAGATGTTCACCCAGCTGACTGTCTGCAATCGGTGTTGCCTTCAGACAGGCATCTGCACATGCCTGATCCAGTGCAACCGGGTCAAAGCTTGCAAACATTCCAATATCCGGAAGGATCGGTGCATCATTCTCACCGTGACAATCACAGTTTGGACTGATATCCTGAACCAGTGCGATATGGAAATGCGGGCGTCCATGACAGACTGCCTGTGCATATTCTGCCATCTTACGGTCAAGCAGCTCGTTTGCACTGCTGTTTGGATTATAGACAGCATCAAAGCTGCAGGCTCCAATACATCTTCCACAACCCTTACATTTATCATAATCGATCACAGCTTTTTTGTTTACATATGTAATTGCGTCACTTCCACATTCTTTGGCACAGCGATGACATCCACGACAGACTTCTGCATTGACTGCCGGCTTACCACTTGCATGCTGCTGCATCTTTCCTGCACGGCTTCCACAACCCATACCAATATTTTTAAGGGCACCGCCAAAGCCTGTTGTTTCATGTCCCTTAAAATGACTCAGGCTGATAAAAACATCTGCATCCATGATTGCATGTCCGATCAGTGCGGTCTTGCAATACTCACCATTCACTACCGGTACTTCTACTTCATCCGTACCTCTCACGCCATCACCGATAATGATCTGGCATCCTGTTGTAATCGTATTAAATCCATTTAAGTTTGCACAGTTCAGATGTTCCAGTGCATTCTTTCTGCTTCCCGGATAAAGTGTATTACAGTCTGTCAGAAATGGCATACCACCCTGCTCTTTGCACAGGTCTGCAACAACTTTTGCATAATTCGGGCGAAGAAATGCCATATTTCCAAGCTCACCAAAATGCATCTTAATTGCTACAAATTTTCCATCCATATCAATATCTTTGATACCGGCTGCCACACAGAGCTTTCTTAACTTATCTAACTGACTCGTTCCGACCGGACAGCGAAAATCAGTAAAATAAACGGTTGATTTTTCCATGTCTGAATCCTCCTAATATAAAAATATTTCAAGTATTATCACTCAATAACTATAATAATACTTGAAGTATGGTTGAAGTCAATATTTTGATAAATTTTATCGTCTGCACATATCTTGACATGACATCCATACTG
>PPYE01512965.1_pt1 | contig 10756 bp, 7 predicted proteins | sample 1559881 | NCBI WGS metagenome assembly PPYE01 (sample SAMN08240022, study PRJNA423297) | Human gut metagenome, whole genome shotgun sequencing project.
ATGCAACTAATTATGAAGAGGATGTAGAAAAAGCATTACTTGGATTAGGATTCACCCGAGGAGATTTCCAACGCCAGACGAGTGATTTCAGCGGTGGATGGCGAATGCGTATCGAACTCGCCAAATTGCTGTTGCAGAAACCGGATGTGCTCTTGCTCGATGAGCCGACGAATCATCTGGATATTGAATCTATTCAATGGCTGGAGGATTTTCTTATTAATAATGGGAAAGCGGTCATTGTAATTAGTCACGACCGTAAATTCGTGGATAATATTACAACACGCACCATCGAAGTAACGATGGGACGTATCTATGATTACAAGGTAAATTACTCGCAATATTTGCAACTGCGCAAGGATCGCCGCGAACAGCAACAGAAGGCTTATGACGAGCAACAGAAGTTTATTGCTGAAACGAAGGAGTTTATCGAACGGTTCAAGGGGACTTATTCAAAGACGTTGCAGGTGCAGAGCCGCGTCAAAATGCTGGAGAAGCTGGAATTACTCGAAGTGGACGAGGAGGATACTTCTGCATTACGACTGAAATTCCCGCCTTCACCCCGTTCGGGCAGTTACCCGGTCATCATGGAGGGTGTTGGAAAGACATACGGAGACAAAGTGGTATTCCGCAATGCTAATCTGACGATTGAGCGTGGTGATAAGGTAGCTTTCGTTGGTAAGAACGGTGAGGGTAAGTCTACGCTCGTGAAGTGTATCATGAAGGAGATTGAGCATGACGGTACATTGACTCTCGGACATAATGTGCAAATCGGATATTTCGCTCAAAATCAGGCTTCGCTGATGGATGAAAACCTGACGGTTTTCCAAACGATTGACGATGTAGCCAAAGGAGATATCCGGAACAAGATTCGTGATTTGCTGGGGGCGTTTATGTTTGGCGGTCCCGAGGAATCGATGAAAAAGGTCAAAGTGCTTTCGGGTGGAGAGCGTACCCGTCTGGCTATGATTAAATTATTGCTGGAACCTGTCAACCTCCTGATTTTAGATGAGCCGACGAATCATCTGGACATGAAAACGAAAGATATTCTGAAACAGGCATTGCTGGATTTTGATGGTACGCTGATCGTCGTTTCACACGACCGTGACTTCCTTGACGGGCTGGTTACCAAGGTGTATGAGTTCGGTAATCAAAAGGTGACGGAACATCTTTGCGGTATCTATGAGTTCCTCGAAAAGAAGAAAATGGATTCGTTGCAAGAACTGGAAAAGAAATAATAAATAATAAAAAGAGGGTATCGGCTACAGGCGAAATAAAAGTATTTGTATATTTGCACTTTGAAGCTCTGAAAAGCGGATAACCTCTAAAAGAAAGGATGAAAGGGAAGAAACGAATTATAGTAACTCTGCTGTTTTTTATCAACATTATTATGTTGGTGGCAGCGGTTATTCCCCATCATCATCACCCCAACGGAATGATTTGCATGAAGCAGGACTTGCCTGTAGAACAGCAATGTCCCACGCATCATCATCACCCGGGAAACGATTCATGTTGCAGCAGCGAATGTATGACTCGTTTCTACTCTCCCACTCCATCCATACATACGGATAGCGGACCGGATTACGTATTCATCGCTACCTTATTCACGGATGTAATCATCGAACATCTATTACGACCGCAAGAGAAACGGATTAAAAACTATTACGTTTACCGAGACTTTCTGCATGGTACGGATACTCATCGTACCACTTCTCTTCGTGCCCCTCCCTACTCTGTTTTTGCGTAAAAGCGTAAATGCAAATCAGTTGCATCTGCGCTACCTTATCTTTGTAGCGTAAAAAGAAAACAGTAAAATTTAGTAGGAAAATATCATTATGAAAAAACTTATTTTCGTGGGAATCCTGGGCTTATTCGTGCTGGGATCCTGTAATAATAGTACCGTCACACACACACACGATGAACACGATCATGCCGCGGAAGGACATAATCACGGGGCAGAAGGACCCGATCATTCCCATGAAGGCGAATGTAGCGGAGAACACAATCATGAAGCAGCCGATGAATACAACGAAGCTGCCGAAGCCCACAGTGATGAAATCATTCTTCCGAAAGCGAAAGCTGAAGCAGCCGGTGTAAAGGTGAGCGTTATTGAACCTGCACCTTTCCAGCAAGTGATTAAAACCAGCGGACAGGTGCTGGCTGCTCAAGGGGATGAATCGGTTGCCGTAGCTACAGTAGCCGGCGTGGTATCTTTCCGTGGAAAAGTAACGGAAGGTATGAGCGTCGGCAGCGGCACTCCGCTAGTCACTATTTCTTCAAAGAATATCGCCGATGGTGATCCGGTGCAACGTGCCCGCATTGCCTACGAGGTATCCAAGAAGGAATACGAACGTATGAAGGAGCTTGTTAAAAACAAAATCGTATCCGACAAGGATTTTGCACAAGCGGAGCAAAGTTACGAAAACGCCCGTCTTAGTTACGAAGCTCTTTCCAAGAATCATTCGGCTATCGGCCAAAGCATTACGGCTCCTATTGCCGGATATGTGAAAAGTATTCTCGTGAAAGAAGGTGACTATGTGACAATCGGACAACCGCTGGTAAGCGTGACGCAGAACCGTCGTCTTTTCCTCCGTGCCGAAGTGTCGGAAAAGTATTACCCGTATCTCCGCACCATCAGTTCCGCCAATTTCCAGACTCCTTATAATAATCAGGTGTACGAGTTGAAAGCATTGAACGGTAAACTTCTCTCTTTCGGAAAAGCTGCCGGAGACAATTCTTTTTATGTGCCTGTCACTTTTGAGTTCGACAACAAAGGGGAAGTGATTCCCGGCTCATTTGTGGAGGTATTCCTGCTTTCTTCAGCAATGGAAAACGTGATTTCTCTTCCGCGCACCGCGCTGACAGAGGAACAAGGCATATTCTTCATATATCTGCAACTGGACGAAGAGGGTTATAAAAAACAGGAAGTAACGATAGGAGCCGACAACGGCAAAAGCGTTCAAATCCTAACTGGTGTAAAGGCTGGCGACCGTGTAGTGACCGAGGGTGCTTATCAGGTTCGACTGGCAAGCGCAAGCAATGCAATCCCGGCACACAGCCACGAACACTAAAGAGACTAGGCGTCGCAACCGTTTTTTTTGTGCGGCGCATCTATCAAGTTATTTATAACTCTCAATTAATGAAATATCATGCTTAATAAAATTATACATTACTCCCTACACAACCGGCTGGTGGTAGTTTGTGCGGCCATCCTCCTGCTTATTGCGGGAACGTATACCGCCATGCATACGGAAGTAGACGTATTCCCCGACCTAAATGCACCTACGGTAGTAATCATGACCGAGCGAAATGCTCATCGTCGGTCTGACTGCCGACTCCACTTCCATGCTCGATCTTCGCACGATTGCGGACTGGACCATCCGTCCACGCCTGCTGTCTACCGGAGGAGTGGCACAAGTGGCTGTGCTCGGAGGAGATATCAAAGAATATCAGATTCAGCTAGATCCCGAACGGATGCGTCATTACGGCATCTCGATGGGAGAAGTGATGGCTGTAACACAGGATATGAACCTAAATGCCAATGGAGGTGTGCTCTATGAATTCGGAAATGAATATATTGTACGTGGTGTACTCTCCACTTCGAAAACAGAGCAACTTGGCAAAGCGGTAGTAAAGACAGTGAATAACTTCCCTGTCACGCTGGAAGATATTGCAAACGTAACCATCGGCCCGAAGGCTCCGAAACTGGGTACTGCTTCAGAACGCGGCAAATCTGCCGTCCTGATGACTGTTACCAAGCAACCGGCTACCAGCACACTGGAACTGACGGACAAACTGGAAGCATCTCTGAAAGACCTCCAGAAAAATCTGCCGCCGGACGTAAAAGTTTCAACGGACATATTCCGTCAAAGCCGCTTTATCGAAAGCTCCATCGGCAATGTGAAAAAATCACTCTTTGAAGGAGGTATTTTCGTTGTCATCGTGCTTTTCCTGTTCCTGGCAAATGTACGTACTACGCTGATCTCATTGGTGACACTGCCTCTTTCCCTGCTCGTTTCGATCCTGACTTTACACTACATGGGGCTGACAATCAACACCATGAGTCTTGGAGGTATGGCGATAGCTATCGGTTCATTGGTAGACGACGCCATTGTCGATGTGGAAAACGTATATAAACGACTGCGGGAGAACCGCCTGAAAGCGGAAGCAGAAAGACTAAGTACGCTCGAAGTGGTATTCAATGCGTCGAAAGAGGTGCGCATGCCTATCCTTAATTCAACGTTGATTATCGTAGTCAGTTTTGTTCCGTTATTTTTCTTGAGCGGCATGGAAGGCAGAATGTTGGTTCCACTAGGTGTTGCTTTTATCGTGGCCCTGTTTGCGTCTACGATAGTTGCCCTGACACTAACTCCGGTACTCTGCTCTTATCTATTAGGAAGCAATAAGACGAACAAGGAACTGAAAGAAGCTCCTGTTGCCCGCTGGATGAAAGGGATTTATGAAAAAGCACTGACTTGGGTACTGGCACATAAACGTGTAACTCTCGGAAGTACAATCGGACTTTTTGTAGTTGCCCTCGGAGTGTTTTTCACACTTGGACGCAGCTTCCTTCCTTCGTTCAATGAAGGATCGTTTACTATCAATATCAGTTCTCTGCCAGGTATTTCGCTGGAAGAAAGCAACAAAATGGGACATCGTGCCGAAGAGTTATTGATGACAATTCCCGAAATACAAACGGTAGCCCGGAAAACGGGACGTGCCGAATTGGATGAACATGCGTTAGGAGTCAATGTTTCTGAAATAGAAGCTCCGTTCGAATTGAAAGACCGCTCGCGCAGTGAACTGGTAGCTGATGTACGTGAAAAATTAGGTACGATCACCGGAGCAAACATAGAAATCGGACAACCGATCAGCCACCGTATCGACGCAATGCTATCGGGTACGAAAGCGAATATTGCTATCAAATTATTCGGTGATGACCTGAATAAAATGTTTTCACTCGGTAATCAAATCAAAGGAGCGATCAGTGACATTCCCGGTGTTGCCGACCTGAACGTGGAACAACAGATTGAACGTCCGCAGCTGAAAATACAGCCTAAACGGGAAATGCTGGCTAAGTTCGGTATTACCCTGCCGGAATTTTCGGAATATGTGAATGTAGCTTTGGCTGGAAAAGTGATCTCACAAGTGTATGAACAGGGCAAGAGTTTTGACCTGATCGTAAAAGTGAAGGATGATGCCCGGGATGAAATAGAGAAAATCCGTAACCTGATGGTAGACACGAACGACGGCCGCAAAGTTCCTTTGAGCTATGTAGCGGAAGTGGTATCGGCCATGGGTCCGAATACGATCAACCGCGAGAATGTGAAACGTAAAATTGTCATTTCCGCCAATGTGGCCGATCGTGACTTGCGCAGTGTTGTGAATGATATTCAGAAACGTATCGACACATCGGTACAATTACCCGAAGGTTATCATATCGAGTATGGTGGACAGTTTGAAAGCGAGCAGGCTGCCAGCCGGACATTAGCGTTGACTTCATTTATCAGTATCGTGGTTATCTTCCTGTTGCTGTACAATGAGTTCCGCAGTGTGAAAGAATCCGGGGTTATCTTGCTGAATCTTCCGCTGGCACTGATCGGTGGTGTATTTGCTTTGGTGATTACAACAGGAGAAGTCAGTATTCCGGCTATCATCGGTTTCATTTCCTTGTTCGGTATTGCAACGCGTAACGGTATGTTGCTCATCAGTCACTACAATCATTTGCAAAAGGAAGAAGGTTTGAATGTATATGATAGTGTGATTCAAGGTTCTCTCGACCGCCTGAATCCGATTTTAATGACGGCATTGTCTTCTGCACTGGCACTGATTCCATTGGCACTTGCCGGCGACTTGCCCGGTAACGAAATTCAAAGTCCGATGGCAAAAGTGATTCTAGGAGGATTATTAACGTCTACTTTTTTGAACGGTTTTATCGTTCCGATTGTTTATCTGATGATGCATCGGAAAGAGGCCCAGAAAAGCCTGTAGAGAGGGATATTTTTCCTCGGTGAGAAAACCATCGTTCCCCGGTGAGGAAACAAGTGTTTCTCGGTGAGGAACGGGTCGTTCCTCGGTGTCAAACAAATAGATGCCTTATCATAAAGTATCTATCAACAATAGATTGTAATAAATAAAGAAATTAGAAATGAAACAAATCATGACCATAAGCGCTGCACTTCTTTTCTTAACCATAGGTGAAGTGCAAGCCCAAAACGGAATTGAACAGGTATTGAAGAATATCGAAACGAACAATAAGGAGTTGCAGGCAAACGAGCAACTGATTACCTCGCAGAAGCTGGAAGCCAAAACGGATAATAACTTGCCTGATCCTACTCTCTCTTACGCGCATCTATGGGGAGCAAAAGATAAAAGCGAAACAATCGGTGAGCTGGTTGTTTCACAAAGCTTTGATTTCCCTAGTTTATACGCCACACGTAACAAGTTAAACCGTCTGAAAGCCGGAACTCTTGACAGTCAGTCGGATGTTTTTCGTCAGGAGAAACTGTTACAGGCAAAAGAACTTTGCCTGGACATTATCATGCTTCGTCAGCAAAAGCATATTTTGGAGGAACGTCTCCGCAATGCGGAAGAACTTGCTAAAATGTACGCCAAACGTCTCCAAACAGGGGATGCAAATGCTCTCGAAACCAATAAAATCAACTTGGAACTGTTGAATGTCAAAACGGAAGCGTCTCTGAACGAAACGGCACTTCGCAATAAGCAGCAGGAACTGAATACGCTGAATGGTAATATTCCGGTGGTTTTCGAAGAAAATCAATATCCGGCTATACCGTTCCCAAGCGATTACCAAATGTTGAAATCAGAAGTCATGGCTACAGACCGTACCTTAATGGCACTAGGCAACGAGGCTCTCGTTGCCCGTAAACAGATTGCTGTCAATAAATCCCAGTGGCTGCCGAAGCTGGAACTCGGCTACCGTCGGAATACAGAGACTGGTGTGCCTTTCAACGGTGTAGTGGTGGGCTTTTCCTTCCCGCTTTTCGAAAATCGGAATAAGGTGAAAATTGCTAAAGCGCAGGCACTCAACATCGACTTGCAAAAGGATAATGCTACACTGCAAGTGGAATCTGAATTGGCACAACTTTACCGGGAAGCGAAAACGCTGCATGCTTCAATGGAAGAATATAGCAAGACTTTCCAGTCTCAACAAGATTTGGCATTGCTGAAACAAGCTTTGACAGGTGGACAAATTAGTATGATCGAGTACTTCGTTGAAGTATCGGTGATCTATCAAAGTCATCAAAATTATCTGCAATTGGAAAATCAGTACCAAAAGGCAATGGCACGGATTTACAAAAGCAAGCTATAAATAGTACATAAAACCCTTTAGGTATGGGTTACGCTGAACATACTAATTTCTATTTTTAAGTTATATAAGTATGTTTATATAATAAATTAGGCACGGATTACACAGAATTCACGGTCTTTAGTATTGTCATAACTATAAAGCAACAGTGTTAATCCGTGTAATTCGTGCCTAAATATATCTCCTCTCTTTTTCTTCAAATTCCGACTGGATATTTCAAAACAATACATTACATTTGCAACGAACATAAAATCTGAATTATGAGACCTAAACATTTCTATTTATTCATGTTATGCTGCATCCTTACGCTACTAAGTGGCTGTAAAGATGATGACGACAATCCACTGCGTTTTTACAACAGTGAATACGAAGTACCTATGGGTGGCAGACGTTACCTCGGCCTGGAAAGCGGAAATGGTGACTACTCACTTGCAGTGAAAGACACACGCATCGCAAGTGCCGGAACTGAAACTGGCTGGAGTGGAGTACCTGCCGGACGTATGATTTATGTAACCGGTATCCTCACCGGAACGACTTATCTGACAGTAACAGACAACGCCACACAAGAAACCTGCACTTTACCAATCAAGGTGGTCGATAATTACGAAAATATGGAGTTGCTACGCAGCTACTTGTCTAACTTACCCAACGGAGATGCGAATCTTCTACCCGGTATTTCCGACATTTTTCTGATTAACAACCACGCACGGGATGCTTATTTTTTCAAACAAGGAGAACAGACCGCCTTTTCATCCGGACTTGAATTAATAACCCAAGGAAGTTACAAACTGGAAAAAGAAGAAGGAGACGATAAGAAAATGACACTAACCCTCACTTTTTCGGAAGATATGGCAACACCTGTTTCCGATCATAAATTCATAATATGGGGAAACTCGTACTTATTTCATCGGTTGGATAAAAGCCTAAATCTGAACTGGAACACTCCGCCTATTGGAGAAACGCGGACATCACCTGCACCTCCTCCTTCCTACACGCTGGAAGAAATAGCTGAAGGCACAGAAATCGGAAAAGGCAGACAGCTTAGCTTTAGTCTTTCCCAACAGGAAATACCTGCGGGAATACTGCCTTAATCAGTAACGTATTCTGATAAGATGCGTATATTTTCCGGTAAGTATCCACTACGGATGCGCCATTCTTGCGGATAAAGATTATTGGCACGATTGCCGATGTTCTTCACAAATCCGAGAGGAATATGCCGATAAGTAAGCAAAACATATCCACGAGGGGCTGTTACCGGTAAGGTAATGGCCTCTTTTCGTAAATATGTGATGGCCTGTTCATAACTTATTTCTTCCGTAGCGAATGCTTCCCGGCATAAAAGTGAGGTACACATTGCCAACGCATGGTTAGGGATCAAATCCTTTCCTTTCACCTCGCCTATCTCAATCCCTGCCGACACAATTTTCAGGCTTTGTTTCATCGTCGCCAATTCATTAGTATAGTACTGTGAGAAAGCTCGGATATTTGTTCCTTCCGCCAATAAAATATACTTGTCCGAATTTTCATCATTCAACCAACTTTTAGCCATATTCAGATATTCTTTCGATACAGGAGAAGATGCTGCTGTTCCTTTCTTATCCTTCTTCTTGAAAGCTTTCTCTTTGGCGGAAGAAGATACTGGGATCTCTTCTTCCGTCTCCGGCTTACGAAAAGCCACCAGAAAAAAGCCTTCACCTTTCGTCTTATGAGGGAAAAAATGATAGACGGGAATAGAAGATTTAGAATGATCCCCTTTATCTGACAAAAGATCTCCTGTTATATTCCAATTCTCCTGCACCTGCACAGTTAATGGTTCGCCCCCATACTCTTGTTGAATCCAACGTGCATTCTCTTCATCCTCTTTTGTATTAAATGTACACGTACTATATATAAGAATACCTCCGGGCTTCAACGCATCCCAGATATCTGCAATAATCCGTCGCTGGCGCTGCCAACAGATTTCCACATTCTCGGGGCTCCACTCTTCCACAGCTACCGGGTCTTTACGGAACATACCTTCACCGGAACAGGGAACATCTGTAAGAATCACATCAAAGAAAGAGAGTAAAGCCGAAAAATCTGCCGGATCATTATTGGTCACTACCACATCCGGATGTCCCCACTTCGTCAGGTTTTCAGCAAGAATCTGCGAACGATTCCGGATTACCTCATTGGCTACCAACAGGCTCCCTTCGGGAAGTACACTACGGGCATGAGTCGATTTTCCACCGGGAGCCGCACAAAGATCCAACATCTTCACCGGTCCCGTGATATATTGCCGGAGTACCTGCTCCACAAACATGGAAGAAGCTTCCTGAACATAATAACAGCCTGCATGGAATAAGGGATCGAACGTGAAAGTGAGACGCTCCTCCAAATAGAATCCTTCGGAAGACCAAGGTACTTTATCCGATAAAGAATGATTGATTTTCAATTGATTCAACCGGATGCTAACCGGTGGTTCCTGTTGGAGGGCAACAGCCAGTTTGTCGTATTCTTCATCGCCCAATAGAGCGCGGGTGTAGTCTATAAAAGAAGCAGGTAATTCCATCTTTCGTTTATTAATTTCCGCAAATATCAAAAATATTTCGTCTCTTTGCAACTTTCTATGATATTAACTACGTCTAACAGATAAAGAAATAAATTAAAAAACTATTGATATGAAAAATTTTCTATTAGCATTGATGGTTGTACTGACCACTTGCACACTGGCTGTTGCCCAGACCACCGTTGTTCGTGATTCCATCGGGAAAGTAAAAGTAACTGTGACCAAAGACAATAAAGCAAATACGAACAATACTGCTGTCACAGTGATTGGTGTAGACACAGCAGATGCTGATTCTGCAGACGTAAATGCAAACTCAAGTAATGTTAGCACCACTCATGGCAAAGCCAGCTTCACATTCGATTCGGATGACAGCGATTTCCCCTTCCACAATGTTAGTGCCGGCGGAGGTATTCTGGTAGCAATCATTGCAATCATTGCTGTATTCGGATTTCCGGTATTCATTCTATTTGTAATCTTCTTCTTCCGTTATAAAAACCGGAAAGCACGTTATCGCCTTGCCGAACAGGCACTTGCTGCCGGCCAACCGCTTCCGGCAGAGTTTATCCGCGAAAACCAAACAGTCGATTCGCGTTCACAAGGCATCAAGAACACCTTTACGGGTATCGGTCTTTTCATCTTCCTCTGGGCAATCACCGGCGAATTCGGAATTGGAGCTATCGGCTTACTCGTTACATTCATGGGTATCGGACAATGGATTATCGGTAGTAAACAACAGACTCAAGACGCAAATGCTACCCGGATGTATACGGGTAATAAGGATGAAAAAAAGAACCCGAATAACGTTAGAACCGATAGTTTCGAAATCATCCCTTCTGAATCCGAAGAGAAAGACAAAGGAGTAAACGAAGAAAAGAACGACG
>PPYE01233897.1_pt1 | contig 10755 bp, 11 predicted proteins | sample 1559881 | NCBI WGS metagenome assembly PPYE01 (sample SAMN08240022, study PRJNA423297) | Human gut metagenome, whole genome shotgun sequencing project.
TCTTCTGGGGACAGGCTTAGAGGTCTGTTCTCAGAAAGTTTTCTTTAATAATCGTGTCTACTCTATTGACTATGGTCCAGGTTGTCTTTTTGACAAGTCTAGACTTTTCTTTTTTGCTATTCTAGAATTATCAAAATCACCATTCTTGACTTGTCCTTTTGACAAGTCTGAAAGCATAAACGCAAAAATCAGCAAGTTTTTTATCCTTGCTGATTCTTAACTGTCCTTATTTTCTTGTATCTCCACTAACTAGGTCAACCACCACGGTCACCTTGAAATACTTTTTCAGCACCTTTTTCTTAAAATTATGCTCATCTTCCTCGAAAGCAAAATAGTCGTGAAAGTGCTTAAATCTCAGGATTTCTACATAATTTCTCTTTGTAGTAACGCTATGGTCTCTATATGGCACGATAGCATCAGATTGATGTCTGGTCTTTATTTTTCATTTTGTCCGTTCGCGGGAACAGGTCAACGGTGGCTTTTTGGGTACTCTCTGTTCGCGGGAACAGGTCAATGATTTTTATCCGTTCGGGGGAACAAGTCCAAAGGTATGGTTAGAGCCTCTCCGACCCCGTTCATGCTGATTTTTCATACAATGAACACCCTTGCCAAGGAATCGTTAGCGAGGGTTACCTTTTGTTAGAGGCGAGAGTATAAATCGTTGGCGGCAGTATGCCATTGGGAATTAGCGTTTGCTGCGAGCAACTTTATACATATTTTCCAGGTATTTTTCCGGCTCTGGCATTGGATGTCCTTTGTGTTTTGTATCGGCACGTTCTTCTTTTTGGTACACGGAATTAATATGTTGCCATTCCTTTGGAAACAATTCCTTGAACTTGGCCTTGAATTCCAACATATCATCCAAATCGCTCATTGCAGCAAATACTGCAGCGACCTTTTCTGCCTTTTTCACTACTACTGCTGGCATAAAGTTTTCTCCTTTCTCTGCTTCTTACGTCATCCTTTTATAGAAATCGTTAATTCACCGCCAAAAGTGTTTATAACGAATCGGTCATCAATCATTAACTGTTCTTTGCTGACACGATATTCAAATGGAAACAGAATGGAAAATGCATTGATGTCAGAAAATGAATAATAACTTTTGCCATCAATACGCATTGCTACTGACAGAATGAAATTGATGATATGCTCATTTATTACAATCTGTTTCTTCAGACTATATCTGGTGCGGGTTTCGCAAAAGAGTATATCCATTTCCTTTAATGTTAAAGTGATTCTTCTTGTTGTGGTCTCTAACGTTCCGCGTTCGCCCCACTCGTCATAAAGCTTCTGACGCAGAACACCATTTGTAACTTCATCCTGGAACTCAAATATCCGGCCAATAAACTTGCAGACATCCGCCACAATAGGATATGCCAGATATATCATGCACAGATGGACAGGAACAGCGTAATCCGGGTATGCAGTATGCGTAGAGTGACTCGTTTCAGTTTTAGTTATAAAAAATTGGAACTTGAAATATCAGTTCGGACTATTTCTTGTATCCACATTTAGGACACACACCGTTTTCGTTTAACGCAATACCGCATAACGGGCAACGGTCAATAACCGTGTGGGGCTCGTATTCTTCTGTTGCGCCATTCACTCCGCTTGTAAACGTAATTTTAACAATATTGAGTTTGTCTTTTAGCAGATCGTAAACGATCTTAATCATGCCTTCTACGGTCATGGTCTCTTTTGTAACAACCAAACGACATTCCGGATATGCTGTTGCGAGTTCAGTCTTGAAAGCGGGGCCTTTTTGCTTGTTGGTCGGTGCGCCGTCTTTAATGCCTTGCGCTTCGTAAACACCGAGGATCGCAGGAAGCAGCGGATCATCTTCCCTTAAAACAAGTGCATGGTCAAAGTTCTGCAAAACTTCCCAGGCGGTCTTCTGAATTTCATTACACGGGAAGACCATATTGACTCCCATGTTGACAGTGTCTTCGACTTCAAGCGTCAGTATTCCAGTATGTCCATGCAAATACTGCGCTTCGCCCTTAAATCCGTAGAATCTGTGTGCATATTGCAGGTCCAGTGTGGTAAAACTTCTCATAATATATATTTACGGGTTATTATGCTCCCGTATGCGCCCATATCTGAGTTTGCCGGTTTTCCATTCGCTTCTCTTATATTTTTCATGAATTACATTCGGGGCAGATACCCTTGAAAATAATATCATGGCCGGTAAACTTAAACCCGTGAGTGTCCTTAATGTTCGTTTCCAAATCCGCTATGAAGTCCATTTCTACATCAAAGACCCGGCCACACTTTATACATCTTGTATGATAATGCTCGTGGCATATATGATCGAAACGGTCGGCTCCGCTTGGCATTTCCAGTTTGCGAATTTCACCAATATCAGACAGCAAATTCAGATTCCTATATACCGTCCCTCTGCTGATATCGGAGTGTTTCTTCACGATCGTATCATAGACCTCGTCAGCAGTGGCATGAAACTGCAACTCTTTTACTGTTTTAAGAACTAAAGAACGCTGAATGGTGTTGCGTTTATTCATAATATTATCAATCCTTATTGATATATATTGACCTAATAATATTATATCTCAATTAGTATATTGTATCAATAGAGATCGCTTTTATTATTTAATTCACTTATTTATAAAGTTCAGAAAAGCATTTGCTTGTTTTTCCAAGTATGGATAGCTTGTTTGAAGTGTCAGCTTGCCGTCCCTTTACTTTCAATCTATCTCATTTTATTGATTCATACAGTGATTCAAACTCATCCTGATACCGGTTGAAAACATCAACAAGCGCTGGATCAAAGTGACTTCCTTGACTAGAAATGATAATCTCCATACTCTTTTCGTGCGAAAAGGCATCTTTATAAACTCGCTTGGAGCGAAGTGCGTCGTAAACATCAGAAAGTGCCATAATCCGAGCAGATAGGGGGATTTCATCTCCCTTAAGACCGTTATTATAACCGCCACCATTCCATTTTTCGTGATGGTACAGAGCAATGTCCATACCCATTCTAAGAAATTCGTTCCTATCATATTGCTGTCCGACTTTAGAAAGTGTATCATAGCCTATCTGCACATGGGTCTTCATAACTGCAAACTCTTCGTCGGTGAGCTTGCCGGGCTTAATCAAAATGCTGTCAGGTATTCCAACCTTTCCGATATCATGAAGTGGACTAGCCTTATATATGGTCTCTATAAATGTGCCAGTGACAACATCCGCATATTGGGGGATAAATTGTATTTTTTGTGCAAGCAGACGGCAGAAACTGGCAGTCCGTTCAATATGCGAGCCGGTATCGTCATCCCTGGATTCAGACAGTTTGATCAAAGCATAAATAGTCGCCATTTGCGAAGATGATATTTCCTGAACCTTTTCTTCCACCAGCTGCTCAAGGTGTTGACTGTATTTTTCGAGTTCATCCTCGACCTTTTTCATTTCGGTAATATCCTGAATAGTTCCGTATAAATGTACGGGAATGCCATTGGTGTCAAACTTAGAATAAAACCTTAAATGCACCCATTTTATTTTCCCACTTTTCAGCAGCAGACGGTACCTGGTTGTCCATGGATCTTGCGTAACAAACATATTATTGAACAATGCAGTCACTTGTTCCAGATCGTCGGGATGAACAAATGAAAAAAACAAATCCGAAGTTGCTAGAGTTGAGCTGTCAATTTCAAGAATGGCATACATCGACTTCGACCAGATCATGCTACCCAAAGTGGGATTTATATCCCAACGCCCCAACCGCGCAATTTCCTGCGCTTCAGCAAGTACTTCGCGGCTATGCGTTAACTCCTTGTTGAGCTGTTCCAGGCGTTTTGCTATAGATGAATGATCCAAAAGCAATTTCGTCAGCAATTCCGTTTGATTATGGTAGTCAATCTCCTTTGCGAAGCTTTCTAACGCATAAGCTCTAATGTCATCATCTGACTGAAAACCATTTGATAAAAAGTCCTGTAGCCTTAAGTTTTGATTGCTCATATATATTCCCCCGACAACAGGCAGTCGATACCGACGTTTTCTATTGCACGCAAGTGCCGAATAATCGCATTGACGTCTTCTTTTGTAGAGATAACACTACCATGCTGAGGGGCTATTCGTTCAATATCCAGTTTTTCAATAGTACTTAGGGTGTTTGCCAGCGCACGGTTTGATGTCATGATTCTTTGATGGAACTTAACGATTCCGTTTACAGGGCATTTAGTTAACTTACAGCGGCACTCTTTCAAACTCCGACACTCCCTGCAGGATTCATCCAATTCAAGCATAAGTGTCCATAGGGTATCAAAGCTGCCGAATAAATCGCTCGAGAATAGTGATTTTGTTTTCGTATCATATGTAACAAAACTGCCCGGCTGATGGCAATATGGGGTTGCATAAAACTCCAGCCGCCTACCTGTAGCAAAGTCGAAATGGCTATCCAATTCACGATAATCAAGTTTCTCGGTCTTTGCCGAGTAATAATGAATAAAAACATTGCTTTCCGTATGGGAAATGATTCTTAGAGAATCAGTATTTATTATGGATTCAAGTTGGGGCAGGCTTCCGCAGAGATCCGGATCATAATGTTGGTAGATTAATCTGGTAATTTTTGAAGGCTCCAGTCCCGTTCTTAGTATCTTCAACATTACAGTACTAAAGTCATCACGGTTTCCACCGTCAATTAATACAGCTTCATCGCCCTCAATAATCAGATATGGATTACAGTGAAGACCCCTGTTATCATCAGAATAGCCTACCCAGTAAATACCATCGGCAATGCTAACCGGTTCTTTTTCCAAGGCTTGTTCATTAATTATCATTTTCATTCCTCCTCGTTCGCTTTTGAAAAACTGATTCTACCTTTAATAGTTTATGCCAACCTGACCACACAACCCTGCCAAAATCAACAAACATCTAAATCGACCACTCATCAACCCATGTTATCTAAATCAACCACTCGCCAAACACTGACATCTAAATCGCTCTGTCGCATTCAAAATCATGCCTTTGGACTTATTCCCATGGAGTGATAATTTAGCGATTTTCACACATCGCATTTTTGCTATCAAACCTCGAAAAGCCCTTATTTACTGGACTTTTTTCACACTCACTTCTCAACCCTTGACATCAATACTACCGTCTCAACGTGTTTTGAGATGAGGGTATAGCTATCAAAACTGCCGTTTCAACCCCTGTTGTTATCGGGAACATATCCACGCTCGTAGATGGGAACATATCCAATATTGGCTCTCGTTTGTGGGAATATATCAACATAGAAAGTATTCATCAATTTCATCTTCATTTTTGAGAATACTTTTCTCCGGAACTCCTACTGACTTCGCTAAATTAATAGAAGAAACAAATCTTAACTGAACATTGATATTGAAGTCAAACGAGTATTGCTGCAATTCCCCAAGTTTATGATATTTATTCAAAAGCTCATCTAGTTTTACTTGGTATTCTTTGTCCAATTTATCAACAAATGCATTAATTCTTTCTTGATAAAGATTGATAACTTCTATTTCGTGTTTGTTTAGAGCGCCTTTTCCAAGACTTAGTGCTGTGGTTGCAACGATTGAGCCAACCAAAGCACCAACAACTGGAATTGGTATAACTGTTTGTCCTATTGCAGCACCAATAGCAGCCCCTGTTGCATCAATAGCATTTAATGTTACTAAATCAATAAATCCATCTGTATCAACATCGCCTTTTCTATATTTGACGATGGCATTGCTTAACCCAAAAGTTCCTGAAGTAATTGCTCCAGCACTTGGTGCAGCAAGGTGACAAACGTTGGTTAATCCATATATTGCATATCCAGAAATTCCACCTTTAATAGCACCTTTAGCTGTACTGATTCCACATTCTTTCCAATCTTCAATATCAAAATCCCAGACTTCTTTTCCATCTTTGTGTTTTTGATAGACAAATATTCCTAGATTGAAACCACCTTGTACTGCTGCACCTATTACAGCAACTTTAGATGCCTCTCCAAAGCTTGGTTGAGCTTCTTGTTGGGCGCTTAATCTATCGCTATCCGCTTCCTTTTTAATATCAGATTTTTGTTGAGCAGTTTGCTTATTTATGTCATTTACTTCCCCTGATAACGTCTGGTCAATTGTTCCTTTTTGAACATCTTTATATTTAAGAACTGATGATTCCAACCATTCATCATAAGAAACGCCACGCAGAGCACTCTCATCTTCAATGGCTTTTCTAATATTATTGATTTGGGAGTTAGACAAGACATTTCCATTAAATTCTACAGATTTTGCTCCGTCCATGATTTGTTCTATGACTTCCACATGGTCCTTTGGAAAAATCATACTCATTTTATCATAATTGGATGCTTGCTTAATCTCTTCTAAGATATTGGCATAAAACTTCATTTGCACTTCTTTGCCTTGAAGTAGAATATCCGCAGGTCCATTATCATTTAATAGTACTACACTTTTTTGCAGTCCTTGATAAACATCTCTTGCATTTCTTATACCAGTTTCAGCAAACTCCGAAATAAACCCATGTATTCCAGTATCTCCACCACGATTAATATTGATAAGATTATCGATTTCTGCTTTCGCCCAATCTAGATTTGATAATGCATTTGCTGATTGAGTAGCTAAGTCTGATAATTTATCTGTTTCACTAGTAAGAATTGATTCTAATGTATTCATCAGATCTGTTAATCGGATATTATTTAAATAATCGACATATGAAGCAATACCTTGTTCAACATTATTATCAATAGTCTGTTCACTAATCATCTAATTTTAGCTCCTTATTAATAAGTTGTGCCAAAGTTAAAGTTGAATTCACAAGCAATCCAGCTTGAATTTTCTCATCTTTGGAGAATTGACTATAATCACTTCCAATCAAAGCTTTCTCTGCTTTAGTTACTCCAATAATTTGGGTGTTGGTAGTTTCCACTAACGCTTTGACTTCTGAGTTCATAGTATTAAATTTTCTAATTATTTTTTCGAGATTTTCTCTCTCAACAATTTGGATTTCCCCCAATTAACCCTCATCTATTTTACCTTCTTAATCTTCAAGCAAGTCTTGAGAAAGTTATTTCTAAAAGCGATATCAAACGGTCGATAGTGTTGGCTCTCTCCCCACTGATGCATTTCTTCATATTCGGGATGCTCAGGATTGTTCCAGACACGAAGAAACTCCTCATAACCAGGAATTCCACCAACATCCTCAGGCGGACAAGCACCCTCGCCTTCCAAAATCGTGGGATACCCAACTTCATAATCATCTATAATTTTTTCAAGTTCAATTTTGTGTCGCCAATTATCTCCGAAATCATAAACATAAGTAATCGTGTTGTATTTTTCTAAATATCGATCAATTTTAATGGTCTGTGGCTGCCTTATCATCGTCTCCAGCGTTAGTGCAATCATTCCATGCGGATCATTACGCTTGGTTAATACTTTACCTTTATACTTTCCTTGATAGAACTTAAACTCCTCATAGGCTTCTTCATCATTTGTAATACGAAGCTTTTCCTGCAAAAATTCAAATTCATATAAGTGGCAGTCCCACCAATCCATAGAAAACTGGATTGTGTCATGTAACCGCCTAAAGGTTACATCTGCCGGAATAATAACCCTCCGCCATATTAATGGATTGGAATCTACCAATTCTATTTTTATTTGATAAGCTTTCATGTATATATATACTCCTCGTAACCAGACATTCTTTAACTCAAAAATTCATAATAATATAATTATAGCATAAAACCGCCAAATAATAGAAAAAAGCCGATCAAGGTCATTAAACGCCCCTAATCGACCAGTTTTTAAATTCTTATTCCACTTCACACTCAATGTCTGTCCCATCAAGCAAACTTACAATTAATCTGCAGTCAGCATAAACTGATATCCTCTCTGTCAGCGCAAAATATAAATCAACGTCAAATTCGTTAATTACCTTTGCTTATCTCTTCACAACACGCCCAGCAAAACGTGACAGCGTATTGTTACGGTGACCTTCAGGTATTGAATTGGTGCGACCTGTATTCGAAGGTTCAGGAACGTTCTGAAGCAACTCATCAATTGTGAGCCAACCTTCATGCCAGATCACTTCGCCCGTATCAGCACCGTAGATAAAGCGTGCTGCATCCAGAGCATTATCATCAAAGAATGAAAACTGAGCATGGACAGCCCTTTTAAGTGCTACATATCCTTCCGCATCTGATATCTCTTCTATCGAGAAATAGACATGAAACTTGGGCCTTGCTGTCTTTCCGCCCTTCGGGAGCATGTTGTGGCGGCTAGGCGCAATTGCATAGGAAACGTCTGGCATCAGCTCATCCAAAGCCGCTGGCGTGATCCACTCATCCGGGTCTTCGGTGTGATCATTGTCACAATCCATAACGATGACATCAGACTTTACGAAATTATCTGCGCTGCGGTAGTTGTTCTCATACTCCGCACAAACGTGGTCGAGCTTCACCGCTTCCTGCAGTTCATCTACCGAGGACACAACAAGATTGCCGCCGTGCGTGCTCAAAAGCGCCAGGCTTGCCCTGACCTTGTCCGCAGCCATCCTGACGCCCATATCCCAGACAGCCTGCGCAACAACGGCAACAGCAATAATTTTCAAACCCGCCAGCCACGGCAATAGCTTGGGGGTCTGCTTCACGAAAGCCGTAGTAAGCAAAAAACAGGGCAAATGAGGATGGCAGAGTGAAGCCGATCCAGGCAAGCACCGCTCCCGGCAGCCCCAATCGCTATGCCGACCTGGCTGCTGGCAGGACCCGGAAGAAATTGGCAGAGTGCCACAAGGTCGCTGAAAAGCTCTTCCGTTATCTATTTCCTGTTTTTCACGTATTCGGCATGGAAGTACCCGAGATGTGCCGCCGGCCCCCCCAAAGGACGAAAGACCCAGATAAAGAGAAATTAGAAATACTTCCAGCAAGCGCTTGCCGGTATTCTAACGTTCCTGTGGCATGTTTCACCTCGCGCTTTCTTTGCGTTCACTGAAAATGTGCGCTCGTAAAATCCGCCATGCTGAGTTCACTAAGAATTCATTTGAAAATTCCGTAGGTCCTGCTTGTCTCCTGAATATAGATGATGCCGTTGCCCGGCTCGTCTATTTTCAAGCTTTCCCGGATGGCGGCAACAATGTCTCCTGTCCGCTCAATTTCCGACAAAACTATGACGACCTCTTTTTCAGGTTCTATTTCCATGTCAAAAACCTTGCTTGTTTCATGCACGCCGGAACCTCTTGCATTAATAACGGTTCCACCCTTTGAACCCGCCTTGGTTGCAGCCGTTATTACTTCTTCAGCCCTGCCTTTGTCAACAATTATGTTTATGATATGATACATGGTTCTTTCCGCTCCTCTGCTTTCATTTTTTATTCTGCAGGCTATGCTGCGGGAGCCAATTATACTGCAGATTGGCGTTGTAAACGCAATGCCGTGATTGGGCTTGCTGAATTCAAATTCCTTGTTCATTTCTTCCATGGCCCGCGAAACGACTTGACTGTCACCCGCAAGATAGACGATTTCCTTCCTGACGTCACACAAGCCAATGAAATTAAGGAAGCCGCTGGCAACCGTTCCTTTGCCCAAAACAATCGTGCCCCCGGAAAGCCCATGTTTCTTTGCCGACCTCACAACCTTGCTCCCTAAGCCATAGTTTACTATAACGCATATCAATTCCACGTCCAATGCCGCGGCCAAATCATTCATTGCTTTCCAGTCCTCCTTTTTTCGACTTAACCTTGAATACAAACCCGAGTACCTGCAAAGCGATTAAGGGCGCCATCGCAACCATGGCGATTACGCCGAAGCCGTCCACCAGCACGTTTGCTCCCTCTGTAGCTTCGGCAACGCCCTGCGTGAAGGCAAGAATAAAGGTTGCCGTCATCGGTCCCGAGGCCACGCCGCCGGAATCGAAGGCAATACCGACAAACAAGTCCGGCACTACATACGTCATTGCGATGGCAAGGGCGTAGCCGGGCAAAAGATAGTGCCAAAGCTGTACGGCCGGCACCAGGATTCTGACCATGGACAGAGCTACGGCCAAAGCAACGCCAAAGGCAAGGGGAACTAAAACCCATTTGCGTTTGACATAACCGCTTGTTACATCCTCTATCTGATGCGTCAGAACATAAACCGCGGGTTCGGCAAGGATAGTAACCATTCCAAGGATAAATCCGGTCGCTATCACCAACGGCTTGCCGTATGACAAGGCCAATTTATATCCTACCGCGCTGCCTACCTCCATAAAACCCGCATTTACTCCCAAAAGGAAGAGCACCAGGCCGACAAAAGTAAACAGGACTCCGAATAAAATCCTACGCACAGAGGCTTTCGCCAATTTAAAAGAGACTTTCTGGAAGATGAGAAAAAGAATCAGAATCGGTAAAAGTGCTACCAATACTTCAAAAGCTATTACTGGGAGCTTCTGCACGAAAGGCCCTAAGACGGAGGTCGCTTCAACAGCAGCATTTTCCAAGGTGCCGGTTATCTTATCGGTTTTTTTCAAAATGCTCATCAGCATAACGGTGATGATTGCGCCGGCTGAAATGATTGCAACCAGTCCAAAGCTATCGTTTTCAGATGCACGGCTGTCCTTTTTCAGCTTCGTAACACCAACTGCAAGAGCCAGCACAAACGGCACAGTAAGGGCTCCCGTCGTCGCCCCCGACGCATCAAAGGCAATAGCCATGAATTCCGGCGAGGTGAAAACCGCAAGCAGGAAAATAACACCGTATAAGATGGTCAGCAGCTTATACAAGGGAAAGTTAAAAACAATCCTGACCAGACCAACT
>PPYE01662558.1_pt1 | contig 10750 bp, 10 predicted proteins | sample 1559881 | NCBI WGS metagenome assembly PPYE01 (sample SAMN08240022, study PRJNA423297) | Human gut metagenome, whole genome shotgun sequencing project.
GTGCGACATCCCTTCGGACTGGTTTTCTAGGCAATTTCCAATCTAACGGGTGTTGCACTTTCATTTAGACAACGGGGTTAATGCAAGGCGATTATTGTTTAATAGAACACGAGGATAACGGGCCTTAAGCGCTCGATGCCGGAAAACAAGGAGTTATGAACGTATGTCTGAAACCATGAAAGCCGCGATTTTCGTGGAGCCTGGCAAGATGGCCGTGGAAGAAGTGCCGAAGGCGACGCTTGAACAGGATGATGACATCGTGATCCGCGTGGTGCGCACGTGCGTGTGCGGCTCTGATTTGTGGTTCTTCCGTGGGCTGAGCGGACAGGCCGCGCACAGCCAGGTGGGTCACGAGTCCATCGGTGTGGTCGAAGAGGTTGGCGCGGCGGTCGAATCCGTCAAGCCCGGCGATTTCGTGGTCGTGCCATTCCCGTACAGCTGCGGCAAGTGCCCGGTATGCAAGGCCGGCTTCGAATCCGTGTGCCCGCACGGCGGCTACTTCTCCGCTTGTCAGGCCGAATACCTGCGTGTGCCCGAGGCGGACGGCACCGTGGTCAAGGTGCCCGGTTCGCCGGAAGACTACGATGACGCGACGCTCGCTTCGCTGCTGACCGTTTCCGATGTGATGTCCACCGGTTATCACGCGGCGGTTTCTGCCGAGGTCAAGCCCGGTGACACCGCCGTGGTCATGGGCGATGGCGCAGTTGGCCTGTGCGGTGTGATTGCCGCCAAGATGCGCGGTGCCACGCGCGTTATTGCCATGAGCCGTCACGAGGATCGCGCGGCGCTCGCCCGCGAATTCGGTGCGACTGATATCGTGCCCGAGCGTGGCCAAGAGGCTATTGACAAGGTGCTGGAGATGACCGGTGGCTATGGTGCGGACGCAGTTCTCGAATGCGTGGGCTCCAAGCAGTCCTTCGACACGGCGATTGGCCTGATTCGCCGCGGTGGCGTGATTGGTCGTGTGGGCCTGCCGCACGACGTGGAGATCAGCGCCGAAGGCACGTTCTACGGCAACATCGGCATCAAGGGCGGCCCGGCTCCCGTGCGCCACTACGATATTGACGGTGGTCTGCTGGATGCGGTGCTTAAAGGCGAGATTAACCCTGGCCGCGTGTTCACCGCCGAATATGACCTCGACCATATTCAGGACGCTTATGAGGCCATGGACCAGCGCAAAGTTATTAAGGCGTTGATCCGGTTCTAATCGCGTGGTGTGACGGGGTTTACCGCAGTGGTATTTAACGTCCGTATGTATGCGTCCCCTTTGTAGGGCCGCATACATACGGACGTTGTGATGTGTCTGACGCGGTTTACGCTGAACGATTGTGGTGACGCAAACCGGTCACCTGTTACTCGGCGAGCAGTGCCTTGTACTGTGCAGCGGACTGGGCGAGGGCCTCGTCGGTGATGCCGAAAGCGCCGCACGTGGCGAACGGCTTGAGTCAGGTCGCGCCGATGTATAAGCCGTGCCCTCGATCGGAATAAGCAGCTGCTCGATGGGGTAGTGGCCGGGGTGCCGGTCTGGTAGGCCGATTCCGGCGAACCGGTGGACACTGCGCATCGCGTCGGGAACCGTGGCCAAGGCGTACACCGAACTCGCCGACTGCGGCATCATCGACACCGGTGCCGGCCGCGCGGCGCGTGTAAAACGGGTCAAGCCGATTCCCGAACCGCTGGTGCGCGCGGCCAAGACCTATGCCGACGAGGCCCGCCGGCTTGGCGCGAGCCTCGATGACGCCTTCAACGCCCTGTGCGCGCAGTGGTAAAGCGCGCACCGATGCGAAGCCTACACGGGGTGCACCGTCAGCGAAAAGTCGCCGATGGTGCTGACGGTCGAGGGTGAGGCCAGATTGCAGACATCTCGCAAGCAGTACGTGGCATACAGCGGAAGATAGGTTGTTCCGCCGTCCTGCGCAATATTGGAGCGGGACAGCACCACGCCCTGCGAGATGCGATATTCGGCATTGGCCAATACGGCGTCGATGGCGGCGTGCGTGCGGTAGCTGCGCCCCGACTTGACCTCGAACGGCATCACAGAATCGGCGTTCGTGTCAGCGATGAAATCGACTTCACCATGTTTCTTTGCCATGTAGTAATACAGCGGAATGCCTTGCGCCGTCAGCTCCTGAGCAATCACGTTCTCGTAGATGGCACCCAGATTCGGTGAGGAATCATCAAGGTATGCGGCTTGCGCGGTCGGTTGCGGGTATCGTGCCATGAGCATACCGGTATCAGACTGGTACAGTTTGAACTTCGGTGATTGCGCCGTGCGTTTCAATGGTGTTTTCGGCTCGGTGACGCAGTTGGTTTTCAATGCCACACCCGCATCGACAAGCCAAAGAAAATCCTTCTGATTGCGGTCGTACCGAGCACCGGGGCTGATGGAGGAGACGGCGAATCTGCCGTTACCGTCAATCAGCTGAGTGGGGAGCTGGTCGAAGATCTCCTGCACCTGCAATGCGCGATTGCCTGCGTACTGCGAAATATCGTGGCGATATTGCCGGTTCAACTCGTTCTGCACCGCGCGCACAGCCGCCAAATCACCCTTGGTGTCCAGAAAACGTTGCACGACTTCCGGCATGCCGCCGACTACCAGATAGGTGCGGAAGTTCGTCATCATTGCATCGTGAATGTACCGGTCGATTGGTGTGACCGACCGGCAGGATTCTCGGATGTTTTCAAGTGTCGACTTCTGTACGCCGATGGCCCAACAGAATTCCTCAAAATCCATGGGACGCATGGTTTTTTCGATGACCGAGCCAACGGGGTAGGAGCGTACGCCCTTGAACTCAGTGCCGAGCATGGAACCGGAGAACACATAATCGAAACGGCCATCGGCCACCAGAAACTTGACCATGGTCATCACATCCGGTGCCTCTTGCACCTCGTCGATGAAAATCAACGTATCACCGGGAATGAGCGTTGAAGGTGAGAACAAGGTAAGGCGGCTGATGAACTCCTGCACGTCGTTCGCCGATGCGAGCGCTCGGGCCGCCTGCTTGTTCTCGTACAGGTTGATTTCAAGGTAATGGGCGTATTCGTGCTTGGCGAACTCGCGTACCGCGTAGCTCTTGCCGATCTGGCGAGCGCCGGTCAGCAGCAGTGCTTTGCCGGTACCGCTCCGCTTCCATTCCAGCAGATCGTCCGAGATTTTGCGCTCAAGCATGGCAGCTCCTTTCCGAATCCCTTATGAGGGTAGCATTTTCTGCCTTGTATGTGCAAAATGCCGCATTTCAAAATGGGGCTTTGGTGCAAAATGCCGCATTTTAAAGTAGGGTTTTGGTGCAAAATGCCGTGTAAATGGTGAATTGGACGTGCTTGTAAGGGGAGCTGGAAGATCGTGCGGCTGGATGACCTTGTAACTAAATGATTGAACGATTGCGCGGCCGTCGTTTGCGTGGCCGCAAAGTTGTGTGGGCTGTTCGCGAATTATGCGCGGTCGGCCGTCATGTGCCTGCGCTTGGGGTGCTCGATAAGTAGCGCTCGCTTCTTGGCGTCCTCGGCGGTCGAAGCCGGTACGCCGTCGGAGGAGGCGTCGATGATGCGCTGCAGGTAGCCGTATAGGGTGTGCAGCTCGTCGTCATTCAGACAGTCCAGCATAGAGGGGCCTGATCAAAACCAGTTCACGAGGTCCTTTTTGCTTTAATCCCCGCTGAGAGCGCGTAGCGCCGGAGGATGATCGGATGCCGCGACGCCGAATCAAGATTCAGCCGCTCGCCGACCAGCCCGACCAGCAAGGAACCGGATTCGCGCATCGGCGGCATGCGCGCTGCTATTCGCGCTGAAACAGCATGGCATGGGTGCGCTGACACCGCGCCGGCGCAAAGGCCATCAGTGAAACTGGGGAATCGGATTGCAGGTGGCGGACGGTGCCCAAGACGAAAGATTCTCGTCCGGCGTTCAGCCGCCGTCGTTGGCCGTGATGATACTGGAGACCATGAAACTCAGGCGGCGGCAGCCAAGGGCGAAGTCGAGAAAGAGGTGACGGCGTGACACTTGAACAGAGGTCAGATAGCGCGGCGGCAGGCCACGAGGCATGTGACCAGCCGATCAGGAGCCTGGAAATCCTCAACCAATGCGTTCCGCTGTTCGAGACGCTGAAGGATCCGAACCGGCAGCAGTTGCTGGTGCAATTGGTGTGCCATGGGCCGCAGACGGTGGGGGAGCTGGCCGAATCGTCGGCACTGTCCCGCACGGCCGTGTCCCATCACATCAAACTGCTGGAACAAGCCGGATTCATCGAAATCAGCAAAGACGCCACCCGCCGCATTTGCTCGGTGCGTGCGGATCGATGGCTGCCGCTGCTCAATGAACTGTCTTCCGCCCTGAAAGCCGACCTTGCGGCGGCGGAGCAGTGCCGAGCATGAGCGACGATCAACGGCCGCAGGCGATTGAGGTGCGCGGTGCGCGCGTGCATAACCTCAAGAACATCGACATCGACATTCCGCTGGGCGAACTGGTGGGCGTGGCCGGCGTCTCCGGTTCGGGCAAAAGCTCTCTGGCGCTCGGCGTGCTGTATGCGGAAGGTTCGCGGCGCTACTTGGAAGCGCTGTCCACGTACACGCGCCGTCGACTGACTCAAGCCAGCCGCGCCCAGGTGGACGAAGTGCTGCATGTGCCGGCCGCGCTGGCCCTGCACCAGCGGCCCACTGTGCCCGGCATCCGTTCGACGTTCGGCACGATGACCGAATTGCTCAACAGCCTGCGACTCCTGTTTTCCCGCGTCGCCTCGCACGTGTGCCCGCATTGCGGGGCGCGCAATGAACCGACGCTGAACGTGGCGGCCGGCCTGCCCATCACCTGTGCTGGCTGCGGCAAGGAATTCCACGCGCCCGGCGCCGAATTGCTCGCCTTCAACTCGGCCGGCGCCTGCCCGACCTGCTCCGGCACCGGCATCGTGCGCGAAGTAAACCGCGCGGCCCTGGTCCCGGACGAGTCGAAAAGCATCGACGACGGCGCGGTGCTGCCATGGGGTTCGCTCATGTGGGACCTCATGAAACAGGTGTGCGGCGCGATGGGCGTGCGCACCAACGTGCCGTTCAACGAACTCACACCCGAAGAACGCGACATCGTATTCAACGGGCCGGCCGTCAAAAAGCATATTCTTTACAAGCCGAAGAAAGGCGACGATTTCGCCGAACTCGACTTCACCTACTTCAACGCCGTGTACACGGTGGAGAACGCGCTCGCCAAAGCCAAGGACGAGAAGGGCCTGAAGCGTGTGGTCCGGTTCCTCAAGGAAGGCCCATGCGCCGACTGCGGCGGCACACGACTGAGCGTCGCCGCCCGGGCCCCGCATGTGCGCGGGCTGAACTTGGCCGAAGCCGGCGCGATGACCTTGGACGCGGCGGCGGATTGGGTGCGCGGAGTGCCGGAATCCCTGCCCGCCGACATGCGGCCGATGGCCGCCAACATCTGCGAATCGTTCTTGGATGTGGCCCGACGGCTGCTCGATCTGGGCCTCGGCTATCTGGCGCTTGACCGCGCCGGAGCCACGCTTTCGACCGGCGAACGCCAGCGTGTGCAGCTCGCCCGGGCCGTGCGCAACCGCACCATCGGCGTGCTGTATGTGCTCGACGAGCCATCCATCGGTCTTCATCCCTCGAACGTGGACGGGCTGCTCGGCGTGATGCACGACTTGGTGGCGGACGGCAATTCCGTGGTGGTCGTGGACCATGATGTGCGTGTACTCAAAGCGTGTGACCATCTTATCGAAATGGGGCCGGTTGCCGGTGCCGAAGGCGGGCATGTGATCGCGCAAGGCACGGTCGGCGAGGTGGCGGCGAACCCCAGTAGTCGCATTGCGCCGTTCCTATCCGACCAGGTGAGTGCGCGTATACGTGAACGTGTGGCCGAATCGCAAGTGTTCAGCCTTGGCCACATCCGCATGACAACCAGTCAGCTGCATACGGTCAAACCGTTGGACGTTGATATCCCGCGCGGCCGGCTCGTGGCGGTGACCGGCGTCTCCGGCTCCGGCAAAACCACGATGGTACTCGAATCGCTGATTCCCGCACTCAAAGCGCAGGCGGCGGGGGAGCTGTTGCCGGAACACGTGCACGAGCTTGAGACCGAGGGCATCCGTCGTGCGAATCTCATCGATGCCACGCCGATCGGCGCGAACGTGCGTTCTACCGTGGCCACTTATGCCGATATTCACGACGAATTGCGGCGCGCCTTTGCCCGATGTGAGGCGGCTAAGACGGGCGGCTGGAAGGCCGGCGATTTCTCATACAATACCGGCCGACTGCGTTGCCCTACGTGCGACGGCACCGGTTCGATCTCGCTCGACGTGCAGTTCCTGCCGGATGTGACCATCGAATGCCCGGATTGCTGCGGCTCCCGGTACGCGCCCGAAGCTGATGCGATTCGGCGTGCGGTTAAGGGAGAATCTCGCCTTTCGTTGAGTTTGCCCCAACTCATGGCAATGAGTGTGGACCAGGCTCTGGCCGTGACCAGCGACCTCAAGAAGGTTCACGCACGTCTGACCACCCTGCACGACTTGGGCCTCGGCTACTTGACGCTCGGCGAACCGACGCCGGCGCTTTCGGGCGGCGAAGCCCAGCGGCTGAAACTCGCCAGTGAAATGGGCAAGGCCCAATCGGACGCGGTATTCGTGTTCGATGAGCCGACCATCGGTCTGCACCCGTTCGACGTGCGCGTGCTGCTGGGCGTGTTCGACCGGCTCGTGGCGAGCGGCGCAACAGTCGTGGTCATCGAACATGACCTTGACGTGATCGCCAATGCGGACTGGATCATCGACATGGGTCCGGGCGGTGGCGAAAGCGGCGGACGCATCGTCGCCACCGGAACGCCGGAACAAATCGCGGCCAATCCGAACAGCATCACCGGGCGGTATCTGCGCTGACTTGTATGGCGGTCACGCGCCTTTGCATAGGACCCTGCGCGAGTAGGATAGCCGTCCATGGTGCAGATTCATGGCATTAGACGCGCAAGCGCGGACGCGAAATATCGGCAGATGACCGGGCAGCCGGTCAAACCGCTGATCCTCAAACTATGCCTGCCGGCCGTCATTTCCAATCTGGTGACTACTGCATACAACCTGACTGATACCTTTTTCATCGGCCAGCTCGGCACCGCGCAGTCCGGTGCTATCGGCATCGCGTTCTCCATCATGACCGTGATGCAGGCGCTCGGCTTCTTCTTCGGCAACGGCGCGGGCAACTCGATGAGCCGCGAACTCGGCAAGCAGAACAATGATCGCGCCTCCCGACTACTGGCCGTGGGCTTTGCGGGCGCGGTGATCTCCGGTCTGGTGATTGCCACAATCGGACTGCTGACCCTGCGGCCACTTGTCGTCATGCTGGGCTCGACCTCGACGATCGCCCCATACGCCGTGCAATATCTGACGCCGTTGCTGGTCGCCGCACCCTGCGTGTGCGGTTCGTTCGCACTCAACGGATTGTTGAGATACCAAGGTCAATCGGCGTTCGGCATGATTGGTCTGGTGTCCGGCGCGCTGTTGAATTTCCTGCTTGCGCCATTGTTCATTTTCGTGGCCGGTCTGGGGATTTTCGGTGCCGGCCTCGCCACCGCCATCTGCCAGACGGTGAGCTTCACGATTCTGACCACGATGAGCCGCAAATTCGGCGTGATGAAACTGTCCCTGCGCAATTGCAAACCGGATATGCTGCTCATGCGCGAAGTGGCTGGCGGCGGCCTGCCTTCGCTGATCCGCCAAGGCGCCGGCTCGATTTCCGTGACTTGCGTGAACATTGCCGCCAATCCATTCGGCGACGCGGCCATCGCCGGCATGGCCATCGTGATGCGCATCATGTTGGGCGCCAATTCGGTGATCGTGGGTCTCGGCCAAGGCTTTCAGCCGGTATGTGGTTACAACTACGGGGCCGGCCTGTTCGCGCGAGTCAAAGAGGGATATTGGTTCTGCGTGCGGCTCGCCACCTGCGTGCTCGTGGCGTTGGCAGCGCTGCTGTGGATTTTCGCGCCGCAACTGGTCGAGATCTTCCGTTCCGACCCAGCCGTGGTGGCGGTGGGCGTGGCCGCGCTGCATATTCAATGCTGCACGGTGATTCTCAATGGCTTCAACATGATGGGCAATATGATGACCCAGACCATGGGCCGCACCGGCATCGCCTCGTTTCTGGCCTTGTGCCGGCAAGGCCTGTTCCTGGCACCGATTGTGCTGATTCTGCCGATGATATTTGGCGTGCTTGGTGTGGAGATGGCGCAATCGGTGTCCGACGTGCTGACATTCGTGGTCACCATCCCGTTCATGCGGCGAATCCTGCACGAATTGCGGTGAATGGTAGATGGCAACTATGAATAATCGAAGTGCAAAGCGGGTGCCGGGCGTTCCTTCTCCCGCGTATATCGAATCGCTGTACCGCACCATGGCTGCCGCCCTTGGCCCGACCGGATGGTGGCCGGCTGAAACCACATTCGAGATTATGGTGGGCGCGGTGCTGACGCAGAATACGGCGTGGGGCAATGTGAATCGTTCGCTTGCGGCGTTGAACGCGGAGGGTGTGCTCGAACCCCATAAGCTGGCGATTATGGGGCCAGCGCATCTGCAGGAACTTATTCGCCCGTCCGGCTTTTATGTCAACAAATCCAAGACGGTACAGTCACTGAGCCGATGGTATGTGGAGCGTTGCGGAGCCTCACCTGAGGGCGCGGCAGATATTCCCGACGCCGAATTGCGGACCGAATTGCTCGGATTATTTGGTATCGGGGGCGAAACGGCCGACGACCTGATGCTATATGTGTTTTCGCGCCGCACATTCGTGGCCGATACTTATGCTCGCCGACTATTCGCCTTCCTCGGATTTGATGTGCCAGCCGGCTATCTGGCATTCCACAAGGCCTATTCGCCCGTGGTGCTGGATACGAGCCTCAGTGTCAAGGATTTGCAGGAATTCCATGGGCTCATTGACGAGTTCGGCAAGGCCTACCGCGACGACGCGGCCAAAAGCGAGTCCTTTTTGGGTGGATGGAGGGCTTGACTGCACGGCGAATCGTTCTCAATAAGAAAAGTGTGAGGCCCGCACGGTGCCAATCGCACATCTGAATCCTTGACTGGCTGCGCTCGATGCTGGGTGTCGAAAACGAGTCTGTGACAGAATAGTTCGACCGACGCAATCGCCAAAACGCCGAACAGGAGCCAATGATGACCGAAGACAAGCCGATCGCCAAGCCGATTATCGATGATGCGACGCGCGAGAAAATGGCGCTTATGTTCTCTGGCGAGGTCTACCTGCCGGATGATGTGGACGGCTTTTTTGATCTGCAGGCCGCCCAGCGTGATCTCCAGCTCGAACTCAACGCCACGCCGCTGACCAACCCGAAGCGCCGTACCGAACTCATGCAGGCGTTCTTCGGCGCGGCGGGGGAGGGTCTGTACCTCGAATGCCCGGTGTATGCGAACTGGGGCTGCAATACTTATTGGGGCGAGCGCTGTTACGCCAACTTCAACCTGACGCTGGTGGACGATGGTGAGATCTTCATCGGATCCCACACCATGATCGGCCCCAACGTCACGCTTGTAGCCACCGGCCATCCCGTGCGTCCGGACCTGCGCTATCAGGGTGCCCAGTATTCGTTGCCCGTCCACATCGGCGAGAACGTCTGGATCGGCGCGAATGTCACCGTGCTGCCCGGGGTCACCATCGGGGACAACGCGGTCATTGGCGCCAACTCGCTGGTCACCAAGGACATCCCCGCCAACACGGTCGCCTATGGCAGCCCGTGCAAGGTAATTCGCGAAATCAACGAACGCGACGACGTCTACTACTGGCGCGACCGCCAATTCAGTGAGCGTTTTAAGCTCAAAGAGCAGTAGCGCGAAAGCTCACTCCCACACGTCGAGCTTGCGATTTTTGTAGAAATACTCGCGGTCCTTGTCGCCGATTTCACGCACGACCTCGCAGGGCGCGCCGTAGGTGACGGAGTTGGCGGGGATGGAATGTGTCACGACCGAACCGGCGCCAATCACGCAATTGTCGCCGATGGTCACTCCCGGCAGAATCGACACGTTCGCGCCGACCCACACGTTGCGCCCGATGGTCACCGGAATGCAATATACGTAGTGGTGCTCGCGCAGCACCGGCAACACGGGGTGGCCGGCGGCTCATTAGCACGGGGAACGGTTGAACGAGAAGTGGATTGGCATGTGGTGGTATCGAACATACTGATGCGTGTGCCGCCGAGCCTGTCCAGATGGCTGCCTATATGAACCAGTGACAGAAGAGCACGGGAACGCGAGCGAGAGGAGCGTGCATGGGGCAGTTCGGCGTCATGATTGGCCAGTTGGTCGGATTCCTGATCATGCTGATGGTCGGGTATGGATGTGTGAGGCTTCGATTCTACGGTCAGACGGCGTTGGACGGCATGTGCTCGTTGCTGCTCAACGTGCTCATCCCCGTGCTCGTGTTCTCGAACGCCGTCGACGGCGCGGACCGCGCGCAGCTTGCCTCTAACTGGGGCGTGATGCTGCTGACCGCCGTGATGTACGCGCTGCTCATCCTGGTGTTCTGGCTGGTCGCCGAACTGTTGCGGCTCAAAGGTTCGCGTAGCCATGTATTTCAGGCGGCGCTGATTTTCGGCAACGCCGGATTCATCGGCATTCCGTTGATTATGGCACTTTGGCCGCAGAACGGCGCGATTTACGTGGCGCTGATGTCGATCATCGACCAGACGCTGCTCTGGACGTACGGCGTATGGCTGTGCGAGCCGGTCGACGAAACGACTGGCGGCAACGCGATTGGCG
>PPYE01344849.1_pt1 | contig 10749 bp, 16 predicted proteins | sample 1559881 | NCBI WGS metagenome assembly PPYE01 (sample SAMN08240022, study PRJNA423297) | Human gut metagenome, whole genome shotgun sequencing project.
AAAAGTGCGCTGTATTCTAATTGAAAAGAGCTCCATCCATAACTTGTTACAAAATTACTATAAGTTTAAAATATTCATTTATCTTGTCTCATTTTTTGTGTTTCCTTAAGCCTATAAGACAGTCCGGTCATATTAACCAGATAAGCTTTATGTGTAAGCCTGTCAACCATTGCCGCCACAAGCACCTTGTCCTTTATGATTTCATTCCATCTGTTAAAAGCCAAATTAGTAGTAATGATTGTAGCCTTTTTTCCGGCTCTTAACGACAGGTGGTTAAAAAGCAGTTCTCCTCCTTCCTTGTCACAACTGACATATCCGAACTCATCACAGATGACCAGATCGTATTTTTCAAACCTTAATTGTAGCGTCCTCAGTGTCTTTGCTGATTTAGCCTCCCTTATCTGGGTAAGCAGGACCGGCACTGAAGTAAACAATACGGTAAAGTCCTGTTGGCAGGCCTTTATTCCTAAAGCCGTAGCAATATGCGTCTTTCCCGTTCCCGGATTTCCATACAGGACCAGGTTTCTTCCCTGTCTGATGAAGTCCAGTGTCTCCAATTCAGGTAATATTACCTGTGCCTCTTTGGGCATGTCTTCCATAACAAGCTCATGCAGATACTTCATTTGTGGAAATCCCGCAGATCTTATCCTTGATCTTCTTCTACACTCCCTTCTCCTGGCGCTTTCCTTTCCAAGCAATTCCGTCAAGAACTGCAGATGGTTCCAGTTTTCTTCAGCTGCCAATGAAAGGGTGCATTCCAGTTCCTCTTTAAAGGCCAGAAGCTTCAGTTCTGCAGCATAGTCATAAATGGTTTCTTTTTCTGATTTCATATATTATAAACTTAAATGGTTGGTATTATATCATGCACTTCATTGTATCCTGTCATGAGCGCCGTGATGCCTTCAAGCATATCCACAGCTTCTCTTTCTATATTCTCCTGTTGTGCCGGGAGAACAGGCGGTTCCATGGTTTCTTCTGTCTCTCCCTGTACGCTACCATGCAGCATGGCCTTTACCTGGTCCGGAGATATCTTTCTGACACCACGTCCGGTCAGCTCCTTGCATGCCGTGACAATGTCCGTTCCGGAAAATCCATTTTTTCGGGCATAGTCCAGCAACAGAACAAACGTCCTGTTGTCCTCCTTGAAATGGATGTCATACAGCCTTCTCAGTTCTTCCGGTGCTCTTTGCCAAACCACAGAGTGGGGCAATGCCCCCGGTTTACGGGAAAGTGTACGCAAATAGTGCTCCAGCTTGATGCACCAGTCTCCACCGCAATAACTGCGTTGATGAGAGGCCACTTTCTCCTTCCCGTACAGGATGACGATTTTTTCACTATAAACCTTGACATGTACTTTTTCTCCCACAAGAGAATCAGGTACGGAATAATGAACATTTTTCATGCTGATAGTTGACCATTTATCCACAATGTACTCATAGACCTCAAAACAGCCCAGATTACCGGGAAAAGGCTTCAGCGATGACAGGTCAGCTTCCAGACGTGATGTTTTCTCCGCTGTTGAAAGACTGCCTTGCTCGTTGTTGACCTGCATACATACCCGGTTTAAATGCTCCTGGGCAGAATGTATATCACCAAAATGGTCTGTCAGGCAGAAAGCTTTCCTTCTGACATATTCCACGCTGCGCTCCACATGTCCTTTCTCCCATCCGGCCCGTACATTACAGAAACGGTACTCAAAACAATAGAAACCGGACATCTTCATCAAAGCTTCTGTAGGTTTCTTATCACCACCGACAAAGCTCTTGACGGCTACACGCATATTGTCATAGACCATCATGGCGGGGACACCATGTATATCCCTGAAAAAGTTACGGTGGGATTCCATGAAGGCAAGCGTATTCTGATGCCTGAAAAGATAGGCGTATCTGCCATTGCTATGCCCGAAAGTGAATACGGCCAGATAAAACTTGGTTTTGACGCCGTCAATAAAAAGAAGAACTTCACCCCAGTCAAACTCGGCAATGCATCCAGGCTCATAGAACAACCGGATAAAGGTTGCATTTGGATTATACAAAGGTCATTATACTTATCCTATGGTAGCGCAATTTTCAACTGGAATATTGGCGCACTTTTCAATTAGTATCTACATTTTATTTCTCATAAAGCAGTAAAAATTCCATTTTTCTGCGTCTTTCTATTGATTTGACCTTCCGTCCCCGGTAGTGGCAATAGGAAATGTATTCCCTGTATATATCACGGTCTCCGGCTTCCAGCTTTCGGAGCAGGCGGCTTTTGGGGCGTTTCCCATAGCCGAGCAATGCGGATGTCCCGACATTGTAGCTCAAGACCATTAAAAGAAGTGCATCCTTGCCGTAGCTGCGAAACAATGCATAGCGTTTCATGAGATCCCTACGCAGCAGTGCCTCCGCTTCAGCCTCCGTCATGTCGTAGGACAGATTTTCGCCTGGTAATAACCTGTGTCCAAATCCATAGTAGGGAAAATTGTCCCTTCCATGAAGTCCTTCGAATTTTTTTATAAGACTGACTGCAAGCTCAAATTTTGCCGGATCCGGTTTCTGTCGCATTTTTACAGGCTGTGCCGACAGGCCGACAGTCAGTCCTGACGGCAACAGTACCATCATAAGCAGGCATAGTATTGCCTTTCCTCTTCAAACTGATATTTTCTTTACCTTTTTCATTGTTTTTACTATAATCTTAATCCTTTTTTCTGCACCTTATCCCGGTTGACTTTTGAAGCGCGTTCTTCTTCCTGTCTCTGTCGTGGGGTTGCAGTAAGGAAACGGATAAACAGGTCATATTCACGGATAAGCTGCTGCGAACACTCGAGCCGGAGTGTATGGGCCAGATTGCTCATCGGGCTTGTACTTCCGGCAGAGATGTCCTGTTCCAGCAGTTTATCCAGACAGACATTCCTTCTTCGCTGTATGTATTCCTGAATCTGCTGCGGTGTCTCAAGTTTTCTTATATTAGAACGCAGGTCATTTAAGCATTTATACATATAATGCAGCCTGTATAACTCTTCTGATTTGTCTTCAAAGAAAGAAAGGTAGTTCGCATTGGACCTTGCCGTACCTTCCTGGATCTTCCCGTCCAACACTTCCATTGTAGCGTCCAGACGTTCCATCAATCTTGTAACGTTGGGATTCTGTCGTACCATCTTATTATCTTTTTAATCCGTTCGACTTTTTCTTCACAGGCTGCCCGTTTGCCTCTTTCATTTCCCTTTTCGGTTCCTTGAGGGAAAGAGTATGCAAGAATCCCTGACAGTCCTGAATCAGCCTTTGCATGCATTCCAATGACAGGGTATGCGCCATGTTCGCCATCGGGCTGGTGCTGTTCCTTGCGGGCGGATTGGCAAGCAGCCTTTCCTGCTGGTATCTTACGATATCCTTGAAGTACCTTTGCAGTTCCTCCACATCATCCGTCCCGTTCACCTTGTTGCGGAACACGCCGTAGTAATCACGCAGGCGGCCTGCCTTGTACACATCGTCCGCCTGCCATTCAAAGAAACGGGAATAATTCTTTTCCGCCTCTTCCAGCCCCTTGCGTATCCGTTCTTCCGTGCCGGCAATTTTCCTGTCCAGCGACTGCCGGAGCTGTTCAATATTCCAATTGTCCTGTCTCATGCTTTACATTTTTAATCCGTTCGACTTCTTTTTCATCGTTTCCAGCTCCGTTTTTGCTTTCACTTCCTCGCGGGGAGCCTTCATCGAGAGAAGCCGTTCGAAGCCCGTATAATCCTTGACCAGTCTCTGCATGCATTCCAGCCGGTAGGTATGTGCCAGGTTGGAAATATCGTCCGTACTACGCCTGCGGATACTCCCGCTGACCAGCTCCTTCAGGCATTCCTCCCGTTTATGCCGTATATATCCATGCACCTCCCCGGGAACTCCCACCTGCCGGATTACCTGGCGGAGTTCCCCGTATTGTTTTACCATGAAATGAGACTTGAACAATTCCTCCCCGGTCCACGCAAAATGATAAAGGTAATCCCGGTCCAGTTTATTCCGGATCTCCTTTATTGTTTTTTCCTCGTACCGTATTCGCATGTCCAGATATTCGGCAAGCTGCTCCATGCCGTATTTATCCTGTTCCGTCATAGCTCCCGTCTCCTGTTAGTCGATTGTATCCGTATTTGCCCTGTCCTCGATGGAGAACGGGATGTCCAGCGTCCGTTCCACGCCGAAGTTGTCCACCGCCACGAAGCGGATCCCGGGATTGTCCTCTCCCGTGTTCCGGTAAAAAAGGGTGAACACCTGGCGGCGGATGTCCGTCGTGTCCAGCCCCGCGATGCCGGAGAGTTCCGTCAGCTCGCGGTTCACCAGCCTGGTTCCGTCCGCGGCGAACACCTCGCCGTCACCCTCCAGCTGTATGTATCCGATGCGGTAACTGGCCTCCCGGTAATCCCCCTCGCGGTCAAGCGTCAGGCGGATCTCCACCGTCTCGTCGGGTGCGATGCCTTCCTGCAGGTACCAGGAAGAGAGCGAGAAGTCGTATGCCTGCCGCACTTCCAGACGGTCGTCGCAGCCGGCAAAGGTGCACGCCAGCAGAGCCAGCGCGCATCCCATGATGAATGTTCCTGTTTTCATTGTTTCCTGTTCTTAAAAGATTAATCGATGATATATTTCAGTCCGACGGCCACTACCGTATGGAAATGCCCTACGGACGAGCCGAAGAAGACACGCTGCCGGACATTGAAAAGAAAAGCCCAGCGGTCCGTAAGGAACGCCTCCATCTCGAATGCCGGGGCGAAGCCGTAGATGAAGGCCCCTTTGTGCAGCAGGGTCGCCCCGTCATAAAGGAGCCTGCCGTTCCGGTTTACCCTCTCATAGCCGGCCAGCGCGGACAGTCCGGCAGAGAGGAACACGTTCCTGCCCCTGTCCGAGAGGAACGGGAAGAGACAGCCCGCCTCCGCGGTGAACTGCTCCTTGGGAACCGCTATTTTCTTATAGGCGTAATGCTTCTTCACATAATCCGCACCGACCACCCAGCGCGAGCGGTTACGGTTGTAGCGGCTCAGGGCCATCCCGACCTGGAAATTCCCTCTCAGGTGCCTTACGTTCTTTCCGAAGTCATCCACGCCGCCCAGCCTCAGTTCAAGCCCCGTCTGCCCGGGCAGGTAGCGTTGGGCGGAAACCTTGCCCGCCCAAAGGGACAGGAAGGCGCACATTGTTATAAACAGATACTTTCTCATGGCATTACTCCTTTACCAGTTCGTCCACCAGTCTGGCATCCACCAGGTCGCTGTTCTCGATATGGAACCGCTGGTGGCGTCCGCCGCCTTTTTCGTAAATCTCCACCTCGATGAACTTGTCATCGGGGATGACCACCTTGTGGAAAGCATAGACGATGCGTCCTTCCCCCTTGCCCCCTATACGCCTCAGTTCGTTGAGCGCACGCACCGGCTCGATGTAGGTTTCCTGCTGCGCCGTACGTTTGGCCACTTTCTTGTCCACCACCTTGAAACGCACGAAGTCGATGTCGAAGGGCACATGTGAGGAATTGGCCAGCGAGATATGGAGGAACAGCAGGTCCTTATGCACATAGATCCCCTTGAGCAGGGCCTGCATCCCGAACTGGCGGCAGCCGATATGCTTCACGTCCCTGCGGTCCAGGCGGTGGACGGTGTACATCAGGCTGGCGATGACCGAAGGGTCCTCCTCGCCGAGCTCGGTCACACGGACGGCACTCCCACCTGTGGAGGGTCCCGTCGGAAACCGGCTGTCCATGTTGATGTTCAACGCTTCCGGCTCCTCCTCGTAGGAGACGAGGAATGAATAGAACGAGCCGTCGCCCGTGATGACCGAGAAGTTCGTCTCGCCCGGGAAATCCCGGACGGCCGCCTTTACGCGCACCACGTTCTCCACGCCGTCCGCCTTGCCCGCGATGATGTCCGTGCTGCCCAGGTCGACATAGCGGACTTCCGCAGGGAAAAGGACATGGACCGTCTTGCTGAACGGCACGCCGATCCTGTAGGGCGTGATATGCTGGCCGGCGGTCAGGGTTCTGACCCCGCCCTCCGGCTTGCGCTCCTGTGCCCGGCAGGTCATTCCCGCCAGCGCAGCCATGATTAAAAGAATGAATGTTCTCATCTTGAATGATTGTTTAAAAATTACAGTTAAACCTTGTTATTGTTTTTTTGTGACCAGCAACACCCTGTATCCGGCCTTCAGCTTTACCTTGACCGCCTTGACCCGCTGCGAGATGAACCGTGTCCCGCCCTGCAGGACACCCCGCGTGAGGTCCATCGCCACCTGCTGCCCGGCGGAACCGGCGAAGGAGATGCTGCCTCCCATGCTCTGGCTCACGTCCCCCAATACTTCCTTGGCGGCCGTCCGGTTTTCCGCTTCCGCCTCTTCCAACCGGCGGTTCAGCTCGTCCACCTTCTGTTCCAGGCCGTCGGCCGTTTCCTGCGGTGTCTCATAGAAGGTCTCCAACTGCTCGGTGATCCTTTCGTAGGTGTCCGCCGACTGCCGTATGCTTCCGTCCGGACCGGATACGCTGTCCGTCTGTCCTTTACCTTCCAACAACCTTCCGGCAAGGTCGGAAAGCGACTGCATCCGTCTGTCTTTCTCGCGCCGGGCCTGCTGCCTTTCATAAACGTCCGTTTTATTCCCTTCCAGTTGGACCGTCGTAGGTTCCGGCACGTTCACGTTGAATCCCGAACCGCCCGCCACCGTTTTCCCGCTGTCACCGGAAGGGACGAATATTCAGTAGAGGACCGCAAGGAATACCAGTACGAAGACCGGTATGACGATGTATTTCCTGTGGCGCAGGATTTCCTCCCCGCTAAGCCGTTTTTCCGTTTTTGTCCCTTCGGCGGGGACGGAACCGGCTTCCGCCGGCCGTGTGCCTTCCGGGGCTTCCCCGGCGGGCACGTGTTCTTCTTCCATGTTACTCTTCCTGTTTTCCATTCTGCTGTGGTTGTTTAATGGTCCGGTAAATGTTTGTTTCCTGTCCTCTCAGGGGATCAGGCAGTCTGCGCAGGGTATCCGAGAGGCTGCCTTCCCCGAAGGGAAGCTCCATGCGCTCCCTTGCCGGTTTCAGCCGTCCTGCTGCGCGCAGCAGGACGATGCCCGATGCGACGCAGGTGAAGACCAGCATGGCTATGAGGATGCCCCGTTTTTGTTTCTCTGAAAGACTTTCCAGATAAGCCTTCGCCTTTTCTTTGACTGTTGACTTTGTTTCCATTGTGAAAATGCTATCAAATGATTGACTACCATAGGGAGCGTTACCTTTCCACGGTACGCAGGTCCCTGTTTTCCAGAATCTCGAAATGCTCCGCAAGAAACCCTTGCGGGTTGTTGTCCGAACGGACCGTGCTCTGCAGGCGGCAGCGTGTCACCAGGGAGCGTTCGGTGATGTTGCTCCCCCGGATGATCATCTGCCGGGCATGGGTGGTGACGCGGTAGGGATAGCTGTCGAAATCGCAGCCCATGCTGTCCACCACTATCGTCTGGTTGACGTTCCCGCTGATGAGCCGGTTGTAAAACCCTTTCTCGTTCCAGTCCCGGTAATACCCGTACAGGCTCTTGTCGGCCAGGTACATCGCCCGGTTTATGTTCGACTCGATGGCCGCCTTGTCGGGGGCCAGCGTGAAGAACAGCTCGTGCAGGCGGCGCACATGCTCCCTCGCTTCCACCGGGCGGTTGCGTGCGGCATCCTGCGAGAGGGCCATGATGAGCGACTTCCCCTCGTCCAGCACGTAGATCTTCTCCCGCTGCGCCTCGGCGAACCGGTAGGACTTCCAGACGGAAAAAACGGTCAGGAGGGTGCAGGAGGCGAGGAAGACGATACTGAACAGGCGGATCTGCCTGAACGAGGACTCGATGTTTTTTAAGCTCTTGAATTCCATGTCTTGAAATGAATGAATGTTATTACCCGGTTCATCTTTATTTCTTCAGCAATACTCCGGCCACATTGCCCGTGGATGCCCCTGCCACGGCCCCGCCCACGTTGGCGGCCTTGCCCGCCGTATTGTTCATGTTGCGGTTGTACGCACCCATACCACCGGCCTGTACCACCCAGTTCGCCACGGTGGGGACACAGAAGTACCCGACCAGCCCTATGAGCATGAACACCAGATAGATGGCCGTCGATCCGTCCGGGGAGAAGACGCTCAGGGGATCCCGGATCATTTCCATCTCGCTTTGCAGCACCAGCGTCTGTATCCTGGCGAGCATCACCCCGAGCAGGTCGGAGATGGGCAGCCAGAGATATACGCTGATATAACGGGCCAGCCACTGGATGAGCGTGTTCTGGAAACCGTCGAAGACCGATACCGCGAAAGCGAAGGGGCCCAGCACGGAGAGGACGATGAGAAAGAAGGTGCGGATCGTGTCCACCACCAGCGAGGCGGCACGGAAAAAGAACTCCATCACCTTGCGCATGATGGTCTGTACGATGCCTTGCAGGGAGAACGAATAGCAGGTGTGGGACATCCGCTGCATCACCGCGTAGTCCTCCTCATTCCAGCCCATGTCGGCGATCTCCTTCTCCAGCTCCTCGTCCGTGGGGTTGAACTCCCCGGTCACGGCCACCTTCAGGGGCATCTCGGCGAGCAGCCTGTCCTTTTCCTCCTGGAACTTCCTCACGTCGAAGGTCTGGTCGTGGAGCATGGCACCCGTTCCCTGCACGACGGGGCTCAGGATACCGTTCAGGCTTCCCAGCACGATCACGTCGAAGAACAGGATGCAGATGCCCAGGCAGAAGGGACGCAGCATGCCGAACACGTCCACCGGTTCGGCACGCGAGAGGGACTGCCACACGCGGTAGGCTATGTAGAAGAGCGCGCCCAGGGCGGCGATGGCCGTGGCCAGCGTCATCATCGGCTGGCAGAGTTCGGTCATCTCGTCATACAGCCGGCGCAGGATACCGTGCAGGCTGTCGAAAGATAGGGATAGCAATACCATATAGTCTGTATCTTTTTAAAGGTTTACCAATAGCGTTCGTCCTCCCCGTAAAGCTTCAGGACCTGCTCGGTCTCGCCCTTCTCCTTGGCCCGCAGGTAGGAGACGCGCAGGTTCTTGCGGGTGTAGTAGTTCACCAGCGTCCTGTAATGCCTCATCTCGCGGTACACCCTTTCTATAAGGTCCAGCCGCTCCTTGTCGGTCATGGACATGCCGGTGGGGTTGATGATGTCCTTCAGCCCGGCCACGGACGCGCTGCTTTTCTTCATGATGTTGTTGTAGCCGAAGGCGATGGCATCCAGTTCCCGCTGCGTGTAGTTCCCGTCGGTGAGCATCTTCCCGTAGTTCGTCACGTAGCTCTCCGAGATTTCCGAGAGCATCAGCACCGACTCCTTGACCTTCAGGCTCCCGCTCACCAGCGAGTTCACGCTCTTGAGCATGTCGTAGTATTTCCGGCTTTGCTCATAGATTTTCGAGGCCTCCTTGAAGGTGGACATGGCGTTCTGCGCCGTCTCGGAAGTCTCCACCATCTCGTTGACGCTGTTCACGATGCCCTGCGCCAGGTTGCCCGGGTCGGTCACCACCCATTGCGCGTGCATGGCCTGTACGGTAAGTAAAAAGGCGCACAATGCGCTGAAAATTTTTCGTTTCATTGAATCGTTCCTTTAATTGTTTTACAAAGATTATCTCCTGCCGCTGTTCTTTTCGGCGGCCAACACCCGTATGGCCTGTTCCATGCTGCCGGTCTTTGCCGCCATCCGTTCCACTTCCAGCTTCTCGCCCTCCTCCGTCGTGTAGGTAAGGTACTCGGCTGTGGAGGTCTCCGTGGCATAGACGGCCGACTGCACGCCTCCCAGTCCGATCCATACCTCCCTGTACCTGCGTGAGGGATCGTTGGCACGGTTGATGGAGAGGATCTGCGAGCATTCCTTGCCGGTCAGTCCTAAAAGAGTCTGTATCCGTTCGAACTTGTTGAGGTATTTCCTCTGGTCCAGCAGGATCTCAGTCCGAATTGTTGATGATGGCCTCCTTCACGATCGGGGACGAGATGATGTCGTCCACCTCCTGCGTCACCACCACGGCCTCCCCGAAATACTTTCTGACCGTCTTGAAAAGGTACAAGACATAGGTGGCCATATTGGGGGACATCAGTGATTTCCAGGCCTCTTCCAGTAATATCATCTTACGGACGCCTTTCAAACGGCGCATTTTGGAGATGAACGTCTCCATGATGATGAGCGTCACCACCGGAAGCAGCACCTTGTTCGATGAAATGTTGTCCAGCTCGAAGACGATGAACCGTTTGTGGGTCAGGTCGATTTCCTTGTCCGAGTTCAGAAGGAAGTCATAGTCCCCTCCCTTGTAGAACGGTTCCAGCACGTTCAGGAACCCGTCGATGTCGAAGTCCTTCTCACGCACCCTCTTTTTCTCCATCATCCGGCGGTAGTCGTCACGGACGAACTCGTAGAACCCGTTGAAGTCCGGCCGGAGTTCCGGGTTGTCCGTAATCCTGCGGATATAGGCGTTCACCGCGCCGGAGAGGGCGACTTCCTCGGATCGTTTCGGCACCTCGTCCTCCCGCTTCCAAAGTGTCAGGATCAGCGTCTTGATGCTCTCCCTCTTTTCCACGTCGAACTGCCGGTCCTCGCTGTAGAAGGGATTGAAGGTGATCGGGCAGTCCTCCTCATACGTTATGTAGATCCCGTCCTCCCCGCGGGTGCGCTCATGGATGAGCCGGCACAGCCCCTTGTAGCTGTTTCCCGTATCCACCAGCAGGATGTGCGCGTCGAGTAGGTCAGCCCCCTTGCGGGGGCTTTCCCCTCTAAGAACCGTGCGTGATAGTTTCCCATCACACGGC
>PPYE01433690.1_pt1 | contig 10749 bp, 10 predicted proteins | sample 1559881 | NCBI WGS metagenome assembly PPYE01 (sample SAMN08240022, study PRJNA423297) | Human gut metagenome, whole genome shotgun sequencing project.
TCAAGGCGAAATTGGTAGTTTGGGATTTCTGCTTTTCAGAATTATATTTTTTTGTCGTGTGCTTGACATACGGGTGCCGGAGACTGTGAAAAACCACTTTCGGCAGGTCGTTTTCTTTGATCAATTTCCGGAACGCCGCCGTGACCGCTGACGATTCGGTGGGCATTCCGTAATATCCGGCAAACACCAGATCATAGTCCGTGTACTCTGGCCCCAGAGCTTCCCGAAGCTCATCCTGCTCTTTTTTCCAATCCACCAGCATCTCGGCAACCGTGCGCGGAAGAAAGACCTTGCGAATGCTGCTTGTTGTCTTCGGCTTTTTCAAAACAAGCTGTGTGCTGTTTTTCTCTGAAATGACCGGAAATTCAAAAAGAACATCTTTGCCTTCCAATTGCTGAAGCGCGTCTCTTTGCACCCGCTGAAGCTCCTTATTCACATACACATAAGCCACTCCCCCCTGGATGCTCTCTTCCGAAATGTCGATGCATGACCACGTCAGGCCAAGCAATTCCCCAAGCCGAAGCGAGCAGGCAAACGCCAGATTGATCGCCAGCTTCAGTTTCGGGTCCTCACAGAGGTCAACAGCCTTCATCAAAACATCTGCGGTCCAGATGTCACGCTGCCCTTTGCTTGTTTTGGGAACCGTAGCGTAGTCCGCCGGATTTCTGAGCATCAGATCCCAGCGAACTGCCTGTTCAAAGCAGCTGTGGAGAAGCTTATGTATGCGCCGCACTGTTTTCGTGGTAACATAGGAAATTTCCTTGTTATACTTTTTGTCCGTGCATTTGGGAACAGCCTGCGTCCTCAGCATTTTCTGATAGTACTTTTCCAATGCCCTTGCGGTGATATCTCCCAGCTTCATCTGCCCGAGATAGGGTTGAATGTAGCTTTTGATCAACCGCACATTCGCGGTATAGGTGGAAAGGGCCCATGTATTCTTTCCATACATTTCGATGTATTCCTTCAAAAGCTCATTCATCGTCTCGCATTGAGGAACCACGACGCTGCCCACCGTCCTGCGAGATTCAACTTCCGCTTTGCGACGCAGCGCATCTGTTTTCGTCTGAAAGCTTTCCCATTTTTGCTTTTTCACACCGGCATCGGTTTCATATGTATAAACGACACAATAACGATTGCCGCGTTTGACCAATGAAGCCATTTATTTTTCCTCCCTTCTGAAAACCTCGCCCTGCGACGACAGCCACCACTCCAAGCTTGCGCGCCGAATGCGAATCAGCTTCCCTATTGTGAAGCTATCCAGTATGCCCTCTTCTATCATGCGATAGACGTCCCGCTGCGGTACCCCAATCAGAGTGGCAGCTTCACTTGGCGTGAAGCTGGTGCGTTCCGAATCAAGAAGAGACTTACCGGCCGTATTCTCCACCTTTTCCAGCTCCTCCTGAAGTCCGGAGATTTTCCCGGTCACCTTCTGATAGCGGCTTTGATTGCGATACCAGTTTTCGAAGCTTTCATATGATAGGCCCGTTATGCGTCACTTGCGCCTTTTTCCAAATTTCTGATATACCGGCACTTCGGAAATCTGCTGCATCCATAGAATTTGTTGCCTGCGTTAGCCCCTTTGGTGGCTTCTCGCAAGACTAACTTCGCCCCACAGCGTGGACAAACCAACGTATCAACTTGGGGTGATGGACATTGAGCAGCAGCCTTTTCTTCGGAAACAGCAGTAGATATTGGTACATTCGTTGGCTTCTGAAAACGATTCTTGATATTAGCCACATGAGCAGCTTTTATAGCTTCATCCACATTTGTGAGTTGCTTTAGACTTTGATAGAGTTCTTCGATGTGGTCAGGCTCAATGCAGTCCGGATTCTTCTCCCATAATTCCAGGACCGTGGCATAAGTGCTATCCCGTTTAATGACTTTAATATTTTCTGAATGTACAGTGACTTTTTTCAGCTCGCATCGTTCTGAAAATACAATAATCGAAAACAGCGGCACGTCATCACCAACATAGTTCGCCAACCACTTCAAATGTGTACGGTTTTGCATAATAGGGTTATAAAACTGGTTCTTCACCCTGTTGGGAAGCATCGCTGTCCAGTTCCAGCTTTTCTCATCACCGAAAATCCAACCCGAGTAGTTCTTACTCTCGAATACGAATATTCCCTTTTGCGCAATAAACAGCACATCGATTTCTGATGTCCCCCCATCACTTGTCGGCAGATACACATTCCTCAAGGTTTTCCCTTTTCGCCCGAACAACTGCACCCATTTCAATTCTCGCTCGGTCAGCTTTTCTCCGTATTTGCCCTTCCATTCATCATCAAAAATGCTATCAAGAATAATATCCAAAAGGCCCTTTATCGCCATACTTTTCCTCCCATCCAATTCCCCAAAAGGCCTTCCTAATGTCTTTTCAAGCCTATATAGAATTAACCATGATCTTTAAATATATTGCACTTTCATTTATGAAACAGCATCATAGAAAAATAACGGTCATAAATAAATTTTAATCAAACCTCCCTAGCAACTGATTACTCTGGCAAAGACAAGCGTTTTTCTTGAAAGGTCGAGATTGAGTTTTGTGCTTTTTGGAAAGCTGGATCGTTATCTGTGTACACTTCACCACTATGAGCAATAATCGGTGAATCTACAATCGCCTTAACAGCTCCTACTAGTGAGAATGTGAACGCCATTATATTCAACTCGTTTTGTGTGAATTTCTTTTGTTTAATCCGTCCCAGATGAAGGAAGTTATCCTTTTCTCGAATAATTTTGACTGTGCGTGGAATATATATTTCCAATAATCTCAAATACTTTTCAAGCAATTCAATATGGATATTAGCATATCGTTCAATTGCTTCAATCTTCACTGTATTCAATTTAATTTTTTCTGTATGTTGTTTATACTCAGCTGCATATCGTTTTGCCTCATTTACTTTCTTGATGGAAGAAACCGCATCTGCAACTCCATCAATAGCAAATTCAACAGCAACTGTACTAAACTGTGCCAATACGCAAATGCTCTCAATCTTCAGCTTGTCTGTACTAATTCTCTTCAAGTCGCTATCCTTAATTTTCTCTGCATAACGAATATTTTTAACATGAGTTGCAATTCGTTCCACTGTTCCATCCTGCACCATTACAAGTGCCACATTTGATGCCTTACTTCCTAAATTTCTTTCATTGTATCGTGCATATACATTTGAAGACAGACGTAACTCCTTGAATTCCTGCTTTCCCGGAACAAATCGTTGAAGTTCATCTAGCCCTTCTGAATTTTTAAAAGAAATTTTGGGATTAAGCCGTTTGTAAGCTTTTAAAAAACACCTCATTTGATTGTCCATAATTTGTTTTTTTAAACTCACAACTGCTCTAATGGTCGCTTGTGTTCTGCCTGAAGCTTTCTCAAATGAACAAAACGCTTCTGTGTATTCTTGCTGGGCATTTTGCGCAATGCGCTCCGCCCTATCTTGGTTGAATTCGGCGACGCCTTTTCCCAAGAATCCTAGCGCAGCTCCTCCCAATGTTACCACTGTTGCTACTGTTTGGACCACATCGTACTCTTTATTGTAATCATTATCGTAGGCCACTTTAGTACACCTCATTAAAATTCGATTTTTTCATCGCCAAACATTAATTCTGTAAAATCCTGAGTATTTTCCACTACAGGTTTTTTCCCAAATAACCGTGAAATCTTATTTGTCCCAATCATAGCACTTTCATAATCGCCCATTTCTAGAGCTGTATCCATAATATTGAAGGCCTCTGAAAAACATTTTTCATAACCACTAAAATACTTATCGATATAATCTTGCAATTGCCTACGATACTCCTGAAGTTGAAACGCAGCAAAAAGGTGCTCTGCTACAATCTGTCTAGTTTGTATTTCATCTTCTACGGATAGCTTCAATTCTCTTACCAGCTTTTTTAAAGCATCGCTAGTCGCAATCGTCATAATCGCTCTTTGCGCACTTTCAACCGTATTTACATGAATTAGGGTCTTCACTTCTTCGCGCCGCTGCTTTTCTGCATAATACCGCATCATTTCTTGAACAATCCGTTCATGTTCTCTGCGTTTTTCCTCAACTGCTTCTTTGATCCCCTCAATAATAGCACTACTTACTCGTGCTCCAACCATACTACCAATAGCACCACCTACAATTGGGATTGGAATAACTGCTTGGCCAATTCCAGCCCCATACATTGCACCTGCGTAGCTTCCCCCTTTTTCACCCAAATCCATCAGGCATTCAGCTGTCGAAATTTCCCCCTCACACCATCTATTAACAGTTTCTCCAGCAATCGATATTACAGTAATTGACTTTCCAACCGCATTGTTTTTTCCTAAAGACGCTATAAATTCATTTTGTGCTGCCGCAAGGGTATTATTAATTACTGTAAGTCCCGCACCACTTACTCCACCTTTGACTCCCGCACAAAAGCTATCTCCTGCAACATCTAATAGTGCCTTTGAAATCTCTTTTTCGCCACTAAGACACGCAGCAATATTGTATACACCTGAAATTGTCGCTGCTGTTCCAGCGGTATTAATAGCAACCGTTTTACCCGCAAACTTCGCAGTTTCTTTCAAGTTGAAAATCTCATCAGACCTCAGTATCTGATCTGTTTTATTTCTCGCTTTTTCACCGGTCTGTTTCACTTGTGTACAAATCTCATCGACAGAACGTCCACTTTGCGTGCTAATATGTTCCATCTTCTTGATGTCCTGACACCATTCTTCTTGTGTCATTCCACCTTTTCCTCCAGTTTGATTATTTCTTCTTGAAATTATCTGAATATTATCAGGTCGGTTAGCTGCTTCTTTTATATCTTCAGTCATAAGCCATGGATTATTTATATTACGATTAACAATTCTGTTAAGTGGATCAATATGATCTGATTCCGCTACATGTTCTTGATAGTTCTCTCCGTATACTTGTCTTGCTTCTTTTATACTCTTTACCAAATCCACTCCATTATATGGATCTTTAACTGAATCATTAACAAAAGCCTCTTCTTTTACTCTTTTCAGAAGATTCTGATTATCATAGTTTTTTGTCGACTTTCTGAGGAATACTTTGGTTTCTTGAAGACCTCACTTATTGCCATATTTAACTCAAAAACCGAATTATTTGTTGCAACATTTTCTGCATATTGTTGATGTTCTTTCTTTTTCCGTCCAAACCATTTCACAAACTATTCCTCCTCTTCTCGCAAACATATTACAAAACTGAAAAGCACTCACAATCAAAAGATAGCAATTGTAGTGTTTCGTTTTATCGTGCAATTGACTTCAAAACTCACGATCTTGTAATATCACATACTGACAAACGCTTTCCGCTATATAGCTAGTTTTTAAGTCTCCACAAATTTTTAACTATGTATTTCAATGGTCTGAAATGGCTTACTATTTGTTAATAGAATTTTATAGAGACGCTTCCTTTCTATCTTTTTCAAACCATTATTAACATGTCATACGCGTTTCACATATCACCTCATATACTATACCTTTATTACAGCAAGTTTTTCTATTATAGTATATCATATTTTTACAAATCGCGTCAGAATTCCTAGATATTCTGCGTCTTTTCTATGTAGAGGGGCGGTTCACGCCGCCCCGGGACAAGCACTTCTGCTTATTCCTTGGAGCCTTCCGGCTCGGCATCATAGTCGCTCTCATCCTCAACGGGTTCGGGCTCATCGTCCTCGGGAATTACATACTCTTCCTCATCCTCAGCATAATCCGCATCCGGATCAGGCCTCTGCTCAGAGGCCTTTTTCTTTTTCGTCTGCAGCATGAGATAGCCACCGCCACAGGCAATCAGGGCCAGAATCACCCCCGCAATTGGGAGCATATTCACGGGCTTTTTCTCATTCTCCGAGGACTCCTGCTTTTCAGGCTCTTCGGTTGCAGTGGGCACATCGGGTGTTTCCTGTGGTTCCTCGTTTTCTGCATTGTCCGTCGCCTGCGTTGCCTGCACATCCTTCAGCTGCTCTTCGTCCATGAGGGTCAAAAGATCCGCTTCGTCTACCTGATTGAGGAAGTGAACGGTTTCTTCCCCCTTATCGTTGCGGTCGATAATAAGATAAAAGTAGTTTCCGGATTTTGTGACAAGCGTAATAAACTGCTGACCGGCCTCGGTAGCAGAGCCGATATCATCAACCAACGTCAGGTTGCCGTCCGGGGTGAGCGGCAAGGCATCACCTGTCTGATTCATGCTGTTCATCATGAGCACAAGCATCATGGTCAGGAACTCTTCGTCAACGGTTCCAGTTGCCTCCTCCTGGTTCAGCATATTCCTTGCGAATTGCTTTTTTCTGCTGCCAGCGGGACAGGGGATTGGAGAAATTCTCCGGATGCTCTGCCATGCGTTGCTGATACAGCGCATTCACATTGGCTACATCCGATTTGGATTGCAGACGCTCCGCCTTTTTGATGGACTTCAGCTTTTTGCTGTAGACGGCATGCTCCACCGCATGGGCACCGTTTTCCAGCACCCTTGTTGAGGTATCCGCCGCCTGAACCGCGGTATTCTCATCCTGATTGTTCGCAGTGATCCGGCCATGAATGGCCCCGGAAACAGTCGATCTGGTGAAACGATTGCCCCTGCCGGTGAGTTCACCGACAGGGACATCCTGTTTTTCAAAGGTGAGGTGCACCTTTCGTTCCGCCGTCTTATCCGCTTCCAGCTTCAGCTTCCTTTTCTTGGGTGTTTTGGCCGCTGCCTGGTCTGCCTTCTCTGCGGCTCGCTCCGCTCTTGAGGCGGCTTTTTTGACCTTGGGATTTGCCAGCTCGTCCTCCGTGAAATAGAGTCCTACGGATTTTCTCGCCATATCACACCGCCTTTGCGTCCGTCACCTCGGACAGCTTCGTGGTCATGATACGGTAGAGCTCCAGATCCGTCGGGAAATGGTCCACAAAGGGCAGGATCACATTGCCGTAGAAGAGCAATCCCTCGCCCTCGCCGGAATGCGTCACATAGGAAAGCTGGTGGGGCGAAATGTTCAACTGCTGGGCCAGGATCTGGCGGTCACCGGCCGCCTGATTCAGCATATACACGAAGTCGGAGTTTTCAAAAATGTTCTCCACCTCGCGGCTGGACAGCAGGTCCTTCACGTTCTGGGTGATTCCGGTGGGAATTCCGCCCCATTTACGGAACCGCTTCCAGATTTCAACGGAATAGGCCGCAGTCTGTTCCTCCTTCAGCAGAAGATGGAACTCATCCATATAATAGCGGGTCGTTTTGCCCGCACTGCGGTTTGCCGTTACACGGCCCCAGACCTGATCCTGCACGATCAGCATGCCAAGCTTTTTCAGCTGCTTGCCCAGCTCCTTGATGTCGTAACAGACCAGGCGGTTCTGAATGTCTACATTCGTTCTGTGGTTGAACAGATTCAACGAGCCCTTCACATAGATCTCAAGAGCCGTGGCCACACGGTGGGCTTCCTTTTCCTCCTGCCGTAGGAGTGCGTAATAGAGGTCCTCCAAAAGTGGCATATTTTCCGGCTTCGGGTCCTCGAAGTAGTGCTGATAGATCTGGTGCACACAGCGGTCAATGACCGTCTTTTCAATCGGCTGCAGGCCATCCTTGCCGCCGATAATCAGCTCGCAGAGGGAAAGGATAAAGTCCGCCTTCAGCGCCAACGGATTGTCATCCTCCGAGTAGGATTCATTGATATCCATCGGGTTGATATAGTGGGTGCTGGTCGGGCTGATTTTGATCACCTGACCTTCCAGACGATTGACCAGCGCTGCGTACTCCGCCTCCGGATCGCAGATAATAATGTCATCGTCCGTAACCAGAAATGCATTGGTAATCTCGCGCTTTGCCGAGAAGGATTTGCCGGAGCCGGGCGTGCCGAGAATCAGCCCGTTCGGGTTCTTCAGTTTCTTCCGGTCCACCATGATCAGGTTGTTGGAAAGAGCATTCAGACCATAGTACAGCGCCTCATCACCGTTCTGGAACAGCTCCTGTGTGGTAAAGGGAATGAAAATGGCCGTGGAACTGGTGGTCAGAGCACGCTGGATCTCGATCAGGTTATTGGCAAGAGGCAGACTGCTCATCAGTCCCTGCTCCTGCTGAAAATCCAGCCGTCTCAGATTGCAGTTGTGCTTCTGTGCAATCGAGGATGCCTGGAACACATTGTTCTCCAGCTCCTGCTGATTTTTGCCGGTATTCATCACAAGGAACGTGACCAGGAACATCCGCTCATTCTGAGACTGCAGCTCCTTCAAAAGCGCCTTCGCATCCTTTCCATAAGTGGCCAGGTCGGAAGGAATGATGTCCATGTCATAACCGGCACGGACCGCCTTTTTCTGCTCCTCGATCTTGCTTCTGTCCAGCTCGGTGATGGTGTGCTTAATCTGCTTGATGGCAGTGGTCTGATCCACCGACTGGATGTGCATGGTGATGATCTCGCTGGACTCCATGTCCAGAAAATCCTTCAGCAGCTGGTCGGAAAGATCCGAGGCCGTGATCTGCAGGTAGCTCATGGCCCCATACAGGCTCCCCATGGTGAAGGTCCTGCCGCCGGGGAAGGAGAAGGATGTGGGCGCGATGAAGTCTTTGACGGAAAGCCCCGAACCGGCAAGCCAGCTCCAGGCGAAGGCAAAGCGGTCATTGGTATCGCCCATGTGGAAGATGTCATGCATAAGCTGCAGGCGCTCCTTGCCGTTCAGCACGCGGGCCGTGACACCCAGCCGCTTGAAGTTGTTCATCAGGGTGGTCTGTACGTGATCCAGACGGGGCTTTGCCTCCCGCATGGATTCTGCCTCGATTCCGAATGTGAGATATTTCGTCTTGGTGAGGCCATTGTTGCCCTGAGCGAACTGTGTTTTCAACATTTGGCTGTACTCATTGCGAGAATTGTTGAAGCGATCGCTGCGGTACGGGATGCGAATGCTCTTTTCAAAGACTTCGGCATCCGTTGCCATGTTCACGAAGGACAGCTCGAAGTGGATGGAACTGTCAAAGAAATTCAAAAAGGAGCACCACTCCTCAAAAATCGCGGTCTGATCCTCCTGCTGGGCCAGCTGATAGTTGATGTCCTGATACTGGATGGTCTTGGTGTAATACCGGTCGCTGACACGGCAGATTTCATCCGGGAACATGCGCTGAAACGGAATCGACTGCTGGGCCGTGCGGGGAATTCCATCATCACGCCTCGCACGGTCAATGATTTTCTGAACCTGCCGTTCCTGCGCCTTAGTCAGGTTCAGCGGCATGGTCAGGTTTCTCTTCTCTGTTTTTCGGAACAGATTTTTCAGCACCGAGAACAATAGCTTCCACCTCCCTTTCTGCCTGTGCCTGACGAATCAGAACGGCGTAATAGTTGTTCGTCTGATAAGGCCGGACCTTCGGCCTTACAAACTTTGTCTGAATAAACTGCTTTGCGAACTTTTCCAGCGGCTGACCGTCCCGCTCATACATTCCGAGGAAGAAAAACGGCAGCATGATGATGATCATGCAGATGGAAGCCATGCTGGTATTGCCGTTTGCTTTGAGCAAAAAGAAAGACGGGACACCGATCAGTGCACCCGCCCCAAAGCAGAAAAGCTGACGTTTCGTCAGGTTGAATAGGATTTTGGATTTGACCCTCGTAAGGTCCCGAGGGACAGGGATATAAGCTGCCACTTTGCTCTGAACCTCCTTTTCAGTGCGCTGAGAACACACTCTTTGCCAGCGTACCGGTTTTAAATAGCGTGAAGCACAACAGCACTGTGTACCCGAGAATGCCCCAGATGGAACCGATGATGTCCTCCGAAACCGAAACACCCTGGATGAGCACCGCATAGATGCCCACGCAGATCATGATGAGGAACCCCTGAAAGCCAAGGGCAAGCAGGGACCGGAGATAGTTCTGCCCCACCATGCTTTGTTCGCGGTTTCCGAAGGTTGAAAACGGGATCGGTGCCAGACTGGTCATCAGGTAGATTTCAATCATTCGACCATAGACAATCACGAAGATCACAACGCTCAGGGCCTTGATGGTAAACTGAACCACCATACACTGCAGAAACAGTGCAAAAAGCGGTCCAATCTCCATTGCCTCCAGCGTATCCTGCATGGATTCGAGTGCGTCTGCATTCACTGCTGTATCTCCGGTAATGAGCCCGCCCGCATTGTTGATCACATGCTGTGCCACATCAAAAACGGCCATCACAATGTTGAACGTGTTGGTGATAAGAACTACGGCAACAAAGGTCTTGAAGACCCATCGGAAAAAGATCCAGGTCTCAAAATTGGCAAGGTTATTGTGCTCAATGATCATCTGAATCAGCTCATAGCAGGCAATGAAGGTCAGAATCAGGCCCGCTATCGGGATAATCACTGATTCGGAAACATTCCGGATCATGGAGAAGATCCCCGGCGAGAAACTCGCCGGGGTCTGCCCCATCTGCGTTGCAATGTCGCCAACCTGAGTGTTCACCGAATCAAACAGTCCCGTCAGCTGGTTCATGATGCCGGAAACAAGCATTTCCTTGAACCATTCCCCAATCTGATCGAGTACACTGTCCAACGATTAACACTCCTTCCTTAGCCGAAGAGGCCGGAGAGCAGCGGCACCAGAGTGATGCCGATCAGAGCGACACCGCCACCGGCCATCAGCTGTTTTATCCCTAAATAGGAGTAAAACCTTGCTCGATGGCGGGCGGCGGCGTGTCAAAAAATATATGGAATTGTTTTAGAACCGCTCCGGCGTGGACAGGTCAGCCCTTGACCTGTTCCACCTCCGGGATGGGTTTGAGATTGAAGTGAATTTCGATAGAAATGTGTCGTGTCT
>PPYE01276070.1_pt1 | contig 10746 bp, 17 predicted proteins | sample 1559881 | NCBI WGS metagenome assembly PPYE01 (sample SAMN08240022, study PRJNA423297) | Human gut metagenome, whole genome shotgun sequencing project.
GCTCATAGGCGATCGACTCGTTGATTTTCTCCTGCCGCAGCCCTTCCATCAGCTCGTGCGACAGGTGTTTGTAAATGTACGTCATGCGGTGGACGGCGGACGCGCTTTCGCCCGACTTTTCCGCGAGGTGGTCGCGCAGGCGGCCAGGCAGCTCCGCGCCGTTCTCCTTCATCCGGCGCAGCGCTTCCTCCAGCCGCACCACGGCGAGCATTTTCTCGTAGTAGGTCAGCTCGCGCGCGGTCAGGTTGGACTGGATCAGCGCGACCTCCTCGCTGTCCGCGTCCGCATAGGACTTGATAATGCACGGCGCGCTTGGCTTGCCGAGCTGTTCCAGCGCCTTGCGGCGGCGGTGACCGGCGACAATGCGGTAATTACCGTTCCCAGCCTCGCACACAGTCAGCGGATTTTCCAGCCCGCGCATTGCGATGTCATCGGCCAGCGCCTGCACGTCCTCGACCCTGAAAAAGTTCCCCCCATTGTCGAGCAGCTTGTCCAGCGGGATCTCGACGATCTGCATGGTAGGCGTGTCCAAGTTGGACACGGATGTGCTTAAAATCTCAGCAACGTCAAGCCTTTTCGCCATCGAGCACACCCCCTAAGTATTCGCGTACCCACGCGCGGTAGTCCCGCGCCGCGCCCGAGGTCGGCGACCACCGGCAAACCGGCTCATGCGCCATCACTGCGCGCCCCATCGGCTTGGACCAGCGGATCTGCTTTTCGAACACCGGCACCGGGCTGTGTTCCCACAGCCAGCGGATCACCTCGTCCACCATCTCATCGCGGTAAGTCATCGTGCACAGGATGCCCGCGATCCGCACCGCGGGGTTTGTCCGGCGCACGCCGTCGATCTGCTGGATCAGCTCGGCCATGCCGTCGATCTCAAACTGCCCCGGCATCAGCGGGATCACGATGTCCGTGCTCGCCGCGATCGCGCTGATGGACGCGATGGAAAACGCAGGCGGGCAGTCGATGACAATAAAATCATAGGCATCATCTTCGATCACCGCGTCGCGCAGGTCGGTGAGCGCCCGCAATGCGCGGTCGCGCGGCAGGCCGCCGTGTACGTCCTCCGGCAGACGGCCATCCAGTTCAAGCGCCGCCAGCGACATATCCGCCGGAATCACGTCCAGCCCGCGGTAGATCGTTGGCTGGGTGATGTCCGTGTAGCACATCACCGCGCCCTCAAACAGGTCGGCGAGGCTCCCCGGCTCGGCCGGGATGCGGTAAAACTTCGAGGTGTTGCCCTGGTGGTCCGCGTCGATCAGCAGCACACGCTGTCCATATTCGGTCGCAAGGATCGCCGCGAGGTTGACGGCGGTCACGGTCTTGCCGACGCCGCCCTTCAGGTTGACGATCGAGATGGTTTTCATTTTTCTGCCGCCTCCTCATACTTCCGGTCGTACTCCTCCGGCGAGATCAGTCGGCAGTCTGCGGCGGTATACAATCCATCAAGCATTGCAGCCTTCAATACGCCTTCGATGCTGACCGATTCCATCAGCTCTGCATATTCCTCAGCCGTCGGCTCCGGGTCGGTATCCTCACCGAACGTCACGCACAAACCGCCGGGGCACGGATTTCCGTTTTCGTCCTCGTCAAGTCCTTCAATTTCAAGGCAGATCCTGATTTTCTTCATGTTTTGTCCTTTCTCCTGTTCTTATTGGACTTCTGATGCGATCTCAGCAGCTGTATCTACGATGGTATTTTTCTCGATCGCAAGACGGACCGCTTTCAACATTGCATGTCCTGATCCCGGTGCATCACCTTCAAACGCCATAAACACCTGCACCAATCCCAAGATCAGCTCTGCTGTGATTTCTACACCGCTGCCGTCCATCGTCGTTTTTGCAAAATTATCGTTGACCTCAAGTTTTATCATTCCGGCTGTCCTTTCTCCGGTGCGCCCCCGCGAACTTCTCGACGATCGATGCCGCGATGCCGAGCGCGCGGGCGGTGCGCTCATAGTCCTTTGCGAATACCGGCTCACACACGCGGCTCATCGCAAGCGCGCGGCGGCGCTCAAAGCGTAGCGTGCGCACAACTTCACGCAGGCTCATCGTCGTCCTCCTCGTCCAGCACGGCCTCCGAGTCGTCCGCGATCATGCGTACACAGCACGGGCACACGGTCCATCCGTTTGAGATCGGCCCATTCGCCTCAAACTGTTCGATATGGCCGCACTCCGGGCACTGCCAGACGTTATGCGCCTCGTCGATCAGCTGGTAGCGCACCGGTCCGAGGTCGCTGTCCATGTAGGACGCTACCCGGCGCGGGCTGTCGCATACGTCCTCATAGTCCATCAGTTTATACAGCGCGCCATACAGACCGTCCGGGATCTCGGCCCAGCTGATGCCCTTGACGCCCCAGCGGCCGGACGGCTCACGATACGTTTGTCTGCTCATTGTGCTTTCCCTCCATTTTCTTGATCTGCCGGGCGGCGGCGAGCTGCCCGTCCATGTATTCTGCAAAAGTCTGCGTCGCGCCGTCAAAGGCAAGCGAAAACTCGCCCAGCGTACCCTCTTTGTTCTTGAGTACGCGCAGCTTGCGGTCGTTCTGCGGTGCGTCCTCATCCGGGTCGATGTACAGCGCGAGCACCGCGTCCGCGTCCTGTTCGATCTGGCCGGATTCGCGCAGGTCGGTGAGTGTCGGCGCGGCATCCGCCCGGCTCTGGCTGGCGCGGGACAGCTGGCTGAGCGCTACGACCAGGATGCCGTGCGTCTGCGCCATCGCATGCAGGTCGAGCGAGATATGGGTCACCTGCTCAAAACGGTCGCGCCCGCGGCCGCGCAGCTGCTGCAAATAGTCGATGAACACGATTTTGTGCCGCCGGGACAGCGCGGTGGACAGGATATCCTGCACGCCCCACCCCGAGGCGGGCACCAGCTCGAGCTGCGTGCCGGTTATGTCTTTCTTCCACTTTGCCGCGCGCTGCCATTCCTCGTCGGTCATCTCGCGCCGGTTGATCCGGCCGAAGTCGATGATACAGCGGTTTGCCACCAGGCGGTTGGTGAGCTTCGCGGGGCTGGTCTCAAGGCTGTAAAAGCCGACTTTGTCGTGCTGCCCCATGAGCGCCGCCATTTGCAGCGCCAGCGCGGTCTTGCCCGCGGACGGCCGCCCAGCGACGATCACGAAGTCGCCGTAATCCGAGTACAGGCGGCGGTCCAGCTTGTCAAAGCCCCAGCTGATAAACCGGCGCTTTTCGCCCTGCTCGGTGAAAAACTGGACGAGCGCCTGCTCCATCGTCACGATCTGCGCGGTGCTTTTCTCGCTCAGGATCTCGCCCGCCTTTCCCAGCAGGTCGCGCCCCTCGGCGCTGGTGCGCACGTCCGCCATCTGCGTCGCCAGTTCACGCAGCCGCGTCACCCGCGTCTGCTCCTGCATGGCGGATATGTAGGTGCGCCAGCCGAACGCGGTCGGCGTGATCTCCATGCACTGCATGAGCAGGTTGTTGTACTCCGCGCCGCACACGCCGCGGATGGTCACTGCGTCCACCGTCCGCCCGGCGCTGAACAGCTTGACCGCGGCATTGTACACCGTGCGCAGCTCGGGGATGGTGAAATCCTCCGGCCGCGTGCGGCTGATCAGCTCGCCCACGATCGACGGGTCGACCAGCAGGCAGCCGATCACGCTGTATTCCGCATCAAGCGTCGCTTTGGTCACCATTGCTCAAACTGGCCTCCCTTCGGCTTGGGCGGCTCAGGCGCTTCCGGCTCATCTTCCCAGCGGCGGGCGTTCAGCCAGGTCGCGGGGTACGGGATAAACTGCCCGCAGTCCTTCGTCCACTCCGGCAGGCGCTTCTGCCAGTCCAGCGCTCGCAGCATTTCCTCCACCAGCGCCGCGTCGGGATCCAGTTTCGCAAAGGCCTTTCTGGCGTCGGCCTTGCTCACCTTGCGGGGGTACGCGCCCCAAAAACGGTCGAAAAGGGGAAGTATATCTGTGTTACCAACTGTAGGGTTACCAACTGTTCCTTTAATACATTTCTGAGATTTCGGAAATGCATTTGTGAAATCTACGTCACTCATTTCTGACTTTTCATAAATGCATTTCACAGAATCCGTAATTGTGTAGGAGAGCGTCCGGTCGCGTGGGTCGGTACAGTAATTCCCTGTCAGGATCGCGCCCTTTTTCCGGCAGTTTTTAATCACGGTTTCCAGCTGGCTGGGCGTCCAGAAATCAAAGATTTCCCGCAGCGCTTTCATGCTGTTGTACGACCAATATCGGCCGTCGTGCAGATTGCGCCCGTTCTTCTCATTGACCCGGCACCAAAAGTACAGCTGATGGATAAACACCGCCTCCGGCACGCCATACACCGCCGCGCAGGTCGTGTTAAACTGGTAGGTGAAGCTCATGCGCTCCCCTCCTTCGCGCAGGCCGACAAAGCCTCCGGCTTGCGCGGGATCACCCCGCGCGCCTTCAGCTTCTCGATCTTGCACTTGACATTCCGGGGCGGCAGCCCCATTTGCCCCGCGATCGCCGCGGTCTCGTGCGTCTCAGCGTACAGCGCGAGCAGCCGCGCCTCCATCTCCGGCGTCCAGCGCAGCCGCGGCCTGGGCAGTTGCTTCTGCGCGCGCATCGGCGTCACCGGCAGGCCGAGCGCGCGCTCGATATCCTGCCTGGGGCAGGCGTACAGATCGGCCAGAATGCCGATCTGCTTTTTCCGGCTGGCCGCGTTGCGGTAGAGCGTCCGGATCTCGGCCAGCTCGTCCGGCGCGAATCTCCTCACCGCCGCCACCGCCTTTCCATGGGCTTGCTCATCAGTCGGCTGATCAGCAGGCTGAGCGCCATGAACACGCAGCCGAGCGACAGCGCCGCGAGTAAGTACCAGATCATTGCGCGGCCTCCTTCCAGCTCCGGATGTCCGCTTCCGCCCGGGCGATAGACTGCCGCAGATGCGTGACATAGCCATCCTGCAGCAGCATGACGCACATGATGTCAAGCGGCAGGCCAAGCTGCTTCCCCAGCGCGCGGATGCGCGGCTGGAGATCGTGCGGGATCTCAAACTTTACGGTTACCAGCATCACGACGCCTCCTTCCCGACAGCCGAGCACAGCACGGCAAGCCCTGCCGCGAGCAGCAGAGCAGTGCCCCACAGCGGCAGCATGCCGCCATCCGACAGCGCGCCCGCCACCAGCATCAGCCCAAAGCCCAGCGCCAGACGGCGCGCCTGTCTACCCAGTTTGTCCTCATCAGGTACAGCGCAGAGCGGCTCGGCCGGTTCCATCTTCTTTGCGGTGTTTCTCATATTTTTCACCCTTCCCCCGGCGCTGCCGCTTGACAGCGCCGGACTTTTGCTTTATCCTGTAAGTAGATTTCTTTTACATGCGCTCAGTCGCGGCCCGTGCCGCCCTGGGCGCTTTCCTTTTGCGTGGCGCAATCCAACTCGAGATAGGTGGATGTTATATCGCGCAGTTCGGCCATGATCGCGTCATGCAGCGGACGCTCCTCGGCAGTGATCCGCCCGTCCTCGTTGATCTCGAGCAGCTGATCCAGCCGGCCGGACTTGGCGAACTTACCAATCAGACGCACCAGACGCATCGTCGCCTGTTCGAGCGATGTCGGCGTCACTTCCGGCAGCACGCCGCCCAGCTCGCCCGACGCAATATGCTGGTAGCACAGATATGGAAAGTCATACAGCTGCGCCATCCGCAGCACCGTGCTGTCCGGCGGCCTGCGCCGGTCCTGCTCATACGCGCCCAGGCTATCGACCGATATGTCCAGGCGCTCGGCGGCGGCTTCCTGCGTCAAACCCTTCAGCTCGCGCGCAGTTTGGTAGATATTCCTGTAGTTTCGCACACTGGTTCAATCCTCCTTTTCATGCTATAATGCGTTCATGCACCGGGGAAGAAGCCGACGCGCTGCACCCGCAGCTCATCCATGTCCCGCTTCTCCTTGGCCTTTTCATAGCGCAGCAGCTCATCCTGTCGGACTTTCCATCCGCCCAGCTTGGTGCCGGACAGCTGTCCGCTGATGATCAGCTTGCGCACATAGTCCTTGGAGCAGATCCACCGCTCCGCAATCTCTGCGATCGTCAGGTATTTACCGGACATTCAGCTCACCTCCTTTTCCGGCTCGTCCGCGTACAGGTCATCGATGGTGCAGCCGAGGAAGGCCGCCAGCTCGGGCATGACCCGGCTCGGCGGGTAGCCGCCCTCGCTCTCCCACTTGACGACGGTTGGCTGCGCGACGCCAAACTGCGCCGCCAGATCGACCTGCTTGATGCCGCGCGCCTCGCGGTATTTCTTAATGGTTTTCATGGACTCCCTCCTTTCTGGCGTTTTCCTTTCCTCTGTGTTAGAATCAGGTGGAAAGGAAGTGTTTCTATGCAAATTATTACCACCATTGTTCCTTGGATATTGTCGTTTTTCTCTCTCGTTGTTGCTGCCATTACAATACAAAGCAATGCAAAAATGCATTATTTCGATGTGTATTTCCAGCAAAAAGTCAATGCATATAGGAATTTTTTTGCTGAAGCCTTTGCATTTTCTAATGGGAAAATTTCAGTAAGCCAATTACTCGCAGCCTGCTACGAAGCATCCCTTTTCTGTTCCAATGAAACTGCATGCAACATGGATAATGTTATCTACTGTCTCAATGATATGAAAAATGGTAAAGAGTATCAAAATCCATTGGACTTAATCGAGAAAGTCAACCTGTCCATGCGTGCAGACTTAGAGAAAGATCATCCACAATCGAGGCTATGGACGATTACGAACCGCAAGAATCAAAATAATAAGGGATAATATCGCACATACCCATGAGCCTATGGCAACTATAACGGAGTTCACTGACGCAAGGTGCATTCTCTCACCTCCTCATCACTCTATGTGATTATTACTATATATCACTTAAAGTGATAAGTCAAGCATATTTACAAAAAATTTTCTCGTATAGTGCTAAGTCATTTTGCAATATTACTTTTTGTGATATGCTTTGATGGTACAAGGTGGTGATCGACGATGATTAGATTGAAAGAGTTGCGAGACGAAGCGGGTCTCTCCCAAGGGGATATCGCTGAGAAATTTAGCGTTGCTCAGAATACAGTATCAAGTTGGGAAAACGGGAAGCGTGATCCTGATACTGATACTGTCAAAAAAATTGCTGCCTTTTTCGATGTATCAATAGATTATCTACTCGGTGTTTCGGACATAAAAAAAGCGCCCTCCGAAGAGGACGCAGGATTAAGTGCCGAAGAAGCCGAATTGCTCGAATTATTTAGGAGTGCTTCCCCCGCTTTGCAAGATGCTGCACTTCGGGTGCTGGAGGCTGATCAGAAGAAAGAATCTTCTTGACCTTCTCCATCGCAGCAGACGGATCATCAGATTTCCGTATCAGTGCTATCAGTTGTTTTTCTCGATCCGTCATGCTTTCGCTCCTTTCTAAAATCGTACAAATGTTTGCTTTTCAATAATACACCGTATCTTGGGCTTTGGCAAGAGGCAAATCAAGATATAGTAAATATTCACAAAATACAGGTGTTCAATTTGAACACACAGGAGATGAACATAATGGCCTTTATCGCGCCGCCCGATGGCTGGAACAGGATCACTGATCCCGACGAGCTTCTCGCATTCTCCAAGCAGTTAAAGCTGACCCCTAAAACCTTTACCGAACCCAAGCCCCTTATTTATAAAGGGGCTTTTACAAAAGAACCTGTGCCGTGCAGGCTTGTTGGATATGTTGATCGGCACTTTGTCGTGATTGAAGTCGCCGGTCAATTACATACGATTCACCCCGACCATCTGCTTGATATGCAGTCCTCATCTAGTGCGAAGTCAAAGAAGGAGACGGCAACAGGCTCTGCTTTGGATATTTACACGGTCATTGACATCGAAACCACTGGGCTGAGCCGCCAAGATGCAGAAATCATCGACCTTGCGGCAGTCAGGGTTGAAAACGGTGTTATTACCGACAGTTTTTCACAACTGGTCCAACCCAGTGAGCCTATATCGCTGGAGATAACAGACTTAACCGGCATAACCAATGATATGCTGGAAGATCAGCCGACAATCTGTGACGTACTCCCTTCCTTTCGTGATTTCATTGGGGATACGACACTCGTGGGGCAGAATCTTCTGAACTTTGATATTCCTATCATTAACCGATGCTGTAACGAGCTGAGCCTTGGCGACATAACCAATCCGTGCTGCGACACTTTACCGCTTGCGCGGCAGTGCCTCAATCTGTCGGATTATAAACTCGGCACGATTGCAGAGGCACTCGGCATAGAACCAGAGAACGCTCACCGTGCGCTGGCAGACTGCGAAACCACATATGTCTGTTTTGAAAAACTGCGTCAGATAAATGGGAAGGCAATTACTTTGCAATCCCCCGGGCTGTCTCTTGCTTCTTCGATGCCTGCTTCGAGCACTGTTCCAGTTGCAGAACACAGGCCAAAAATCAGTCAGCAGCAGCTTGTGCGGTTCAAATCCCGTCCCAAGGCAAAGGACATCCATCCGACCGTTGATTTATTTGATCCTGCGCATCCATTGTATGATATGACCTGCGTTATTACCGGAGAGCTGCAGCAGATCAGTGATCGGGACGCAATGCAGCGTATCGCTGACTGCGGCGGCCATAATGCGGATAACGTGACCCGAAAAACCGACCTGCTGATCATCGGCTCCGGCTCTGATCCTGAAAAGAAAAGCGGAAAGGTGAAAAAGGCCGAGGAATACATTGCCAAAGGCTTGCCGATCCGGATCATAACCGAAGAACAGTTTGTTGCTATGCTGGACGCTTCGTCCGAACCGCTGACAAACAGTGAAGAAGTGCAGTCAATCGAAACCTTCGAAACACTTGTGGTGGAAGAGTCTTCTCCTGATCCGGCCACAGAGGCAGGCCGCATTTTTCAGGAAATGCGCGCCGCACTTGCCACCGCACAGGAGAACTACGATCCTGAAAAAATCCAGCTCAATTTGCGAAAGCCTGAAAAGGCTGCTGCATACCATGCAATCGAACTGTTTGGGCAGTCCTGCCTGAACTTCAAAGGCACCAAAACGCTTTACGTCGAGGTCTCCCCCAAGATCGATGCGCTGTTTGCTGCAGAGCATATCGCGCTGGACAACAGCCGTGCCAATGCTTGGGCACGTATTCCGGCGCAGGAGCTCTCGTTCGTAGATCATCCGCAGCTTGTCATTGAGATCTATGAAAAGTACCTGATGACCAATGGCTTCGACTGTTGCTCCCGTTATCTCGAGTGCAGCGAGGCTGAACGCTGTACCCATCCAGACATCATGGTAGCCGGTCAATGTACCTATCGGCAAAAGCTGAGAAATGGGCATATTTTCTACGGCCCCAAAAGGAACGTATAAGCCAAGCAGACCACAACCGAACACCGTTCCTTGTGGTCTGCATTTTTACGCCCGTTAATACCGAACAAATGTTCTAATTTTATTCAAGGGAGGACATCTGCGTGCCTACAACCACCAAGAAAACCTACGCCTACAAATACGTCAAGGCAATCACCGTTGGGCACAAGCCGGACGGCAAGCCGATCCGCAAATACATCCGTGAGAATAACAAGGCGATCTTCGATCAGAAAGTGCGCTACTACCAGAACCTGAACGCAAAGGGCGTGCAGATCGTCGGCAAGGCGCTGACTGTCGAGCAGTGGGCGTGGCAGTGGTACCACACTTACAAAGAGCCGAAGATCGGCGCGAGCCAGCGCATCAACTACGAGACCAACCTCAAGCGGCACATCCTGCCGGTGATCGGCTTTATGCCGGTGACTGCCGTGCGGCCGTTCCATCTCCAGCAGCTCGTCAACGATGCCCGCCGGGAGGACGGCAAGCCGCTTGCCCAGGGTACTGTGCGGCAGATCCTCTACACCCTGCGGCAGTTGTTCGAGCAGGCCGAAATCAACGGCTTGATCGAGGTCACACCCTGCCGCCGCATCGAAAATACCGCGACCGGCAAAGCCACGCGCCGCGCGCTGACCCGCGAGGAAGAAGCGCTCGTCCGCAAGGTCGCCGCCCGGCACTGGGCGGGGCCGTGGGTACTGCTCATGCTGGACTGCGGCCTGCGCCGCGGCGAGACCGTGCCGATCGGCAAGGCCGACCTGCGCAAGGGCGGCACACTGCTCCGGATCAGCAGCTCGGCGACCTACGCCGAAGGGAACCAGGCGAAGAAAAAGGGCACGAAAACCGCAGCAGGCGAACGGCTGGTGCCCATGCCGCCCGAGCTGCTCGCCCGGCTCGACCAGTCCGGCCGCTATTTCGTCCACGGACGGAATGGTAAGATGCTGACGCTCACGCATCTGCGCCGGATGTGGACCAGCTTCCACCGTGCCTGCGACCGTGAAGCAGGCGCAAAACTCTACCGCAATAAGATCATTGAGCACGCCTTCGATCCCGCGATCACTCCACATTTTTTGCGCCACACTTACTGCACCAACCTCCGGCGGCAGGGGTATGATCTCAAAACCGCACAGTACCTCATGGGACACGCCAGCATCACCACCACTGCAAATATCTACAGCCACGTCGATGAAGATGATATTGCCAGCCTGGCGCCGTCCACCGAACAGAAAAATGCCTGATGATTTGCAACGATTTTGCAACACATTCCAGCATTTTTACTGTTTTGCATCTGTTCTATCTGCGTAACCGTAAACAGCAAAAACGGCAGATTTCAAAACTTATAGATTGTATAAACCGAAAAAGTACACGGAAAAGCAAAAAGCCGTCACAAAGTGACGACTTTCATTCTGGTGGGGTTGGCGGGGCTCGAACCCACGACCTCTCGCGTGTGAG
>PPYE01455261.1_pt1 | contig 10746 bp, 7 predicted proteins | sample 1559881 | NCBI WGS metagenome assembly PPYE01 (sample SAMN08240022, study PRJNA423297) | Human gut metagenome, whole genome shotgun sequencing project.
TAAATTTGTTAACAGAACAACGCCCGTATGTCTATTTCTCCGCCGATAATTTGATAGCGGCTACAGATACAACCCACCTATATATTTATTCTCCACATGACCGGCAGGAATTCAAATATAAGAAGCAAGGAAATGCCTTGCAACTTGTAACAGGGGAGGACAGTACATTCTACATGATGAAAAAATACTGTTTCTCCACATTGCAGAGTGCGGAGTATCTGGTAAAAGAGCACAAGACTGTCAATAAAGCTACCGGACAATAAGGTGGGACGGGTTTCACCGCCTTGCCTTCCTTAACGGTCATACCCCAACTTCTCCTCGTTATAATCAGAGGCTATGTAGGTAGGACGGCCCTTGGTCTCCTTGAAAATGCGCCCCACGTACTCTCCTATAATTCCCAAAGAGAAAAGCTGGATGCCACCTAAAAAGAGCATGACAATGATCAAAGTGGGGAAGCCGGCCGTTTCATCACCATAAAGCACGGTCTTTATCAGAAAATAAATGGCATAAATAAAACTGGAGATTGAACAGAGCACTCCGCATACCGTGGCGATGCGCAAAGGGGCGATAGAGAAAGAGGTTATCCCTTCGACAGCCAGATTCAACAGCTTGAGAAAGTTCCAGGAGGAATGGCCCATCAGCCTGTCTCCGCGATCAAATTCAATGCTTTTCTTCTGATAGCCTATCCAGCAAAACAATCCTTTTGTATAACGCTCGCATTCGCGCAGACGACGCAACGTGAGCACACAACGACGGTCCAGAAGCCTGAAATCGCCCACATTGGGCAAAATATCAATACGGCTCATCCGCTGAAGTATACCATAAAAAGCCAGAGAGAACTGACGACGCAACCAGCTTTCCTCGCCACGGGTACGCCGTTTGGCATAAATGTCATCATATCCTTCTTCCCAATATTCCAGCATCTGGTCTACCAGTTCCGGAGGGTCCTGCAAATCAGCATCCATCACAACGCAGCAATCGCCGGTGGCGTAATCAAAACCCGCCAGCATGGCTACCTCTTTACCAAAGTTACGCGAAAGGTTGACATAATTCACCCGCTTGTCCTGCTGCCTCAGCCGGCGGAGGCATTCCAGCGTAGTGTCGCTGCTGCCATCATTGACAAACAGGATTTCCCACTCATAAACGGCATTGCGGTTGACAAGCTCTATCAAACGTTGATACAGAGTGGGCAGCATCGCTTCCTCATTATATACCGGAATCAAAAGAGTCACTTTCTTCATATCATTCTTCACTATCATAAAGACTCCTCAAAGATATTACTTTTGTTTGAAAACAAACCTCACTAATAAAAAATTTACCGGAATGGCAATGAGAAACACTGGGATGGGAGCCAACGGACGGGAAAAACCCAACCGCAGAAAGAGATTCAACAATCCGATATGTATCAGATAATTTGTCAGATGTGCCCCCCCGAAGCCAAAAGCTTTCTTCCAGGAAGGAGGCTGCCCGAAAGTAAAATAAGCCGTAAGATAAAAGTTGGCAACAAAACTCAGCACATATCCCAAGGTATAGGCTACATTGACCTGAATGAATTTTTGCAAGACAAAATAAATGCCATAGTGCAGCCCTGTAGCAAAAAGGCCTACCATTACAAATCGCAGGAACTCGGGTATCTGTTTCAGTTTATTCATTTTCATTGATTTAAAATGCAAAGTTAGGTATTACTAAAGAATTATTCGTACTTTTGCGACAGTAAATATAAAAGACCGAAAAATATATGTCAGACAAGAAAAAAGCATTTTGGTTCATAGCCTTACTAAGCACACTTGTAATAATCCCCTTTTTGGGAGAAACTATTTTTTACTCTAAAGGGGAACCGCGCGAAGCAATTGTGGCATACTCGATGTTGGAAAGCGGCAACTGGATATTGCCTTTGAACTACGGAACAGACATCGCCTATAAACCTCCTTTCCTGTATTGGTCTATTGCAGCTATTTCCGCCATTTTCGGAGGGGTGAGCGAATTCTCGTCCCGTCTGCCGTCCGCTATCGCTTTTCTAGCTATGCAGTTCGTGTTTTTCGGATTCGTAGCCCGCTATAAGGATACAAAGACAGCAGTCATTACCTCCCTTTTACTGCTCACTTCATTCGAAGTGCACCGGGCGGCGGTGGCTTGCAGGCTGGATATGCTACAGGTTTCCTTCATCGTCATCTCACTTTGCTTACTATTTCGCTGGGACGAAAAAGGCTGCAAGGGAATACCTTGGACGGCTGTCGTGCTGATGGCATGCGGCACGCTGACCAAAGGACCTGTGGGTTCTATATTCCCCTGTATGTGTATCGGTATTTACCAGCTGATACGGGGACGCTCATTCGGCAAGACTTTCCTTTCCTTATTCGGAATCGGGCTGCTTTCCCTTATTCCATTGGGAATCTGGTTTTATGCGGCCTGGCTACAGGGAGGACAGCCGTTTATGGACCTGATGCTGGAGGAAAACACCGGACGCTTTGTCGGCAAAATGTCATACCCGTCGCATCACAACCCTTTATGGTATAACTTCCTGACCATTATATGGGGGTGGACACCTTGGACATTGGTCTTGCTTATCTCACTATTCGGACTGAAATGGAATGAAATGCACCTGCTGCCCGCAGGAAACTCTTTCACCGGACGCATCAGGAAGGTTTGGGATAACATCCGCTCACAATCCCCCATACAGCTGTTTATCTGGATAGTGATTATCGCTATTTTTGTCTTCTATTGTATTCCTAAAAGCAAACGCAGCGTCTATTTGTTGCCTATCTATCCATTTATGGCTGTACTGATTGCCCAGTATCTGGAGGCGTTAATGCAAAAAGGGGCGAAAGTGTTCAAAATATCGGCTTATATCTTCGCCTCGCTCTGTTTGTTACTCACCGCGGTGTTTTTTGCTGTACGCTGTCAGATGATACCGGACAGCATATGGGGCAACGGACGTCATGCTGCCGAAAACATAGCGTTTATGCAAGCTTTGGAAAGCACGTCCTTTTCTATTTCCAAATGGCTGATTATAGTATTGCCGGTAGTGGCTGCCATCTGTACATTAAGGCTGGTTATCAAAAAAAGTAGTACGGGGTCACTCCTCTATGGAATCACCGGTTGTGTTCTTTGCCTGTTTGTCGCTTTAGACGGGGTATATCAGCCAACAATACTAGCTGTAAAATCCGATAAGCATCTGGCAGAGGATATCAGAAAACAGGTGCCTGAAGGAGTCGTTTATTCATATACAGACAGAATGATACGGTTTTATTGTACAAATTATTATATGAATAACCAAATGCGGAATTTCACACTGGAAAATCCGCAAGAAGGGTATGTCATACTTTCTGCAAATGCACAAGAGGAGTTTTTAAAGAATTACAATGCAAAGTATCAGCTGGAAGAGGTCTTCCATACAGATTACAGAAGTTGCGACTTACGCAATACGGTAATCATGTACAAGTTCAACGAGAAACGGAAATAGTTATATCCGGCAGATTCTGCACCGATTGGGACGCGGACTATATGAATTCCATACTGATTCATATAGTCCGCGTCCAAGTTTTACTATCTGTTCCCTAAATCATCATAAACGGTTTGCAATATCGCCTTACCCTTATCCAGACGGGATTCGTCAGCTTCAGGCTCATCAAAAAGAATACTGCCGGAATTATTATCAAACACCGTCACCCCTGTACTGTCTCTGAATGAGAACCCATTATTGAAACTATAAAAGGCAAAAGGATACTTATAATCACTTCCCAATACATTACGGCTAAACGTAAATGCAGTATGTTCCAGCCCAAGCTGCCCCAACAAAGTGGCTGCCAAATCGGTCTGATTCATAATCTTGTCCACCTGCATAGGCTGTTTTACCGCTCCACCTAACCATAACAAGGGAATATGATAAAAACGAGGCATCGCATTAGACCCCTCACGCGGGTAATAGAAACCATGATCGGGAAGGCAGATAACTAAAAGATCTTTCCATGCGGGAGTCTGCTTCAACCGGTCAATAAACTTACCCAGACATTCATCTGTATAAGCAAAGGCATTGGGAATTTTATCTTCCAGCCGGTGATAAGGAACTTCGAAAGGTTCATGACTGCTAAGTGTCAGAAACGCAGTATGCCAAGGCCCTTCTTCCTTCCGGTTTCTTAACTGATTATATAAATATTCAAAAGTAATATCATCATTCACTCCCCAGGCATTACTGGTCTGTTCGGCCAATGAAAAATCTGTATTGGCTGTAAGACGCTGATAACCGGTACTCAGCAGATAACTCTTCATATTGGTAAAGTTGATATCACCTCCATACAGGAAATCTGTTTTATAACCCGCCTTGGACAATCCTTCAGCTATAGCAGGCAGCGTACGGCTCTTGGCAGGAATTTTCATTACCGATGCCGTAGGCAATCCAAGGTAACCGCTGAAAGTACAGACTGTTCCACGGTCGGTACGGAAACTATTGGCATAACAGTTTGTAAAAAAGACCCCTTCCTTTGACAGACGGTTAAAATGGGGTGTCACATCAGGAAGACCGCCTAAAGGTTCTACAAAAGCACCTCCAAAACCTTCCATCAAAATAATAAGAATATTGGGACGCTTGGTATTCAGGACTTGAATAATACTATCCCCATCTGTTGTAGGATAAAGTCCGTCAAACAATGCAGCCCGCTTCTCTTCATCAAAGAAATTGAACTCTGATGCAAAATCCTGGGATTTACCCATAGAAGACAACAAACTGAAATCGGGATTGACCGCCGAATGATTCAAGAAAGGTTCGTTGCTGAAATATACTTGCCCTATATTAGAAGTAGATTCCGTTACACCACCACGTATAATGATGAAAAGCACACCTCCTAATAACAGCATTCCCGCAGTTCCCGCTATCCGTTTCCGGGTGGCGTTCAAAACGGAAGGCGTGATTTTCAGCAAGACCCAACTATTCAAGGCTATGAGTAACAAGATGGCAAGAACCCTCAGCAAGATAAATCCGACGGAAACACTCGCCAAAGCTTCCTTCGGTGAATCGATATAAAGAAAAACAGATGCGTCCAGTTTAAATCCCCAGAATGTGTATAATGCCATATCTACCACAAAAATGATAGAAATAAGCGCGGCAGCCAAAATATAATACCCGTAAAGTATTTTTTTCAAAGGGAATTTCCTAAACCAAATACTTATCAGTACCAACAAGAATGGAAATGCAGTAAGATATCCCGCCGTAGCGGCATCAAGACTGGCGCCATGAACCATTACCTGCATATAATCGGCAAACCCGAATCCTTTTTCAATGGAACCATTATAGAGCATGAATAATGGTTTCTGTAGAATAAATATCAGTAAGACCGTAAAAAAGTACAAGCTGATATAAGCAATCCTCTTTTTCATATCTTCAGTTCTTTATTATTTCCGTCCGAAATCAGCCGGAACCTCTCCCCATCGGTCGGTTTCCCACTTCAATAAAGGTGTGGTATATTTATTTTCTTTCAGCCAAATTTCGGCTCGTTCTATCATTTGAAAAAGTTTCTCCGTCTGAGGAGTCCGCTCTAGTTTAGTTTTACATTTCTTCTGTTTTACCCAACTCAACGCATTACGGCTGTCCGAGTAAACAGGCATACTGATATTCTTCTGCTTCATCAATGCCAAGGCATGGACAATGGCAAGAAACTCTCCAATATTATTCGTTCCATAAACAGGACCGAAATGAAAAACCTCCTGTCCCGTAAGCAAATAAACGCCCCGATATTCCATCGGTCCGGGATTTCCACTGCAAGCGGCATCCACAGCCAGGCAGTTCATATCAAAGTTCTCGGGAAGTTGTTTAGGAGTATCTTCTTTTTTAACAGCATTCTTGCCTATATAATGAAAAGCGGAAGAAGCCAAGGCGTGTTCCGCCTCCTCTTTGGTCTCGAATGACTTGTATTGTGCGCCATCATAACCTTTTATCTGTAGCTGGCAGTCAGTCCAGGAGTCATAAACTCCCGGATTGACACCTTTCCATACTACATAATATTTCTGTTTCTTTGCCATTTACATACGTTCAGGCACTTCAATACCCAGCAAGCCCATTGCTGTCTTCACAATCTTGCCCACATTGGCACTCAATGCCAGACGGAAGACTTTCAACGCTTCGTTTTCTTCACGCAGAATACTGAAATCATGATAGAACTGGTTGTATTCTTTCACCAAATCGTATGCATAGTTTGCTATAATGGAAGGATTATAGTCTGAACCTGCCTGCTTGACAACCGATTTAAAATCAGCCAGCATCTGAATCAAACCTTCTTCTTTTGCGCTCAGTTCCAAACCCGCTGGAATGATTTCGGGAATAACGATACCTGCTTCAGCCGCTTTGCGTAATACAGACTGGATACGGGCATACGTATACTGAATGAAAGGTCCTGTATTGCCATTGAAATCTATCGATTCTTTCGGGTTGAAAGTCATATTCTTACGTGCGTCCACCTTCAGGATAAAATATTTCAAAGCACCCAAACCAACAATACGGGCAATATTGTCGGCTTCTTCTTGGGTCAGACCGTCCAATTTACCTAATTCAGCAGAAGTTTCCTTAGCAGTTTCAATCATTGCTTCCATCAAATCATCCGCATCCACTACTGTACCTTCACGACTTTTCATTTTGCCCTCGGGCAGCTCTACCATACCGTATGAGAAATGAACCAATCCTTTGCCCCATTCAAAACCCAATTTGTCGAGCAAGATAGAAAGTACCTGGAAATGATAGTTTTGTTCATTACCCACTACATAAATCATCTTGTTGATGGGGTAATCCTGAAAACGTAATTTGGCAGTACCGATATCCTGGGTCATATAAACAGAAGTACCGTCACCGCGAAGAAGCAACTTATGGTCCAGTCCTTCGGCAGTCAAATCAGCCCATACAGAGTTATCCTCTTTCCGGTAGAAGAAACCTTTTTCCAGTCCTTCCATCACTTTCTCCTTACCTTCCAGATAGGTATTCGATTCATAATAAATTTTATCGAAACTAACTCCCATCATCTTATACGTTTCATCGAATCCGGCATATACCCAGTCATTCATCTTCTTCCACAAGGCACGGATCTCAGGGTCATTCGCCTCCCACTTACGGAGCATCTCGCGAGCTTCCAGCATCAGAGGAGAGTTTGCCTCTGCCTTAGCCTTAGCTTCTTCTTCATTCAAGCCTTCAGCCTGATACTGAGCTGTCAGTTCCTTTACCTCAGCCTTGTAATGCTTGTCAAAAGCTACATAATAGTCACCAATCAAATGGTCCCCCTTCTTACCCGATGATTCAGGTGTTTCACCGTTACCATATTTCAACCAGGCCAGCATGGACTTACAGATATGGATACCACGGTCATTCACAATATTGGTCTTGACCACCTTATTGCCATTTGCCGCCATGACATTTGCCAAGGCATTTCCCAACAGGTTGTTACGGACGTGACCCAGATGAAGCGGCTTGTTTGTATTGGGAGAAGAATACTCAATCATCACCAACGGAGAGTTTTCCGTAGCCTTTTCAATACCGTATTCGGGAGCAGCCTGAATAGAATTCAAAAGTTCAATCCAACAATCCGAAGCAATTGTCAAATTAAGAAAGCCCTTCACTGCATTGTAGGCTGAAACCAATTCGGGAGCATGCTCTTTCAGGTATCCGCCTATTTCCTGTGCGGTCTGTTCAGGCCCCTTCTTAGACATTTTCAGAAAAGGGAAAACAACCAAAGTAAGATGTCCTTCAAACTCTTTCTTAGTCTTTTGCAGTTGTACCATTTTTCCGGGTACATCCTGTCCGTACAACGTTTTGATAGCGCTGATAATGGACGTGGTGAGTTTTTCTTCTATATTCATAATATGTACGTACACTTATTTGTTATTGGATTGCAAAGATAGACATTTTAGGCGAAATCCTTCCTATCTTACCTTAATTTACTATATCTCCTCTCTGCAAACGATACTTTTCCGACTGAAAAACGAATAGCCCACAAACGAATAAACATACAACAAGCAATAAAATATGTCTAAAAAATATTTTTATTCATTTTGATATTCAAGTAGATTTACTGTTGAAATCAAATTAAACAAATCAACACACAGGAATGCGATAAACAAATAGATTTGATCTATCCGCCCAATATTTAAATAAGACAATTCCTATTTTAACTACGTTAATAAAATTCCGTATAGTTTTGACTTTCAACAGGTTCACCATAAAAAAATATTAAAATATATTATCCTATTTAAATCAAAATACATATATTTGCGATTGTTATTGAATATCACAATTATAAAATACACAAGCAAAAAGAGACCCTAATGAGGTTTGGATGGTCATAAAACCACTATTAGGAAATATGATAATGATAAAAAAGGTAGCATCACAATTTTAGAAAGAGAGTTCAATATATAATGCCTGAAAAATGGCAATGTACAAACCCCTAATAAAAGCCAAGTTTATATGAACAGATTTTCTTCATTATTATGTAGCTTGCTATTCTGCATGATTACATATGCACAGGAAATTACAGTAACTGGTAAAGTCACCGCAGGAGGCGAAGAGATGCCTGGTGTCACAGTAGCTGTAAAAGGACAAACTCGCGGTACCATCACTTCCATTGATGGCAGCTATCAGATTCAGGTTAATGGTAACGAAAGCCTGATCTTCTCTTTTGTAGGTTATGAAACATTCTGTAAACGCTTCAACCAATCCCCTCTATGTGGTTGATGGTGTTCCTTACGATGGTGCTCTTTCCTCCATAGCATCTTCAGATATTGCGTCAATCACTGTATTGAAAGATGCAGCTTCCGCTGCATTGTATGGCTCACGTGCAGCAAACGGCGTAATTATGATCACCACCAAACAAGGAAATAAAGATAGCGCACCCACCGTTGAATTATCTGCCAAATATGGTTTTTCAAGCCGTGCACGGGCAGACTACGACCAGTTGAATACAAACCAATATTATGAATTATATTGGGAAGCCATGCGTAACTATCGTATGGACAACGGTTACTCTGCCGAAGAAGCTGCCATTCTGTTCAAGACTATCCCAAGCAAGATGACTCTACCATTTCCAATGTGGTCATGTTTGCCCGTTCGGTACCATCTTTCTATCCGGTATATCAACGTGATTTGGCAACCGGAGCATACCTGTTGGACGAAAACAATGAACGTATGTTCGATTATGGTGAGTATCGCCCGAACTCGTATGCAAAATATAATCTGCTGGCTTCCATGCCACACGATAAAAGTGAGATAAAACGTGATGCTGCCTCTTTACGTGGTTTTATCCAAATAACTCCGATCAAAGGGCTTGCTTACAAGATGTCTTTGAACATTGACTATAACAACAAAACAAATCATAACTACACCAATCCTACTTACGGTACAGGTTCTATCAGTGGTGGCAGTGTAAGCAAATACAACTACCGCACTACAGGCATGACTTTTAATAATGTCATTAATTATCAACACACGTTCAATGATGTACATGATATCCGTGTGATGGCCGGTCAAGAGTATTATGAATATAACACTTCCAATTTCGGCGGAAGCCGCAGCAAAGTCATCATGGATGGATTTTATGAGCCCGACGCAGCTTCCTCTTTAGGTGATTTTGGCGGAAACAGTGACCAATACAAGCTGTTAAGTTTCTTTGGAAGTGCTGAATACTCGTACAATCAAAAATACTTCTTATCGGCTTCTGTCCGTTCTGACGGTTCTTCCCGTTTCCATCCGGATCATCGTTGGGGTACTTTCTGGTCAGTCGGCGCATCTTGGAAAATCATGCAGGAAGAGTTTATGAAGGACACATCAGACTGGCTATCCAATTTGTCATTGCGTGCCAGCTACGGAGCACAAGGTAATGACCAGGTAGGTTATTATGCGTATCAGGCGCTCTATTCCATACGCAATAACCTCGGTGAATCCGGTTTGCACGCTTATCGTCTGGCAACTCCTAATTTATCATGGGAAACCAATCTAAATACTAATATCGGCTTGGATTTTGGTTTCTGGAACAATCGTCTAAATGGTACAATAGAATATTTTGAACGTCGTTCCAAAGATTTATTATTCTCTAAAGACTTAGTTCCATCTTCAGGCTTCTCAAGTATGGACGAAAATATTGGTGCTATCAAGAATTATGGATGGGAATTCCAAATCTCAGGATATCCTATCATGACTAAAGATTGGAAATGGAAACTTTCTTTTAATGCTACTACCTATAAAAACAAAATAACCTCATTGCCTGCCGAAGAAATGTGGAGTGGCAACAAGAAATGGGTGAAAGGAGGATCGTTATATGACTTCTATTTAGTAGAATGGGCTGGTGTCAATCCTGAAAATGGTAATCCTACGTGGTATCGTTACAATACCAACGGAGAAAAGATAACCACAGAAGACTATTCATCAACCACCCCGGACGACAAAGTAAAATGCGGCAATTCACTACCAGATTGGACCGGCGGTCTTCAATCAGATCTCTCATTCAAGGATTTTACATTATCATTTTTATTCTCTTATTCCATTGGTGGTAAAATCTATAATGGGGATAAAGTTTCATTGATGAGCCAAGGACCTACAGGCACCGGTTGGAGCGTAGATATGTTAGATCGTTGGACTCCTGAAAATCCCTATACCGATGTACCGCGTCTGACTACTTCTCCCAAAAGTTCATGGACAAACTCTTCAAACCGGTTCTTAGTTGACCGTTCATACTTACGTTTGAAGAATATTACATTCTCTTACAATCTGCCGAA
>PPYE01645220.1_pt1 | contig 10746 bp, 6 predicted proteins | sample 1559881 | NCBI WGS metagenome assembly PPYE01 (sample SAMN08240022, study PRJNA423297) | Human gut metagenome, whole genome shotgun sequencing project.
CCATTTTCAAACTCAGAGTATTGAGTTTTTATTTTTGTCCCAAGGGGCACGGAGAGCCGCCTTTGGAGGCTCGATATCGCCGAAAAACGCCCGTTTTGAAACTCAACCGCCTTTGAGCCTGCAAACCACCAGCTTCAACAGTAAGTGAGTCGACGCGGGTGGCTTACGAGCCGTTCACAAAACCGCAGGCCACAGGTCTTTGTCAACGATAAGCAAAGTGAATAGTCTCAGGTGGCTTGCCCATGAGTTGGCGTAAGCCTGTTTAGCAAAAGGCTAATCGGACACGACAGGCCGCCCGCATGGCGACGGCGTTTCCCGTGCGGGCACAAACAGCCCTGCGTGCCCTGTCGCGCGATATCCCAATGCGACGTTCAGAACCCTACCCGCCAAGCAGCCACCTCGCGAAATTCAGCACGAGCACGCCCTCCCGGGTATGGGGCTCATGCCTCGTGCGAGTGATGAGAATCTTCGGGAATGCATCCCCGATGGATAGAATCGGCGCAATCTCCCTCTCGAGCGTCGAATCGGCGCCGATATCGTCGCTCACATACACTTTCCTTCCCGGTTTCGAAACTTGGAAGGCAGTATGCGCAAGGATGCGTCGAGGTGCGATCCCAGTCGTACCATGCCAGCAGAGATGTCGAGGCACATTCGTTCATGCTGCAATGCGGGCATCGGAGATGAAAAACAGCCCGTCGGGTAGTCATGGGCGTGCGGGAGCCCGCATCAGTAACCTGCCTCCTCGGTTGTCCCTTCTTTGCATGGTCGTCTACATAAAGGAGGAACCAGCCATGCAGATCAGCATGCTTGCCCTTCTTGGGTCACGGACCGGGGAGGCGAGGGCCTCCGTCGGGACCGCCCCGAGCAACCGGCATATCCAAGGAATGACAAGGCTCGATCGCTGTGCTGGTCAGGATGCCGAAGCGGGCCGTCCGCCAATCGGAATGCGGGTCAGGATGCTGCAACGTGATTCCAGCTGCAGGATACGGCTCCTTTGCGGTTGCCGCAAAACCTGCTGGCAACATTCTTACTATCCGAATGATGTACGCATCCCTTGGGATCGTTTCGCCTGACCAGGGCCATCTTCAGCGCCTCATCGGCCAGCTCGGCAGGCGCCTCTTCCACGCGTAATAGCCCTGGCGGGTCACCTATGCAACCAAAGATACAAAAGGAATCGAATGGCCAGAGAGGATTGCCCTTTCCGATGGTCGATTCTTGACAGGCAAACTCAAGCCTCGTTAATATTACATGGTTTGCCAGACCGAATTAACAAAGGAGGGGTGTCGTGGTTGGTCTTTTCCGCACGTGGATGAGCGCCTAGAAAGCGGCGCTGTTGTGGCGTCGCGGCGGGCGCCGTTGTCGACAGGCTGCCTTTGAAACGTGTTCTCATCGGCGCCGACCTCTTCGTTGCCGCGGTGGGCGCCGCCTTGGCGATTGCCTCGTTGGCCGGCAGCTTACCTGCGTGGTCAATACTCATCGCCCTGTTTCTCCGCGCAGCTGGCACTTCGTTCTACACGCCGGCCTCCCAATCCCTCACGCCCCATCTCGCCCCGCCAGAGCATCTCGTTCGCCTATCGGGAGTGATGCAGGCGATTCAGTCCGCCGGATACATTCTTGGCGCCGCGCTCGCGGCAGTGATTTATCCTGTGGCGGGCATTACCGCCATGATTGCCCTCGACGTGCTGGGGGCGCTTTTCGCTTCTCTAGCTGTCCTCGCCGCTCAGATAGACGCAGGAGGACTCGACGAAGCCGACCGCAGCTCGTCCTTTTCCAATAAAGTTCGAGAACTTTTCTCTGAGATTTCGGACGGCTACAAGCTGATCAGGGGATACAGGGGGCTGTTCGCCCTTCTTTGGTGCGGGTTCGTCTTCGCTTTCGCGTTCTCCCCACTCGCGGCATTGTTCCCAATAATGACCTTGGGACATTTTGGCGGTAGCACGGGGGATGCTGCTTTGGTGGAGGTCCTTTTCTCCGCAGGCATGCTGGCTGGGTCCGGCATTTTGGCGGCCACGGGAGGGTTCCGCAATAGGTCGCTCACCATGGTCGCCGCGATCGCCGGCTTCGGCGTCGTCGCAATCGCATCCGGATTGATCGGCCCGTCGCTGTTCGCCGTTTTCCTACCGGCGAGCTTTCTTATGGGCGCATGCTCCCCGTTGTACGCGGGAACCCAGACTGCCCTTATGCAGGAGCAGATACCTCCTGAGTCCGAGCGTCCGAAACGTGGGGAAAAGAGATACCGGGCGGATTCAATAGCCCAAGTATTCGAAAAAAAGAGGCGGCAGCCATCGGTTCACGCGTCAGCCTTCAAGCCCTTGCGACGACGAGGTATTGCGCCGACATCCCACATCGCGCTCCTTATTCGTCGCCAACTATCATTTTCGGATTTGCCGGCTTGCGCAAGGTCAAAACGCTCGCGCCGGCAATTGGGCAAAGGCGAAAAATCGACGTGAGCAATCTTTTTTGGCATGGCTGCGCTTCCAGTAAAAGGCTAATACACAAAAGGCGGTTCAACCTATGGAACTCATAGTCAAAGCTAAAGACATCTTTTTGGAATATGCCGGCCGCGATATCCTGGATATCGAAGAGTTGGAAATCTACTCCTACGATCGCATCGGCTTGGTGGGAGACAATGGCGCAGGCAAAACCAGCCTGCTTAAAATTCTGAGCGGCAATCTTACCATTGCGGACGCCGACGTCAGGCGCTTCGGCAGCATTGCCCTCATCGGCCAACTCGATGAACTCGACCTTGATGCGGCTCAGGACAGTGGTGAGATGCTCTCCCGTCTCAACGTCGCCGGAGTGGCGCAGGAGACGATGAGCGGCGGGGAGGAAACACGCGCCAAGATTGCCTCTGCACTCTCCCAGCATGCAAGCGCGATCTTCGCCGACGAGCCTACGAGCCACCTCGACCAAGACGGCATCCGCCTTCTCGTCGGACAACTCAAGGCATTTGATGGGGCTCTGCTCATCGTGAGCCATGACCGTCATTTTCTCGACCAGGTGGTAGACAAGATCTGGGAGCTCAAAGACGGCGGTATTTCCGAATTCTGGGGTGACTACTCCGACTATCTGCGACAGAAAGAAGAAGAGCGCAAAGCTCAGGCGACTCGATACGAAGAGGCGATGCGCGAGCGCGATCGCCTCGAAGCCGCCATCGAAAAACAACGGAAAAAAGCACGGCAGGTCGACGCCAAGCGGAAGGCTGCGAAAAAAAGCAACGAGTATGCAGGTCGATTGGGGCATCAGAAAGCAACCGGCACCAAACAGAAGAGGATGTACCAGGCGGCTAAGGACATGGAGAAGCGCCTCGAAGCGCTCGAAGGGATTGAGGCCCCAGATAGCATTCGCGCCGTGCGGTTCCGCCAGAGCAAGGCCCTGGAACTGCATAGTAAATTTCCCATCTCGGCAGACGATTTCAGCTTGAGCTTCGGCAACTGCATGCTCTATGACCACGCGAAATTCGAGATACCGCTCGGTGCCAAAGTGGCCATCACCGGTGGCAACGGTACAGGAAAGACCAGCCTGCTGAAGACAATCGCTCGACGCGCCGACGGTATCAACATCTCTCCCAAGGCAGAGATCGGTTACTTCGAGCAAACAGGCTACAAGTTCGACGCCCGTCAGTCTGCGATCTCGTTCATGCAGGATGGTTGCGAGTACAGCATGACCGAAATTCGAGGCATCCTCGCCTCTATGGGAATCGGACCGCGCGACCTGACAAAGGACGTTGGCGTTCTCTCGGGAGGCGAAGTCATCAAGCTGCTACTCGCGAAGATGCTGCTGGGCAGATACAACATCTTGCTCATGGACGAGCCTGGAAATTACCTGGACATCAAGAGCGCCGAAGCCCTCGAGCAGATGATGAGCGCCTATGCCGGAACGATAGTGTTCGTCTCCCACGATAAGAGGCTGGTCGAGAACGTCGCAGACATTGTCTACGAAATAAAGGACACCAAGCTAGTCAAAATCTTTCAGCGCGAATAGCCCTAAATGAGCAAGAAATAATCCCCGAACGGAGACAAGGGAGTAAAACGGCAAAGAAAGAGCCTCCGTCCCAACGCAGGGAACGGAGGCTCTTTAATCGCTTTTACTCATCTCCGTCGCTGGTGGCTTTGTCATGACTCTCGTACGAAACGAAACTCAGCGGCACGGGTCAGCAACTCATAAGGAAGCTTTGCCCAGTCAGCGGTCATAGCGTCGCTCGACTCAACGGCGCGCAGGATAACTGGACGAGCATACGTACGCTCGTCACCCATAACGCCAACGGACTTAATGTCGGGTAGCACGGCAAAGTACTGCCACACACTGTGCTCGGAGTTACGATCGCCTGTCTCGTCAAAGAGCTGGGCGTTGTAAGCGTCAATCTCTTCACGGACAATAGCGTCGGCGTTGCGGAGAATCTCAAGCTTTTCTGGGGTAACGTCGCCAATGATGCGGATAGCAAGGCCAGGACCTGGGAATGGTTGCCTGTAGACAAGGTTCTCTGGCAGGCCAAGCGAAACGCCCAGCGCACGGACCTCATCCTTGAAGAAGTGATCCAGGGGCTCAATCAGGTCAAAGTGAACGCCCTCGGGGAATGGAATCAGGTTGTGGTGGCTCTTGATAGTTGCCGCCTTGCCGCCGGTCTTACGAGCACCAGACTCAATAATGTCAGGGTAGATGGTGCCCTGCGCCAGGAACTGAACGCCGTCCAGCTTCTGGGCCTCGTCAAAGAAGACCTTCCAGAACTCAGTGCCAATCAGGCGACGCTTCATCTCTGGCTCAGTAACGCCGGCCAGAAGCTCTGCATAGCGCTCCTCTGCGTGAACGTGAATCAGAGGCACGTTGAACTGCTTGCGGAAGACCTGCTCAACCATCTCTGGCTCGCCCTTACGGAGCATGCCATGGTTAACAAACACACAAGTTAGCTGATCGCCGATAGCACGGTGGACAAGGGCAGCAACAACAGAAGAGTCAACGCCGCCGGAAAGCGCCAAAATAACGCGACCATCGCCAACCTTCTGGCGAATCTCCTCCACCTTCTGCTCAATGATGTTATCCATGGTCCACGTCTTCTCAAAACCACAGATATTGAACAGGAAGTTAGAAAGCATCTGAGAACCGCACTCGGTGTGGTTGACCTCTGGATGGAACTGCGTAGAATACAGGTTCTTAGCAGCGTTTTCCATAGCTGCGATTGGGCAAACATCGGTAGAAGCGGTAACGGTAAAGCCCTCTGGGACCTCGGACACTGCATCGCGGTGGCTCATCCAAACGGTCTGCTGCTCAGAGGTGCCGTCAAAAATGCGACTCTCCCCTGCGCGGGTCAGATGAGCTGGGCCATACTCGCCCTTCTCGGTATGTCCAACGGTGCCGCCCAGGGTAACCGCCATGATCTGCTGTCCATAGCAGAAACCAAAGACAGGAAGGCCAAGCTCCAGAATCTCTGGGTCAATCTTTGGCGCGTCCTCCGCGTAAACGGAAGCAGGGCCGCCGGACAAAATGAGCGCAGATGGATTGAGCTCACGAAGCTCATCTGCAGAAATATCACAAGGAACAATCTCGGAGTAAACGTTAAGATCGCGCACGCGACGTGCAATTAACTGGCCGTACTGGGCACCAAAGTCTAGAACTGCAACAAACTGCTTGGGCCTGGACTCGCTCATGCATGACTCCGCTTCTCCGGTTTCCCGGTCACTCTTAGATTCTGCGCCAACGCACAACGCCGCACGTATGGGCACATATCTCTACCACGAATTTATTGCTATTAATAATACCTTCAACCAGCCGATAACACCACGAGAGATTGCGCACGCCAAAAAGTCTTCTTATTCTGCGCAAACAAAAGACGTCAAAGTTTTATAATCTGACGAGAAATGCTACTAATTTCTAACAATTATAAAACACAAAATATGGCGAGAAGAGCAGGTCAAAGACACTATAACTTGAAATGTAATTGTTTTGTGACGACCAAAACTGGTAACAGTTTTTAAGTACCTATCTGCAATAATTTTCTCACGTTTGAAATACGAATTGGAGTTTGGTTTATGAAAAAAGTACTGGTCAGACTAGGTGCATTTCTTGTTCCTTTTATGATTGTTGTTACTTTTGTGGCAACATTCGCTTCGGCTGCAACTGTTTCACCGGTTCAAATTACCAGCATGTCTGTGGCTGATGATACCTATACACCAGTCAATGAGATTACCACTGATAATCTGTACCATATTACAATCAACTGGGAATCTACCGCTTCTACCGTGGCAGAAGGTGACTATTTTGATATTACCTTGCCCGATAAAGTCCAGTTCACAGCCACACAAAACACAACTCCAATTGAAGTTAAAGATCCTAACGGCGCAACCGTAGCTTGGGCTTACCCAACTCCAGCAGCTGGCAGCATTTTTGGCGGCACCCTGCATGTTGTTTATACAGACTATGCAAATACTCACACCCAGATTAGGGGTACTTTCTCGCTGTCCGCTCTCTACGACCGCGACGCAATCAACGCAGGCGATAACACCCACATTGACTTTGGCGTTAACGGCACCGCTGTTCCTCTCAACATGATTGTTCGTCCAAAGAACACCATTGGCCAAGAGTGGCTTAACAAGTGGGGCGGACCTGTTACCGGTACTGAGTCCGAGGTACTTTGGTATGTTCGTCTTAACTACTCCGCTTCTAACATGACTGGCGTTGAGTTCTCTGACTCCCTCTCTGATAGAAACGGTGGCGACCTGCCAGCATCAGTAACCTACATTGCCAACTCTTTCCACCTCTATCGTGCAGACTTTGATGGAACGGGTAACTTTAGCAACCTTCAGGAGGTCACCATTCCTAATGGTGCGCTTTCTATTGCAGCTGACGGCCACTCCTATCACCTTAACCTGAGCGGCGTTGACTTCTCCCAGGGTCAGCGTTACCTCCTGCAGTATCGCACCACCTTTATCCCAGGTATGGCTCTGCATAACTATGGTGTGCTTACCAATGCTGGCGGTGCTCCAAGAAGCGAGATTGGCTTTACCTACTACTCTCCAAGCAACTCCGGCGGCGCAATCGGCAATCTTGTCGGCCGCATCCGCATCATCAAGGTTGACGCTGACAACGCAACTACCCAGCTTCCAGGCGCAACTTTTAAGGTAACAAGCGTTGCTAACCCAGCTGATTCTTGGACTCTTACTACAGGCGCCGACGGAACTGCAACCTCCGAGAGGCTTATTGCTGGCTCCTACACCATCGAAGAGATCACCGCTCCAGATGGTTATGTGCGTGACGCTACTGTCTACACTGTAAACGTTGACAATCAGTCCGGCACTATCAAGATTATTGAGAACAAGAAGAACGCTCATGCAGACATTCCTGTACAGAAAGTCTGGAATGGGGCAGAGGGTGGAGCAGTAACTGTTCACCTGCTTGCGAACGGCGTTGACACTGGCAAGACCCTTACTTTGAGCTCTGACAACAACTGGCAGGATTCCTTCACGGGTCTTGAGGCTTATGCTGCTGACGGCTCCGAGATTACCTATACCATCTCTGAGGACGAGGTAGCCGGCTACACCAGCCAGATTACTGGTGACGCAAATCAGGGCTTTGTAGTCACTAACACCCAGGTTTCTCCAACTCCAGAGAAGCCTGCTAAGACGCGCAAGAAGTCCAACCTCCCCTACACTGGAGATGCATCTTCTGTCGCAGGCGTCCTCTTTGGATCTTTGGCAGCACTTGGTAGCGCAGTTGCACTTAAGCGCCGCAAGTAAGTCTGGCTCACAGTCGTAGCAGCGCGGGCGCGCAGCTCCACGCACCTTCACAAGAACGTCTTGTCCTCGTGGCAAGGCGTTCTTTTTTGGCGAGAAAACCGTCTCTTTTGCAAGGCTCCACAGAACTTCTCGCCTCCTTAATTGCATACAGAAAAATGACCTATTCGGAATCACGTATAAAAAGAGACTAATGTCCAGCATTTAGATTTATTAGGAGTAATATTTATCCATTTTTATTACGTTAAGCTGCACATAGTGTGGAATGTTCGTTGTGAACAATTGTGAAGAACTTGTGAATTTAGCTGTACTTTATTTAAAAGGTATCAGAAAAAGAACCGATAAATTCCTTGTACCTGCATAAATATTTGAACTTTAAAAAAGCTATATAAATATATACAGAATCTCAAATAAATTCTCTTTGTAATAGGTGAAAATAGACGCATCTATTGCAAAGGAGTCCTGATGAACAAACGACTGTTTAAGCTGTTAAGTTTTGTCTTCATGCTGGTCCTGGCGCTTCCGCTTGCTGCAAAATCAGCTTTTGCTGAGACTGCAAGCACTGAAGCTGCTACAGGCACCCCTAAAGCGGTTGTTGCAACCATTACAGACTTTAGGGTTGAAGATCGTTTTGGCAACCCAACTACCGTTGTTAACAAGGCAAACGTGTATGCCATTGCAATGACATGGGACGCCTCTGCAAACGCTAACGTAGCGCCGGGCGATTACTTTGACGTCACCCTCCCTAACGAGATGAGGTTTACCGCAGCTCATCCTGCGTCTACCTTTAACATCACCGATGCAGCAACCGGCGAGGTCATGGCAGTAGCTCACGTCACCCCCGGTACCGATGGTTTTGGTGGAAACATGCGTGTTGTCTTCACCAACTACGTTAACAACCACACTGACCTGCGTGGTACTGCTCGACTTGGCTTTACCATTGATTCACAGCGTGTTCAGACAGGTACTGGTAAGTCTTTTGTCTTTAGTGTCTCCGGCAGCCCTGTTCCGGTAACGTTTGACGTTACCGCTCCTGGCACCATTGGTACTGAGTACCTTTCCAAGTGGGGCAAGATTATTGAGGGCAACGCTAACGAGATTCAGTGGACCGGCCGCATCAACTACTCTGGTGGTAACTTCCACAACGTCCGTCTACACGACCAGCTATCCGACCAGGGCGGCGGCGATCTTCCTTCCGAGATTACCTATGTTCCAGGAACCTTTGAGCTTTGGAGCGCTCGCTTTGATGAGTACGGCTCAACCATTCCAGGAACTGCAACTCGCATTCCTATTACCCCAGGTATGCTCACCATTTCTCCTGATGGACAGTCGTTTGATCTTGACCTTTCTGGCTTAGACCTCAGCAACGGTCAGAGCTTTAAGTTCACGTATCGCACCACGTACGTTCCAGGTGTTGCTCTGCGTAACCTCATCAAGATGTACTCCGATAACCCTGAGTACCGCTCCGATTGGGTATATCGCAACGCAACTTCCGGCGGAGAAGGTACTTCTACCATCATCGCTCGTATCCGCATCGTCAAGGTAGATAAGAACGACCACAACACCAAGCTTGCTGGTGCAGTCTTTAAGGTGACCAGCACCACTGATCCATCCAAGACCTGGACCATTACCACAGGTGAGGACGGTACTGCTACCACTGAGAAGCTCCCTGCTGGTACCTACAGCGTTCAGGAGATTACCGCTCCTGCTGGCTACCAGCTCAATACCGATACGTATAACCTCACCGTTTCTGCAACCACCGGCGTTATTAAGACCGTTGAAGACGAGAAGACCCCAACAGTTGACGTACAAGTTAACAAGACATGGGTGGGAACTGTCGGCGGTCCTGTTACCGTCAGGCTCTACAAAGATGGCGTTGCTAGCACCGAGACAGTCACTCTTGACCAGACCAATAACTGGGCTGCAACATTTAGCGGTCTTCTACGCAACGATGCAACAGACGGTCACGTTATTGCTTACACCGTAGTAGAAGAGAACGTTCCTGCTGGATATACCAGCGCAGTCTCGGGCAACCAGACTGATGGTTGCAGTAGCTACGGTGGGTAGCGTTGTTACCACGCTTGGCTTTGCTCTGAAGGATCGCCGTAAGTAAGGTAGCGTGATGACGCAGCAAGTATCGCGTCAAGCCGCACGATCTTCTCGCACACGTCCCCGCTTCACACGTTGAAGCGGGGATTTTTTGTGGCAGGTTTGTTTCCTTACAGCACGAAATCGCAAAATTGCGTATAGTAGATGTTTGACAAAACGCATTGGGCAAAACGCAAATTAAACACAAAGGAGCCCCAATGGCCAGAAGGTCACATTCATCTCAGAATCGTGGTCGCAACAGCCGCGACAGACACGAAGATGCCTTTGAGTACGATACAGAGGACTTCGCACAGGACGATTATGACGCTTATGATCAGGGCGCATATCAGCCTCGTACGCTGGGCAGCGTTCGTAGTGCAGGTGCAAGCTCTGCACGCAACAATCACGAATCCCACGGTTCTAGGTTTACTCGCGAGCCTTTGATTGGCCAGACCAACGTTGGCGACGAGTGGCCCGAAGAAGCCCCAGCTCAGCAGCAAAAACACACCCACTTTGCTGCACATCGAGCGGGTGCCGTCAGCCATGCGCCTTCTCGCGCCGAAGGTGTGGGCGCATATTCCAAGAAGCGCCAAGGATCTTCTCGCGGTCGTGGTCTTAAGATCTTTGCCGGCATTCTGGGCACGTTGCTGCTGGTAGCAGGCGTAGCGTTTGCGTGGTGGATGCTGGATACCAACTCAAAACTTCGCCAGGGCTTGGATGCAAACCTGCAGGCCACGCTGGTACAGGTTGCACCGTCTGACCCGTTCTACATGCTGCTTCTGGGCGTGGATAAGGACGAGGGTCGCGCAGAGAACTGGGGTGATTCCGACGCAAACTTCCGCGCCGACACTATCATTCTGGCTCGCGTAGATCCTAAGAACAAGAAGATTACCCTGATTTCCATCCCCCGAGACACTATGGTTGACCTGGG
>PPYE01662559.1_pt1 | contig 10746 bp, 9 predicted proteins | sample 1559881 | NCBI WGS metagenome assembly PPYE01 (sample SAMN08240022, study PRJNA423297) | Human gut metagenome, whole genome shotgun sequencing project.
GGTGGGAGATGTCCATGGAAGAATGGGAGGAACAGGTGGACACCATGAATGAATACCTGGCCAACCGGGCGGACGTGATGCTCCGCTACCTGGACCAGTACCTGCAGGAGGCGGAGGGAGCATGAAAAGCCTGACCAACGCCCCCGCCCTGGCCGTGGACCGGCACGAGGAAAAGCTTTTGCTCAACCCCGGGGAGGCCGCCCTGGTCCGGGGCCTGCTGGACGGGGTGCTGCACCGGGACCGGTATTCTGCCGGCGGGGCCTACTACATCCGCAGCCTGTACTTTGACACCCCCTTTGACAACGACTACGCCGACAAGGTGCTGGGGGTCAGCGACCGGCGCAAGGTCCGCCTGCGCATCTACAGCACCGACGCGGCCGCCGCCCGCCTGGAACTGAAGGAGAAGCAGGGGATCTACTCCCACAAGACCGGCGTCACCCTGACCCGGGCCCAGGCCCAGGCCCTGATCGCCGGGGAGCGGGACTTCCTGTGCCGGAGCGCCGACGCCGCCGCCCGACGGGCGGGAAACCTGCTGGTGCAGGAGGCGCGCCGCCCTGCCGCCCTCATCGACTATGAGCGCACCGCCTGGACCATGCCGGTGGAGCGGGTGCGCATCACCCTGGACGAGCATGTGCGCGCCGCCAAGAGCGCGGCCCTCTTTGATGCGGCCGTCCCCATGGTGGGGGTACATTCCGGGGGCGCGGTGATCCTGGAGGTCAAGTACGACCACTACCTGCCCGGGCACATCCGCCGGATGCTCTCCGCGGTGCAGGGCCAGGGCATGAGCATCAGCAAATACGCCGCCGCCCGGGAATTTTTATACTGAACCCCGCAGACTTTTCAACAAAAACAAGCCGCCCCGTGGAAAACGCTGCAAGGCGTTCGCCGCGGGGCGGTGTTCTGTTGGTATGTCGGGGACTCAGCGGCCGATGGGGGCGCACTTGGCCTTCAGCCAGGCCTTTTCCTCCTCGTTCAGGCGGGGAGCCAGGGTCTCGTACACATGCTGGTGGTAGTTGTTCAGCCAGTCGATCTGGGGGCGGCTCAGCTCGTCCACCAGCACCGGCTCGGTGGAGATGGGCACCACGGTCAGGGGCTCAAAGGCCAGCCAGTTGCCGTACTGGTTGGTGCCGGCAGACACGCATTCCAGCTCGTTCTCAATGCGGATGCCCACCTCGTCGGTCTCGTACACGCCGGGTTCGTCGGTGATGGTCATGCCGGGTTTGAAGACCACCCCGTTCTGAGGACGCAGGCTCTGGGGGCCTTCATGCACGTTGGCAATGAAGCCCACCCCGTGGCCGGTGCCGCAGCGGTAGTTGATCTTGTGGGCCCACAGGGGCGCCCGGGCAAAGGTGTCCAGGGCAAAGCCGGTGCAGTAATCCAGGAAGACCGCCCGGGCCATGTCGATGTGGCTCTGCAGGGTCCAGGTATAATACTTGCGCTCGTTTTCGGTCAGGGGGCCCATGGGATAGGTACGGGTGATGTCGGTGGTGCCGCAGTCATACTGGCCGCCGTTGTCAATGAGCAAAAAGCCCTTGCGCTCAATGGGGCTGTTGACCTCCCCCTCGGCGTGATAGTGCATCATGGCGGCGTTGGGGCCGTAGGCGGCGATGGTGTTGAAGCTGTCCTCCATGTACCCGGGCTGTTCGCTGCGGCGGCGCTGGAGCATGACCTCAATGTCGGTCTCCATCAGCTGCTTGCCTTCGGCCAGGGCCTTTTCCAGGTCCATCTCAAACCGCACCAGGGCCACGCCGTCCCGGATGTGGCATTCCCGGCTGTTGGCCAGCTCCACCGGGTTCTTGACCCCCTTCAGGGCGATGATGGGGTCGGCGCCCTCCTTCACGGTCAGGTGGGGGTTGGCCTCAATGGCGCTGTACAGGTCGTAGTTGGTGGTGGCGGGGCTGACCAGGATGGTCTCCTCGTCGGTGCGGCTGCGCACAAAGTCCAGCAGCTCGGTGTAGTCCCGCAGGGCCACACCCTGGGCGGCCAGGGCGGCGGCGTCTTCCTCGCTCAGGCGGCCCGGAGCCAGGAAGAGGGTGCAGCTGTCGGCGGTGATGTAGGCGTAGGACACCGCCAGCGGGGTGCAGGGCAGGTCATGGGCCCGCATGTTCAAAAGCCATGCCACGCAGTCCAGCCCGGTGACGGCCAGGGCGTTGGCGCCCTCCTTGGCCAGTTCCGCCCGCACGGCGGCGATCTTCTCGGCGGCATCGGCGCCGGTGACCTCCTTCTTCAGAAGGAAGCAGGGGGTGTTGGGCAGGGCCGGACGCTCGCCGCCCCAAATGGAGCTGACCACGTCCAGGCTGCGCAGGCTGGCGCCCACCTTTTCCAGGGTCTTGGCGTAGTCCCGCACGGTGGCGGTGGGCACGCAGGAGCCGTCCAGCAGCAGGGTCTGACCGGCGCTGAACTTCTGGGTCAAAAACTCCGCCACGGTGGGCACACCGGCGGCGCCGGCGTGCATGGACTGGATCTCGGTGCCGGCCAGCTGCTTGTCCGCCTGGACATAGAACCGGCCGTCCACCCACAGGGCGCTCTCACTGCCGGTGACCACCAGGGTGGCGTTCTCCCCGATAAAGCCGGTGAGCCAGGGCAGGGCGTTGTAATAGGCGGGAACATATTCGCTGCAATGAGGGTCGCTGGTCATGACCAGCACGCCGTCGGCACCGTTGGCCTGGGCGGCCGCCCGCAGGGCGGCGATCTTTTCGTTCACGGTCAAAGTTGAACACTCCTTTATCTATCCCACAGGGGAACCGGATTTGGATGATATCCTTTGTAATTGTAGCACGTTTTGCAAAATAGTAAAGGGGCGGGATTAGCAACGGCAAACCCTGCCCCTTTCCCGATAGGATCCCGGTCCCCTCACATGCGCACGATGCGGTAATACTGCCGTGCGGTCAGGGTGTACACCCCCACATAGCACAGCCCGAACACCGCCAGGGTGCCCCCGGCGCACAGCCAGAAGAGCACCGGGTCGGACAGCCCGAACACCGCGATCATCCGCATGAGCATGGGCGAGGCGGCCCCCAGGTGCAGGGCGGCCCCCGCCAGGGGCAGGAAGAACACCCCCAGCACCTGGGTGCGGATGGCGCCCCGGACCTCCCCGGCGCTCAGGCCCACCTGCTGCAGGATGACGAACCGGCTGCGGTCCTCATACCCTTCGCTGAGCTGTTTGTAGTAGATCATCAGCACGGTGGCCAGACTGAACATCAGGGCCAGGAACACCCCCAGAAAGACAAAACTGCCGTTCATGGCGTAGTACTGCAGCCGGATGCCCGCCCGGTTGTACACATACAGTCCGGCGTCAAACCCGGGCTGGATGCCCTCCCGGGGCAGGGCTGCGTCGATGGCGGCGGCGCAGTCCAGCAGCTGGTCCTCACTCAGGCCGGTGGGGTCCAGCAGCACCGAGTACCGGGCCCCCGCCATGGCCCCCGAGGCTTCGGCGGCCCGCACCGCCCCGGCCAGGTCCGCCCGCCGGGGCAGCACCACCCAGACGGTGCCGTTGTCAAATCCGGCGTCAAAGATGTTGGGCAGGGGCCATTCCGTCGGCTGGCCGGCGTTTTTCCAGGTCTGGCCGTCCAGCACCAGGTCCCCGCTGCCGCCCTCCGGCCAGAGGAGCAGGGCGGTGCCCGGGTCCAGGGTCAGGGCCTGCCCGGTGAGGTCGGTGTAATCTTCGGCGGCAATGAGGTAGAAGCCGGTCAGGCCGGTGGGGTCGTTGGAACTGCGGGTCACATACCCGGCCTGGGTGGCCTGCGCCCCCAGGGTGCAGTAGGCAAACCCCTGGGCGGGGGCGTCGGTCCAGGGGGCGGCGGCATGGGCGGTGAGGGTATCCAGCCAGGTATAGTCGGTGTCGGCCAGGGCGTCGGTGTCACAGCTGCCGGAGACCATGATCTCGTGGGGATAGCTGCGGTCCAGGGTGACCTCGATGCCCGCGTACAGGCAGACGGTGGTGGCCACGCTGACCAGCACGGTGGTCACCAGGATGCAGATGTTGGCCAACCCCCTGGCGTTCTGGTTCATCCGGTAGAGCAGCCCCGACACCGCAATGAAACGGCGGGGATGGTAGTAGAAGCGTTTGTTCCGGCGCAGGGCCTTGAGCAGCACCACGCTCCCCGCCCCGAAGAGGCAGTGGGTGCCGATGATGACCAGCCCCACCGCCGCGAAAAACAGCAAAAGGACAAAGAGCATGTCGGTGGTGAAGAAGGAGAGGGCGTACCCGCCGCCCAGGCAGAGGACCCCCAGCAGGGCCAGCAGCCTGCGGCTGCGGGGTTCCCGCTCGCCCATCTGTCCGGCGTGGAGCAGCTCGATGGGCCTGACCCGGAAGATGCGGCGCAGGTCCCACAGGTACAGCCCTGCAAACAGAAGGGCGAAGGCGGCGGCGCTCTCGGCGGTGCCGGGAAGGCAGAAGGAAAATCCCATGGGCACGCTGAGCAGCATCAGCCGCAAAAGCAGCACCAGGGCCAGCTTGCTGAGCAAGGCCCCCGCCCCGATGCCCAGCACCGTGCCCGCCAGCCAGACCAGCACCGTCTCCACGGCGTGGATGGCCCCCACGTCCCGGCGGCGCAGGCCCAGCACGCTGTACAAAGCCAGCTCCCGGGCACGGCGGTGCATCACAAAGCCGTTGGCGTAGACCAGGATCCACACCACCAGGAACACCAGGATACCGCTGCCCAGGTTGAGCATGAGGCCGGCATACACCCCGCCCCGCATGGTGGCCACCAGTTCGCTGTAGGCCAGGAACCGCAGGATGTAGCACATGGCCACGCAGCCCGCGGCGGCCAGGGTGAAGGGCAGGTAGAGCTGCCGGTTGCGCAGCACCCCCCGGGCACCCATGCGCAGATACAGCCGGAATTTAGACATGGTCCGCACCTCCCGCCAGAGCGGTGAGGGTGTCCGAAATGCGGGCGAACATCTCCTCCCGGCTCAGAGCCCCCCGGTACAGCTGGTGGTACACCTGGCCGTCCCGCAAAAACAGCACCCGCTGGGCGTGGCTGGCCGCCCGCACGCTGTGGGTGACCATGAGGATGGTCTGGCCCCCGGCGTTGATGGCCCCGAACAGCTCCAGCAAGGCGTCCGCCGACCGGGAATCCAGGGCGCCGGTGGGTTCGTCCGCCAGCACCAGCTCCGGCCGGGTGATGAGGGCCCGGGCCACCGCCACCCGCTGCTTCTGCCCGCCGGAGATCTCGTAGGGGAACTTGTCCAGCAGGGCCGCAATGCCCAGCTGCAGGGCCAGGGGCTCCAGCCGGGTACTCATCTCGGCGTAAGGGGTGTCTGCCAGCACCAGGGGCAGCAGGATGTTGTCCCGCACCGAGAGGGTGTCCAGCAGGTTGAAGTCCTGGAACACAAAGCCCAGGTGGTCCCGGCGGAACTCCGCCAGGTCCTTGTCCGGGATTTTGGTCAGGTCCCGGCCGTTCAGGCAGACACTGCCCCCGGTGGGCCGGTCCAGGGCGGCCAGAATGTTCAGAAGGGTGGTCTTGCCCGCCCCCGATTCCCCCATGATGGCCAGGTATTCCCCTTTGGGCACCGTGAAGCTGATGTCCGCCAGGGCCTGCACCCGCAGGGACCCGAACCGGGCGGTGTAGACCTTTTCCAGGTGGGTGATGGCCAACAGCGGCGTTTCCTTGTTTGGCATGGGTGTTGCTCTCCTTTGTTCAGACTGTCCGGCCGCCCGGAACCGGTCGGCCGGCTGTTTCCAGCATACCCCCGCCGCCCGGTCCCTGCCATGGCTTTGGCTTACAGTCCGGGGCCGCTGCCTTACGGTTTTGTCACATGCTCATTCATAGAAGGCGTCTGCGGGGGGAAAGGTGAGTACAAAAGTACAGCCCTGCCCCGGGGTGCTGCGGGCCTGCAGGGTACAGCCCATCCGCTCCGCCGCCCGGGCACACAGGTACAGCCCCAGCCCGCTGGACACCGCCCCCGCCGCCCTGCCGTTGGCCCCGGTGTAGCCTTTTTCAAACAGGCGGGGCAGGTCGGAGGGAGAAACACCCGGCCCGGTGTCGGAGACCTGCAGGGCCTGCCCGTCCGCCTGCACCGTCACGGTGCCCCCGGGCGGGGTGTACTTCACCGCGTTGGACAGGAGCTGTTCCAGAATGAACCCCACCCACTTGGGGTCGGTGACCGGACGGGCCTTTTCCGGGGCGCCCGCATAGACCAGCCGCAGCCGCCGCAGAATAAACATCCGGGCATACCGGCGCAGGCTGCGCCGCACCACCGGGTCCAGGGCGGTGGGGGCCAGGGCCAGGTCCCGGCTGTCCGCCCCCAGGCGCAGATACCCCATAGCCGCGTCCACGTATTCCTCGGTGCGGAAAAGCTCCGGTTCCAGCGCGGCGGGGTCCGCCCGGTTCTGCACCAGCAGCCGCATGGCCGCCAGAGGCGTCTTGACCTGGTGGGCCCAGACGGCAAAATAGTCCAGCAGGTCGTCCCGCAGCGCCCGCCGGTCCCGGCCCAGGGTGGCGGCCCGGGCCACCTGGGCGTCCAGGGCCTGTTGGTAGGCGGCCTCCAGGCCGCCGGCGGGGGACCCGGGCAGGGGGATGTGGTCCCGGTCCGGGTCAGCGGCGGCCTGTCGGGCGGCCTGCACCCGGCGGTGCCACCCCGGCCACCCGGCCCCCAGCAGCAGGCAGCACCCGGCCAGGGCCAGCGCCGCCCCGTAGGCGGCGCCCTCGGCGGGCAGGCCGTACAGCAGGGTCACCAGGGCAAAGACGGCGGTGCACAGCCCCCAGGTCAGGGGCACCTGCCGCCGCTCATACAGATAGGCCAGCACCGTTTTCATGGGATGCAGTATCCCTCCCCCTTCACCGTCCGGATGAGCCCCGGCACCCCGGCGGCTTCCAGGCGCTTGCGCAGGCGGGCCACATTCACCGTCAGGGTGTTTTCGTCGATGTAGCAGTCGGTGGCCCACAGGGCGGTCATCAGGTCCTCCCGGCGCACCACCTTGCCCCGCCGCTCCAGCAGTGCCTGCAGGATCCGCAGCTCGTTGCGGGTCAGGGTCACCGGGCCGGTGTCCGCCCGCAGCACCCCGGCCCCCAGGTCCAGGGGCACCCCGCCGCAGTCCGCCAGCTCGGGGGCACGGCGGTAGGCGTAGGCGCGGCGGAGCAGGGCCTGCACCCGGGCCCCCAGCAGCTCGGCGTCAAAGGGCTTGGCGATGTAATCGTCCGCCCCCAGGTCCATGGCGGTGACCTGGTTCAGACTGTCCGCCGCCGAGGACAGAAACAGAATGGGCAGGTCGGAAACCTCCCGCAGCCGCCGGCACCAGTGGTAGCCGTTGTGGTAGGGCAGGGAAAGGTCCAGGATCACCAGCTGGGGGTCAAAGGCCCGGAACCGGGGCAGGATGTCGGTGAGGTCTTCGGCCACAGCCGGGTCGAACCCCCGGTCGGCCAGCACCCGGGCGATGGACCGGGCCAGGGACTGGTCGTCCTCCACGATCAGAATACGGTACAAGAAAGGTCCCTCCCATCGGATGGTGTTTGCCTGCGGCACGGCAGGAAAAGGGAAAGGGCACGACGGCCCCTTTGTCTGATTCTACGAATCAGCTCCGGGCATTTTGGCACGGGAACGTGCAAAAAACGGTGGTTTTCCCATGGAAAATTGTGCCCTTTGCCCCTTGACGGCTTTGTTATAATAGTATTAGCAGACGGCGGCCCGGAGTGCCGGGTCAGCCGCCCTTTCACTGTAACAGAAAACAGAGGTTGATTGAATATGAACAAGACCAAGATCGATATTTTCTCCGGCTTTCTGGGCGCCGGCAAGACCACACTCATCAAGAAGCTGATCCAGGAAGCCTTCGGCGGCGAAAAGCTGGTGCTCATCGAGAACGAATTCGGTGAGATCGGCATCGACGGCGGCTTCATGCGGGAGGCGGGCATCCAGGTCAACGAGCTGAACTCCGGCTGCATCTGCTGCTCCCTGGTGGGCGACTTCCGGGAAGCCCTGAAAAAGGTGGTGGAGACCTACCATCCCGACCGCATCCTCATCGAGCCTTCCGGCGTGGGCAAGCTGTCCGACGTGACCCGGGCCGTGGAGGGCGTGGCCGAGACCCTGCCCGTCACCCTGAACAGCTTTGTCACCGTGGCCGACGTGAACAAGGTCAAGATGTATATGAAGAACTTCGGCGAGTTCTATGACGACCAGGTCAGCCATGCCTCCTGCCTGATCCTCAGCCGCACCGGCAACGCCGACGAGGCCAAGGTGGCCAAGGCCGTGGCCCTGCTGCAGGAAAAGAACCCCACCGCCACCATCGTCACCACCGACTGGGCCGCCCTGAACGGCAAGCAGATCGTGGCGGTCATGGATGGCAAGCGGGACCTGGTGGCCGAGCTCATCCAGCAGGCCCAGGCCGCCAACGAGGCCCATGCCGGGGAGGACGAGCACCATCATCACCACCATCACCACGACGGTGAGTGCTGCCACCACGACCACGAGGAAGGCGAGGAGCACGAGTGCTGCCACCACGATCATGACCACGAGGAGGGCGAGTGCTGCCATCATCACGGTCATGACCACGAGGAACATGACCACGAGTGCTGCCACCATGACCACGACCATGAGGAACACGACCACGAATGCTGCCATCACGACCATGAGCACCACGAGCATCATTACGATGAGCATGGTGTGTGCAGCTGCGGCCATCATCACCATGACCACGACGCCGACGAGGTGTTCGTGAGCTGGGGCCGGGAGACCGCCCGCCACTACACCAAGGAGGAGCTGGAAGCGGCCCTCACCGCCCTGGATACCGGCAAGTACGGCAGCGTGCTGCGGGCCAAGGGCATCGTGGACGGCGGCAGCACCTGGTATGAGTTCGACATGGTCCCCGGCGAGCATGAGATCCGCACCGGCAGCCCCGACGTCACCGGCAAGCTGTGCGTCATCGGCTCCGGCCTGGACGAGCAGGGTCTGGCGGAACTGTTCGGCCTGTAAGCAGGAAAGGGGTACACCATGGCAAGCAAACAGATCCCCGTATACCTCTTTGTGGGCATGCTGGAGAGCGGCAAGACCAAGTTCATCCAGGAGACCATGGAGGACGAGCAGTTTGATTCGGGGGACAAGACCCTGCTGCTCATCTGCGAGGACGGCGAGGAAGAGTACGACCCCGACCGTTTCGCCTTCGGCGGGGTGACCGTCGAATATATCAGCGACAAGGCGGAGCTGAACCAGCAGAACCTGACCCGTCTGGCCGCCAAGAGCGGCTGCGGCCGGGTCATCATCGAGTACAACGGCATGTGGCTCATCCAGGACCTGGCGGACGCCCTGCCGGCCAACTGGGTGATCTACCAGTGTCTGGCCACCGCCGACGGCACCACCATCAAGACCTACGCCGGGGACAACGCCATGCGGTCCCTGCTGCTGGACAAGCTGCGCACCAGCGAGCTGCTGGTGGTCAACCGGGCGGAGGCGGTGAACGACGACGAGAGCCGCCAGCTCATCCACAAGCTGGTGCGGCAGGCCAGCCGCCGGTGTGACATCGCCTACGAGTTCAAGGACGGCTCGGTGGCCTACGATGATATCCCCGACCCCCTGCCCTTTGACGTGAACGCCCCGGTCATCGAGATCCCGGCGGAGTTTTTCGGCATCTGGTATATGGACTGCATGGACGAGCCGGACAAATACAACGGCAAGACAGTGAAGTTCCTGGCCCAGGTGTGCCAGACTTCCCGGGCGGGCAAGGATTCCTTCGTGCCCGGGCGGTTCGCCATGACCTGCTGCGTGCAGGACATCCAGTTTGTGGGCTTCCCCTGCAAGTACGACGCCTACAAGACCCTGAAACAGCGGGACTGGATCACCCTGACCGCCAAGGTGGCCATCAAGTTCCATCCCATCTACAAGGGCCAGACCCCCGACTCCACCGGCCCGGTGCTCACCGCCCTGGCTGTGGAACCTGCCGAAAAACCGGTGGAAGATGTGGTCATGTTCAGCTGATTGACCAAAAAACGCCGATTTAACAAACATTTTACAGTTGGGTGCTTGCAAAGGCGGCCGGGGCCTGTATAATAGCTAATGGAATGAATGTTGGCTTTTCCCGATGACGGACCTTAAAAGGAGGAACGCCGATGCAGGTGACCAACCTGGCTCTTGAAATTTCCGCCGTGGCCAAGCGTCTGGAGCGCGAAGGCCGCTACGCCCGCACCCATGACTTTATCCAGCATGGCGGGGTGAGCGTGTACGAACACTGTGTCCGGGTGGCGGCGCTGAGCTGCCGTCTGGCCGATGCCTTCGGGGTACAGGTGGACCGGGACAGCCTGATCCGCGGTGCCCTGCTCCACGACTATTTCCTGTATGACTGGCACGAAAAGGACGACAGCCACCGCCTGCACGGGTTCACCCATCCCCGCGCGGCGTTGAAGAACGCGTTGCAGGACTGGGACCTGGACGAGGTGGAACAGAACGTGATTTTGCGCCACATGTTCCCCCTGACCCCGGTGCCCCCGGCCTGTACCGAAGCCTGGCTGGTCTGTCTGGCCGACAAGATGTGTGCGGTGCAGGAGATGGTCTACACCCGCACCCGCCGTCTGCGGCCGGCGCTGGCAAGAAGCAAATAAATCTTATTAGTCCCTGGCAGTGATGCCGGGGGCTTTGCTTTTTTGGCAGACGGGAGGCTGCCGGAGTGTTGTTGCTTTTTGGCAAGCGGGAGCTTGCGGGGGAGTTGTTCCTTTTTGGCAAGCGGGTGCTTGCCGGGGGCTCCTTCCTTTTCGTGCCCGAAAAGGAAGCGAAAAGGGCCCGCCGTTCCGATGCGGCGGCCGCCGGCTGGGGCTGCGG